>ERZ1036424.136-NODE-136-length-51649-cov-4.149203_pt1 | contig 51649 bp, 53 predicted proteins | sample MGYA00514221_ERZ1036424 | MGnify/ENA primary metagenome ERZ1036424 (study PRJEB33795, sample SAMN09464939) | human gut metagenome | host: Homo sapiens | place: USA: Stanford, California | collected 2016-11 | study: EMG produced TPA metagenomics assembly of the... | reverse complement strand
TTGGAGCGGGCGAAGGGAATCGAACCCTCGTATAGAGCTTGGGAAGCTCTCGTTCACTCCATCTCGATATTGTACAGGCCGATGTACCTGATAGCGTGATATTAGAGGATCAATATCATGGCGATCAACAACAATCAGTACCTTTTTCAAAACCGTACAGGCCTTTGGGTGTTTCAAATCTTCGTGCCTAAATACATGCGCCACGTCTTCGGATATAAACGCGCCTGGCGCAAATCCACAGGGACAAAGGATATTGTTAAGGCTCGGCAATTCAGAAACCACCTTTTGATTGAATTCAATAAATTGAAGGAGCAGCTAAAGCCAGATTCCGAAGAGAAACGCATCTCCGGGGCTATTGCAGCGCTTTATCAGGAAGTGAGCACTAATCAGCAGATTGAGGGCAGATACTGCCAGCCCGTAGACAACAAAAACACTTCCCCTACTCTCTGCCTTATCCGTGATGAATACGCAGAGAGCTATAAAAACCGGCGCTCATATTCTACATTGAGCAAATCAGCACGGGCTGTAGAGATCTTTCTGGCAACCATCCAGGAAACTGACATCAAGATCGATGTGATTGGGCGGCGCATGGTGACGCAGTTTATCCGGTCACAACAGGAACAGGTTGCAGGTCAGACGCTACAGAACTGGTTAACGTGTTTAGGGAGCCTCTATGAGTTTGCACTGAGAACCTATGACGCCATCCCTGAGGGAAACCCCTTCCATGGTCATAATCTGGAGGCTCGCAGAACTATTGAGAGCTACGAACCGTTCACCACCAAACAACTTGTAACGCTCGTAGAGAATGCAGAGGATGAATTACAGGGCGTGATCCTGATAGGGCTATACAGTGGAATGAGGCTTGATGAAATAGCCTCTCTCAAGCGGGACGACATTGTAGAAATAGACGGGATCAGAGTGTTTAGTGTCACGAAGTCAAAGACGAAGGCTGGTATTCGGTGTGTTCCCATACATTCTAGAGTGCTTCCCATCGTTGATAGGTGGCTCTCTTTAAAATCTGGTGAGTATCTCCTGCCAACTGCTAACAGAATTCAACGTGCAGACGGTAAAAAAGGGCCGTATTACTCCCAGGCATTCACTAGACTGAGAGACAAGATGATCCCAGAAGCGACAAATCGTCAATGTTATCACAGCCTTAGGGGACATTTTATAACGTGTCTGGACAGGAACGGCATAGAGGAAACGAGAATAGGCACCATTACAGGCCAAATTGAGAAGAAGGCTAAAACCGAGGCATTTAAGACATATAGTGCAGGGCCATTAATGAAGGAATTAAAACAAATAATAGAGCTTGTATCATATCCAGAAATAGAAAAAGGGGCTTGATGCCCCTTGTCCACGTTGTGGATTAGCAAAGCTAACCTGTAAACAGGCAGTCCCTTTTATTTACTGGCCTAATATACTCTGACTAATTTGGAAATTCTGGTCATCGAATGCCCATTCAATTCTTTGATCAGCTACCGCCTCTACCATCATTCCAAATTCAGGAGACGGATTCACAGTAAGGTTAAAATCCGCTTTTAAATCCGGGATGATCGGCTGATATTGCATAGATGGCGTTGCTGGCATCATCTGATTCATTAACGTTCCACTTTGTACCTGATTTGCATACGAGGAATCAGAACCAAAAAAGCGCCCAACACTGCGAGGATCAAAACCAATCATATTTTGTATCCAGTCAGCGGCACTATTCGCACTGCTATCAACCACGGTATTATAAACAGCATCCGGCAACGTTTGACCCTTCCCAACGTTTAAACCAATTTTGTTTGCAAAATCCAGAAATACTCTTGAGAGTTCGCCAGCAGATTGGCCTAGATTCTCCATCAGAGGGTTTAAACCCGAGAATGATTTAGCCAGATTATCAGAATTTAAATTAGCCTCTTTCATTGCCTCAGCAAATCCTAGTGTAAAATGATCAGCCCCTGAATCTTTAATAGCTCCCCATACAATCCCCATTTGATTTAATCCATCAATGGTTTTCTGTTGAGCACTATTTAATGCAAGTCCATTATTGACCATCATGTTCATTGTGTCGATGACGTTCTGACCATTTGAATCTACAGATTTTGCCAGATAGGAAAAATCATTTATGGTCTCGGCTAAGGCGGTAAATTCTGAATCTGTTAATTTTGCGCTCTTCTGCAATGATTTTAAGAGGGTTGCTAGTTCCACTGGACCTTTCACATTTTGGAGAGTGTTTAATGCTCCCTGTTGGGTATAACCCCCACGACTAACCATCATCTGGAGCCAATCTCCCATCTCTCCACCGCCTGAATATGTGGATTGCCCTGTTTTTTTATCTGTTTTCCATTCCCCAAGACTCAATTGACCTATTTTATCTTGAACGTCTTTTGAGATGTCAGATATTTTCTCGTAACTCATATTAAAGCCGGTTCGTTTTAACGTCTCCTGAATGACTGCATCAGCTTCTAATGGGTTTAAACCCATACTTGAAATCATTTTTCGTCCCTGATTTCTGGCGAGTGAATCAGAAATTGCCTGTGAGGAAATGGCGTACATTTGTTGTCCTAGATATACACCTGCTGCTCCTGATAATAATTGCTGTGGGACAATTGCGTTAACATTTTGTGATAACCAGCCAGAACTACCAGACCGACCATATTTTGATTTTTTGCCTGATTGTTTAGCCTGCTTCCTCTGATTCCTTGCCAGAGCTTTTTGCTGGGTCATATGGATCGCCATTTGTTGGTTCATATCTCGAAGAGATATAGCCCCTTGCTGGTACTGGCTGACAAGCGATTGAGCATGTTTGATGGCCTGGAAACGTTCCGCACCATTTAACCCCTGCAATCTGCCGATATGAAATAATGCATTGCGCTCTGCCAAACGCGCATTTTCGCTGATTTTGGCGGTTTTAGTCTGTTGCTGCATCTGGATTTTAGCCGCCTTACTCTGGGCTGCTGCCAGCTTACGGGCTTCTATCTGTTTCGCTTTGGCATCTACTGTCGCCTGTTTTGCTGCTTGTTTCTGTTGTTGTTGAACCTGTTTCTGCTGCTGCATTTGTGCAGTGTACGCCTGTTTATCAGCCTGCATTTTTGCTTTGGCTATAGTTCCCTCTGTTTTGCTGAAATCCTTTTGTAATTTTTTCATATCATCACGTACGCTACGTAATGACGCCCTGTCTGTTTTATATTTAACAAGGTTGGTTAGGGTGGCGGCTTTTACATTCACGCTCATAATCTTTCACTCCATAATAAAAAAAGCCTCAACCCCGTAAAGGGCGAGGCTTTGTCTAATTTATTTTTATTTATTTAATGCTGTTACCAAACTTCGATACTCACCATCGGGATATTGCCTGCATACGCGTGCTGCAATAGTATGACGATTCCCACCAGTTTTTGAAGCTAACCGTGTAATATTGATTAACCTAAATAGATCCCAATCGCTGAGATTGTCAATAGTAGCGAAGTTTCCGTTTTCATCTTTAAGAATTATTTGTGCTGTCATTTTTTAACAATCTCCACAATAGAATAATTATTATATGAATTGGAATTTGCTCACCAACCCATAATTCAACAAGCAGCACGGTTAATGCTGCTGTGAAGATCATTAGTTGGTGATACTAGCGTATACCACAGCCTGTGGCAGGTTATTAATTGCCAGGTGTGCAGACTCTGAAATCAGTGTCGGAAATTGCATTTCATCAACAATTGCGTATTGATGGAATTTAGCCGGAGTTTTTCCAAGCGTTGCATGCATGGTTCCAATACCGTTAAACAGTTTAAATACGCCGCTATCCTGCGCAAAACGGGGAACAAAAACAGCGTTGTTCTCGCCAATTAGAGATTCCAGATAGCTATCACCAGTGACATCAACAAAAGTGATCCCTTTCAGTGACCATACAGGATACGCCTGAAGGTAAAATTGTAGAGTGCCAACAAAATTAGCTGGGTCATTAACAGGAGTTGCATAGATAACTGCATCAAGAATCGATTTGTGGTAGGCCAAATTCTGCGCCATATTACCAGTGCATAAACAAACAATGCCCTGCATAGATTTCAGTTTACTGCGTGCTGCCTGTCGAATTTGGCGCTGTACAGCGTCCAGTTGTGCCAGAACATTGGAAGTAGAACTAAAATCGAACGTTGCTGTGGATTTAGTTTGATTGAATTCAGCAAAAAAATCTAAATCGCCTTGTGCGGTATAAACTCCAGATTGTTTCCCTGCTAGGACGGATTCAGCGAGGATGGTCTCTAGAGTATTTTGATACGCGATATCATGTTCAATAAGGTATTTTGCGATTTGATCGTCCATAGTTTCAGCTACAGTTTTGCCAAAACCACGAGCCTGTTCGAACGAGCGGGAGCTAATTTTGTCCACTCGTTTAAATGTTCGGAGTTCAACGAAATGGCTATCAAATGTGGGTAGTTCAGTAGTGTTAAAATCACTGTTTACGTAAGGGGAATTTTCACTATTGACGCGATCTGCATCTTCAACAAGACGGTCATTTAAAACTTTATTGATGCTGAGATTCTCATCTCCAAACAGATTTAAACTCGTGATGACGTTGTTAGGTTGTTTTACATCGGAAAAACTGTCCCCAAAATCGATAACTTTTTCAACTAGGAGTTGTTCATATGCTGTGCTCATTATTTTAATTTCCTTTTATATTATTATGTGGTAGGAGGCATTTTTTCATCGCCAGCAATGACGATAAGATTTTCAGCCAATTTGTTAAACAGGGTTTCCATATCTGCACCAGATGCAGCAACCAGGTTTTCACGGCGTACAAAAGTAGCCAGACCGTTGCGGCAAATGCGTAAATACTTTTGACCAGCCCAGGCAGGATCTAAAACCAGAATTAGGTTTTCTGCTGTGGTGGAATCATTTGCGAGAGTCAATGTAGTTTTATCGAGTAGCGAACCTGCTACAATTTCAGACGCCAAGGCATTAACTTTAACGACCTCATCAAAATTGATTGGGTCAGCAGCATAGGCGACAATATCAGATGCCCACAGGTGTGATGTAGAAATTTTCATTTTTTCCCCTTGAGAATGTTTTTAATAATTTGTTTTGGAGATTGAGTTTCCTCAGCCTTTTTGTTTTTTAGTTCATCGGCGATAGCCTTTACTTTTTCAATAGCTGAGATTTGTTTAGCGGTTTTGGTCAGATTATCCAGAGTCTCCCGGGAAACCTCTGGGGACTCTTCCACGGGGATATTCCGTTGTTTGCAAAGGGCTACCATTTCAGAAATAATATCCGGCTCCGCAAAAATTGTAATCCCCTGCCGACCATCAGCTAATATTGTTTTTTTGATATTCATTTTTAAATCCATTTCATTTTGCAAATTGAAATAAAAGAAAGGCCACTATTTAGGTGGCCTTGATACAGAAGAGAAAATTGATTAACTCGAATTAAACTTTTTGGAGGATTTAATTCGCAATATACACTCACGAAGAATATATATTGAGAATTGCCCATTACTTATCGTGAAGGGTGAATTATGCCCGGAGCAATAATGGGATTCCCAAGGAAGAATAGCATAATGCCAAAAATGCTATTTTGGTTCGGCGATTTGCGCTCGCCATTATCCATAGAACCATCAGGATAAGATCTGAGAATCACTACAAACTCAGATCTAAATTAACAAGGAGATGAGGAAGAGAGCCATATTAAATTATGTTCCTCATATCTCTATTATATATTAAAAACACGTAACCTGTCAATATTTAGAGTCTCTAAATAGAGATATTTTTAATATTTTTCAGTAACCACAAAATATATAAAGTCGGCATTCTAAGACGTTTTATCATATAATCTATAGAGTTTACCATCTACCATTTTATAATGCAGCGTAGAGGCGTATGCGCCCCTTAATTTACCGTTTTCGATGTGACCTATAATCTTCTCAAATTGTTCCTCGTAGGTGGTGCATCCGTACTGATTAGGAATAGCAGCGAGGTAGTTAACATTTTGCTTCCAGATACCATCATTACGTTGGATATAAATATTCCCGTCCTGTGTGTGGTAAATGCCCATGGTTATCACTGGAAATCTCAACGCACCTCATCAACCTGGATTTGGTTGAACGTTGCATTAATGCCGCCTAGCGTAGATTTAAAATGTGTTAATAGGATTGCGAGATGGGGGTCATCACAAATCAACCATTCGCTAAAGTCTGAATCTGTTTCCGGTAGCTTATCTAGAGCAGTTATGACAGTTTCAAATTCATCAACAAAATAGTCAGCGCTGATATATGTTGCAGTTACTAATCTGTTAACACTATCAAAATTTTCTTCAATAAATGCTTCATAAATATGTTTAATCTGTTCGTAATCGTATTTCATTTTTACCTTCCTGTTATTTTTATTATTAATCAGTGATGCCGTTATTCACAACATCAATAAAATCTACGTCGTATTGTTCGTTAGAAAGCTGTTGGAAATATAGCCAGTGACTATAGTGATATTCAGATATAAATCCCAGCGCCTCCCACTGAAGCGGTTCACGATCGAACCTGAATCCTACATACTTTTGGCGTGGCTTCCACGTCACACCTTGCATGCAACTAATTATTGATTCTTCGTCTGGTGTCAACGCTGGTGATGGTTCGTAAAGTTTGATTATTTGTAGAGGTTTTAACTTTTTGGGATTTTTTACTTTTTTCGTTTGATTGTTAAATCCGATTGAAATCGATTCTTCAAAAACTGTGTTTCTCGCTAATGCCAATAGTCCTCCTTCTTTATTATTTACCTCCCCAGAGTATTGGGGAGTTGATTTGTTTTATGCTGCTTCATCGCCAAGATGAAATGCGAGGATCTCGCTGTCTGTTCTGCCACGTTTCATTCCATCAAAAACGATAAATTGAACGTGATAATACTCGTCAAGGTCTGTTTCTTTAACATTCCTCGCACCTGCAATCTGTTTAACCAAAAAGTTAAATCTAACTTTATCCTTCGCAGCAACATCAAAACCCTTATAACCAGTTTGTGCTAACCTGAGTTTGTAAACCTCGTTAGATTTATTTTCAATCTGGTTCCGTTGAAAATTATATTGCCAGAGGATTTTGCAGACCTTTTCTACAGTCACAAAATAACGGCGGATCTTTTTACCTTGCTCACCGGGTGTTAACATAGCAATAGTTTTTGCGTCTTCGATTGCTACAAAGGTTTCTTTTCTCTTTCCACCTCTAACCGGCACCATTCGATTAAATGTAGGTGAATCTACCTCTTTCAAAGCAACATCATCACGCCACTGGGTAAATTTTTTTCTCTTGTATTCTTTTTCTTTTGGAGCTGTGCGGGGCTTCTCTAACCCCCCCGAAAGTTCGGGTGGCTTTCCGGGGGCTGTATAATAGGGGGTGTCCAGTGCTTCCCAAAGTTGATCGAGACTTATTAGCACATTTTCCTCATCCTCAATCAAGAATGGAAATTGCTTTTTATAATCTTCAATAACTTTTACTTGTTCGGCGGGTAAATCTAAACGTTTTAATGCTGCTGGTAGGTTGTTAATGCTGACCTCAAAAGTTTTCTTTTTATTCAATGTTCCTCCTGTTGTTTACCATGGTAAATCATCATTATCGTCTTCAATTAATACTATATCTGGGATTGATTCAGGAAAATAAATTTCCTCTTCTACAACCTCGCGCGGAATACCTTCTAAAATTTGCTCGACGGTTTTCACCTCGTATAGATTTGATGTTCCGTTTCTCGATGTTTTTGAAATCCATCCCAGCGACTCAAGTAGCGAAATACATCTCCCAACAACTTGTCGGGAACCAATACCCAATGTTTTACCCATTTTTGCCTGTTCTGGATAAACCTTCTCGCAAGTTTTGGAGAGGCCCAGGAGATAGGAATAGACTAGTTTGAGTTTAAGAATGGTGCTGCTATCGATGGTTTTTTCGTTGACGTCTGTTTTAATATCTAATGCCAGGATACGGTAATCAATCGCCAGAAATGGTGGTACTTTTTCGGTCATTTAGTTCCTCTTCGCTAAGGGCTTTTTCAATTAATTTGTTTACCAATACTGGTATGCTTGTATCTTGTCTTTCTGCTAGTTGGTATAGTTTATGAAATACCTCAGATTTAAAATTAATATTCATTCTGTTTTGTTCTCCTTCGCCTTTTTCCACTGGTCGAAAATCTCAAGCGCGGTTTTAAAAAGTGCTGCGCGTTCAGTAAATCCGCGATATCGCGCTTGGGCAAAATTATCATAAATTTGATGGCGGCGTGCTGCGCCAGTTTTCAGTGCCTCTACTACTTGCTCTACGGTAAAATATTTCATAGGCCTCCGTTGGGTAGGGATAAATAAAATTACACCTCGCAGCCTCACGGCTCAAAGTGCGTTGCTTTTTTAGGTTTTTCTGTTTCCTACTTCTATTCTATACTATTGATAGAACTCTGTCAATACATTTTTAAGATAGATTTTTACAAATCGAATAGTATCAAATTCCCTGTCCTGATGTCAACCACATTTACCAGCAATCTCATAACCCCCTCTAAAACGCGATACAACGCGTTCTGAGAGGTTTTCTCATCTCAGATGTACCGTTTATCATTTTTATTCTTTAAATCGCTTGTAGTGCTTTTTTACAAGGTTTGGATTTGATATCTGTATACTGTGCAAACAGGTAGTATAAATTTGAGATGCAGAATGCTATCGCGGGAAACGAACCTTTGCATCTCACTATTTATACCCTAACGGGCATACAAGACTAACTTATGATCTTAGTTATATATTATTTAATAAAAAGATAATTTATTAAATGTATATTATAGATCACGTTATGAATTCTGAGTTTTGGAATTTGTGATCTGATCTTCTCCCTGCGGGAGGTTTACCACGAATCAGAAAGTAAAGATTAAAAATAGGTTTATCATTTTTAATTGATTAGTTTCTGTATATGAGTGTTAAGGGTATAGAGTTGAACGTAGTGAAACGATGATAGCCTGTTACACAGGGTTAACACGAATCCCAGAGATAATAGTTTACTATTAGATATGGGTTAATGAGTGTTAGATGGTTTACCATGTTAACAGGTTTATCGTTAATGTGGTTAAGCATCTTACACCTGAGGCTGCATCACGGTATGGAATGTAATGGAATACTGTGAAGACTCAAATCATAGTCCCCGCGACATCAGCCAGAAATCATCTTTCGGGGACTAATACTATCCACGCGATAGCGGGAAGATACTAACTTATTAACTATAACTAAAGATAAAAAGATATGATCTTATAAATATTCTTATAGTTAATCTTATAATTATTCTTATTGTGTATCAGCGTTAATACACCCCCTGTATTACTGTTAATACACCCCCTGTATCGATGGTGATACAGGTACCTGTATCAGTGTTAATACACCCTATGGAACGGGGAATAACTCCCTATGGTGTGATAAGCAGGTTATCCGAACAGGGTAATAAAAATCTATTACCCCAGGAAGTCTTTACTTGATGATTTTCTCTACAAGCAAAGTAAAGATATGTGCAAAATGCTCGTGGTAATGTCTACGATTTAAGACACCATCAACATCGCTTAACTTCCCATTTTCATCTATTGTAAATGTATAACTATTATCTTTGCTCAAAAACTCTTTTCCATATTCATCTTGATCAATGTAACTTAACGTTATAGCTGTTTTGTTAAAATGATTTTTAAATTCAAGGTTAAAAGATAAACTATCTGCAAGAGTGAACACTATTCGACTATTCTCTACGGTCTTTGATTTATCAATTTCCATTAAAGAATTAAGTTGATTCAGAGAGAAAGTAGCTGATTGGTAATAGTCTTTTCTATTTTTAGCCTCATATTCACGGTTATCTCCAATGATTTGCATCAGAGTAAAGGCAGTTTCAGAAAAATCATGGCGTGTAAATTTATTTGTGTCCATTATAAGCCTCATTTGCTGTGTGTAGTTCACAATGAAAGTTAACTTTTAACTATGAAAAGTAAAATGAAACTTTATTGAAATGTGATTTATCTACTATTAATAGGGGGTAATTAAAGGCTAATTAGGCTCTATATGACGGTTGATAGCTTAAACTGATAAATCATCCTATAAATAACATGAAAATAAATAACAATATAAATCAATTAGTTATAATTTCATTAGGGCTTTAACACTACAAATAGACATCTAAACATCCAGATTTCTAAATAAAAATCCATTAAATTGCTAAACAAAGTTTTCCCTTCACTATTTCGTGGTAAGTGAATTTTAAAAAAAAGTCAAAATTGTGACTTTTGAAAACTGTATGAATGATCAGTGCATTGTTGAGAGTGATAATTATTTACATATAAATTTTGGACAATAAAAAACCCCGCCGTAGCGAGGTCAATTGAGACAAGGGAGTAAAATTATTTCAGACGGTAAAAAGTGGCCTTACTAATACCCAATTCTTTTTGAATTTCCTTTGGTGATAAACCAGAACTAACAAGCTCCTGTACCTGCTCTGGCGTCACCTTGTTCGGCCTGCCACAGTGAACCCCTTCTGACTGAGCACGTTTAATGCCAGCGGTTCTACGCTCTGCGATGAGGTCTTTCTCTAAAGATGCTAAACCAGCCATCATAGTGAGCATCGCCTTACCAACTGGCGTTGACAGGTCGAAACCTTCACGGAGACTGATAACCTTTACCCCTTTAGCCTGTAGAAGTTCAACAGTGGATAATACGTCGATAGTGTTACGCCCTAATCGGTCTATACCAACTACAACCAGCGTATCGCCCTCTCGTACATAGTTGAGTAGTTCACCAAACCCAGAACGCTCTACGGCTCTCACAGAACCGCTTACCGCCTCATCTACATACCACTTACTAATGTGATAACCAGCTTCTTTAATCTGTTGTTTCTGGTTCTCTATTGTCTGGTCAGAGGTAGATACCCTCACGTATCCAATAGTCGTTGTCATATTAAGTTTCCTTGTCTCAAAAGATAGTCTCATTAATATATGAGTATCAAAATCAAAAATCAACCTTTTAAGACTCCCAGAAGGTGCAATCTACCGTGGTGATCAAGCTGTCTCAAAAGGAAGTCCTTTCGAGACTATCAAGAGTCGATCTGATATTTTAGATTTGCTGCAATTTTGAGCGATGGTGATATTTTTCTACTAAGCAGAGAGGACATAGAGCCATGGTAAAATGAACTCGAACAAGCGGGAGGGGGTTGATATGAAAAAGCTGATTTTGTTGGGTCTACTGGTTCTCAGTGGTCAGGCTATGGCAACTAAAATCACAATGACGGCTCCACAGGAAGAACAGACGGAGAATGGTAAAACGCTGTGTACCTATAGCAACGCGCAATACACGTTTACCTATGTTTCCAAATATCACGATTGCCCCTATGCCAAGACGTTTTGACACAGGGAGCAGACAGGATTGATAGTTTTAGTTCATTTCAAATATATCAGATATTTTTAGGTTTTTTATATCTTGACTCTTTTTCAAAATTTCATCAGATAGATGGTCAAAAACATCAAACTTTATTTGATAATCTTCAAGAGTTTCTTGATCTAATTTTTCATGCTGCTGCGCGATGACTTTTCTTGTAAGCTTTAAGAAGTTTAACGATTCCCTGAAAAAAACATCGTGCTCTAACAATAACTTAACAAAATCAATATGCCCGGAACCACCTTGATATTTAGTCTTAACAGCGAAAGAGCGTCTAATTCTATCTTTTAAAGATGATAATAATTCATAACATTCAATAGAATTTGCTGTTACTTTTTCCATTTCATCGTAGGGAGAAAATGCCTTTGGATTTAATTCCTTATGGAGACCATACATTCTACAAACAGTTTCATAACCTGATTGCACAAGATTGTATACTTTATAGTATTTACTATATAAAGAATGTAATTCATCGAATACATCATCAGCTGCTTTATGGGCTTTAGATTCAACCCAGCCTTTAGCTGTTTTTACACCCCAAACGGCAGCTATTGCCATTGTGACATTAGCAACAGCGCCGATAACATCCGAAGCATTACCCCATTCCCAAGTATGTACCCACTGGAGAAATTCAGAAAGATAATTCCTTATCATAAACAACCTTTGTGTGAGCAGTTTTAACCATAGTGAAGATTTTAGCACTCAAAGAAAAAGGGCAATAGCAGCCATAAAGCCCGTTGGTGGTAAGACAACGTGCGGAGCCGTCAGGCGACAACATCAGGGTATGTCAGACAGTGAAGTTTATCAGGATGACCATGTACACGAAGGAGCGAGGCCGAACCGCTGGCAGAGCCTGCATTTCGTGTGCAGGTACGAAACCACCATAAAACCTGTTTATTCCCTGCAACGTCATCTCGACGTGTGGCATATGGGAGCATCGGCAAAAATGCGCTTCACTGAAAGCTTGGGGAATTATGCCGGGTAGACGGCTTTATGTTCATGTTGGACTGTCGCAGTATGAACGATGGAACGACTGCCAGTGTGATGATATGCTCCCCTGTACCACAGACCAATCACGCGACAGGTGCGGGCGTAGTACAATGGGTAGTTTAAGTTGTACCTGTAAAGCAGAGCAACGTAACTGACTGAATAATCTAACTTATTGATTATTCAGGAGAATTGGAGCGGGCGAAGGGAATCGAACCCTCGTATAGAGCTTGGGAAGCTCTCGTTCTACCATTGAACTACGCCCGCGAAGAGGTGCGAAAAGCATTATAGACCTTACGCACCCTGTGGCAAGCCCGGATTGGGCTAACTGCTGATAAAATAACCTTTTAGCACTTAGGCTTACTGCCTTGCGGCGGCAGATAACGCAGCGGGTCGATGGCCGTGGCGCGATAGCGAATCTGGAAATGCAGACGTACGGAATCAGCGTCCGTACTACCCATGGTTGCAATCTGCTGGCCAATCTTCACGCTCTGGCCGTTATTAACCATCATCTTATCGTTATGCGCATACGCGGTGATGTAATCCTCGTTATGCTTAATCATGATCAGATTGCCGTAGCCGCGCAGCTGGTTGCCGACGTAGACCACCTTACCGGCGCCGGCGGCGTAAACCGGCTGGCCGCGGGTACCGGCGATATCGATACCTTTATTGCCGCCATCGCGGGTGGAGTACGGCATCACCACTTTACCGCTGGTCGGCCAGCGCCAGCAGCGCTGCCCCACCGGCGGCCATGAGGACTGCGGCACCGCCGATGATGGCGTTACGGAGGCTGTGCGGGTGCTGGAGGATTTTTTCCCGGCGGTGCTGCTTTTTGCTTTCGAACCGCCGTTAAGTTTCAGCTTCTGTCCGACTTCAATAGTGTATGGCGGAGAGATGTTATTCAGGCGCGCCAGATCGCGTACGCTGGTGCCGGTACTACGGGAGATCGCATACAGCGTATCGCCGCGCTTCACGGTATAGGTGGAACCAGAATCGGATGTACTGGAACAGCCGGCTAATACCAAGCTACCAAGCAGCATCATCGCGATATAAAAGCGTGTTTTCATCAGGCGTCCTGCACTCAACGGTTTCTCATCTCGGCGTCATGGGCGAATATCATACCAGCCCGATGGACGATCCCCAATGTCCTACTCCTATTCTACGACCTCTACTCCCTTTGGCGCGTTAAATGGATAGCCTCCGGCGATAATATCCATCAGCGTCGGGAGATACGACATCGACGGTAATTTCACCAGCGCCGGATAAAATATCTGTGGCGAGGGGAATACATCAACCACATAGCAATGAGGCAGTTTTTCAGCATTCACTTCCGAGGATGGCAACAATGTCGCAGCTTCCAGCCCTCCCTCCAGCCAGTCGAGAATTACTCCTGGTTGGGTAATATGCATAATCACCTTCGCACTGACGCCGGATTTACGAAACAGCTCCATCAGCATCTCATAGGTGCCGGAATCTTTCGCCCGGTGAAGCAGCACCAACGGCATCTTCGCCAGCGCGTTATAATCGAAGGGGTTAGACGGCGGCTGCGGCAAACATTTTTTATTAATGACGGCTACCAATTTTATCGGGTCGAAGGAGACATAATCGAAACCCTCACTACGGTAGGGCCGCTGTATTAAGGCCAGGTCGATAGCGCCTTCATTTAATAACGTTTCCAGATGGCTTGAATCGGTCACCGAGATATTTATTGCCGTTTCTGGATTTCGCCGATAGAGCTCCATTAATAAAGGCTGAAAATAGTTTTGATAAAGATGAGTTAAGCCAACGCGCACTTCCGCACGGGTCTTTTGCGCAATATCGGCCGTTTCCCTGGCGGTATCTTCCACCTGGCGTAATATTTCACAACCCTTACGGTAAAGAAAATAGCCTGCTTCCGTTGGTTCAATACGGTTGCCGCGGCGTTCAAAAAGCGACACCTGCAGCTCTTCTTCCAGCTCCTGTATCCGCTTACTGAGCGGCGGCTGCGCCATGTTGAGCGATTTCGCCGCCTGGCTAACCGAGCCATGTTCTACCACCCGGCAAAAATAGCGTAAGCGTTTCAGATCCATTATCTAACCCCTCTTTATCTGCAGGTCAGTATTGCACTAATGGTATCAAATAAAAAGCCGCGCCAACTCCTCTATTTTAATTAATCATTTCTTAACAGCTTTTTAAATTAAACCTTTTTGATCTACTGACCATCCGGTAAACGGTATTTGTTTAATTAGTCGAACAAAAATATTGTGCGGTTAGCGAAATTGCTTTCCCAAAGGAACACTCATGGCACACTCAGATAAAAAAGCGCCGTCATCGGTGCATGATTTACGCTCTGCCCTGGCGCTACTAAAAACGCTACCTGGCGAGTATGTTGAAACCGATACTGAAGTCGATCCCCACGCCGAGCTCTCCGGCGTTTATCGCTACGTGGGCGCCGGTGGTACCTGCCAGCGTCCGACGCGTAAGAACGGCCCGGTGATGGTATTTAACAATATTAAGGGCTTCAATGACATTAGCGTAGCCATCGGTCTGAACGGTTCACGCCAGCGCGTCAGCCAGTTCCTGCAGTGCGAACCGGCGAAACTGGGTCACCTGTTGAAAGACTCCGTTGAAAATGCCATTGCCCCGACCATGGTGCAGGGCGCGGCGGTATGCCAGGAAGTGGTGCACCTCGCCAGCGATGAAGATTTCGATCTACGCAAACTGCTGCCTGCGCCAACCAACACCGAAGAAGACGCTGGCCCGTATATCACCATGGGCCTGTGCTATGCCTCCGATCCGCAAACCGGTGAATCCGATATCACCATTCATCGTCTGTGCGTACAGAGCCGCGATGAACTCTCAATGTGGCTGACGCCGGGCCGCCATATCGATGCCTTCCGCATGAAGGCGGAGGCGGCGGGACAGCCTCTGCCGATCTCGATTAGTATCGGCGTGGACCCGGCTATCGAAATCGCCGCCTGCTTTGAACCGCCGACCACCCCGCTGGGCTTTGATGAGCTAAGTATCGCCGGCGCGCTGCGCGGCCATCCGGTGGAGATGGTGCAGTGTAAAACCATTAATGAAAAAGCCATCGCCCACGCTGAAATCGTTATCGAAGGCGAACTGCTGCCGAACGTACGCGTGCGTGAAGATCAAAACACCAATACCGGCCGCGCCATGCCGGAGTTCCCTGGCTATACCGGCGAAGCCAAAGAGGCGATTCCGGTTATTAAAGTCAAAGCGGTTACTCATCGTATCAACCCCATCTGGCGCACCACCGTCGGGCCAGGCGAAGAACATGTCAACATGGCCGGGATCCCGACCGAAGCCAGTATTCTCGACATGGTAGAACGCGCCATGCCGGGCAAATTACTCAACGTCTTCGCCCACTCGGCGGGCGGCGGCAAGCTGCTCGCGGTGCTGCAATTCAAAAAATCATCTCCAGCCGATGAAGGCCGCCAGCGCCAGGCTGCACTGCTGGCGTTCTCCGCCTTCCCGGAACTCAAACACGTTATTCTGGTAGATGAAGATGTTGATATTTTCGATAGCGACGACGTGCTATGGGCGATGCAAACCCGTTATCAGGGCGATGTCGATACCGTGGTGATCCCTGGCGTACGCTGCCATCCGCTCGATCCGTCGCAGGTGCCGGAATACAGCCCCAGCATTCTGCAGCAGGGAATGTCGTGTAAAACCATTTTCGACTGCACCGTACCGTTCCATCTGAAGCACAACTTTGAGCGCTCTAAGTTCAAAGCGGTTGATGTAAAACGTTTCCTGCCGGATTTCGAATAAGGGCAAATACCATGACACCACGCATCATCATTGGCATTAGCGGCGCGTCCGGATTCCAGTACGGCGTCAAAGCGCTGGAGCTTCTGCAGCCGCTAGCGGTAGAAGTGCACCTTGTGGTCTCCAAAGGCGCGGAAAAGACCTGCGAGCTGGAAACGGACTACCGCTTAGACGAAGTGATGGCGCTGGCTGACGTGGTACACCCTATTAACCACCTGGGCGCATCTATCTCCAGCGGATCGTTTAAAACGCTGGGGATGTTAGTCGCCCCCTGCTCGATGCGGTCATTGGGCGCTATCGCCCACTGTCTCACCGATAATCTGCTCACCCGCGCGGCGGACGTGGTGCTGAAGGAACGCCGCCGGCTGGTGTTGTTAGCACGCGAGACCCCGCTCAACCTCGGCCATATACGCAATATGGCGGCGGTTACCGAGATGGGCGGCATCATCTTTCCACCGGTTCCGGCGCTCTATCAACGCCCGCAAAGCGCAGATGACATTATTACCCATAGCGTGAACCGCGCGCTCGACCTCTTTGACCTTGAGGTCAATAACATCCCGCGCTGGGGTGAAGGCGCGCTGCATTACGCGTAACAGGAACTCGCAATGTTAATTGGTCCATATGTAAATGGTTCCGCCGTGATTATCGGCGGATTGATCGGCGCAATGGCCGGAGGCAAACTTCCGGAACGCGTCAAAACCGCGCTACCGATGACCTTTGGTCTCTGTTCCGTTGGCCTGGGCATCACCCTGGTACTGAAGGTGAAATATATGCCGGCGGTAGTGCTGGCAATGGTACTCGGCGCTTTCCTCGGCGAACTGCTGCACCTGGAAAAACGCATCGGCAGCGCGGCGGGTTCAACACGCGGCTTGATTAATAAAGTTCTGCCGCCCGTTCAGGGGTTAGGTCATGAAGAGTTCACCGAAAAATTCGTCGCTATCCTGGTGCTGTTTTGCGCCAGCGGTACCGGTATTTTCGGCGCCATGACCGAAGGTATGAGCGGCGATCCGTCGATCCTGTACATTAAAACGATCCTCGACCTGTTCACCGCCGGGATATTCGCAACTCTGCTGGGTTACGCGGTGATGACCATCGCTATCCCGCAGATCGTCATTCAGGTGGCGCTGGCGATGCTGGCGGTGTTTATTCTGCCGATGATCACCCCGTCAATGATGGCGGATTTCTCCTGCGCCGGTGGATTGCTGATGGTAGCGACCGGATTGCGTATCTGTCACATCAAGCTTTTCCCGGTCGCCAACATGCTACCAGGGCTTGTTTTGGTAATGCCTTTCTCCCATTTATGGGCTACCCTAGTGGCCTGAGTACATGACCCGGCGGGTTTGTGCCGGGTCATTTATTTTTTTCAGGAGTCGTCATGGCCGGGGAACACGTCATTTTGCTGGATGAGCAAGATAAACCCACAGGTATGCTGGAGAAGTATGCCGCCCACACGCTCGATACCCCTTTGCATCTCGCGTTTTCCTGCTGGTTGTTCAATGAGCAAGGCCAGTTCCTGGTCACGCGCCGCTCGCTTAGCAAAAAAGCCTGGCCTGGCGTGTGGACTAACTCAGTGTGCGGACATCCGCAACAGGGCGAAACCTTCGAGCAGGCCGTCACCCGGCGCTGCCACTTCGAACTGGGCGTCGAGATCGCTGATATTGCCCCCGTCCACCCGGCCTTCCGCTACCGCGCCGTCGCACCGAATGGCATCGTCGAAAACGAAGTCTGCCCGGTTTTTGCCGCACGCGTGGTCAGCGAACTACAACCTAATGATGATGAAGTGATGGATTATCAGTGGGTTGAGCTGCCGGAAATGTTAAGCGCGCTGGCCGCTACCCCGTGGGCCTTTAGCCCGTGGATGGTGCTGGAAGCCAAAAACAAAAACGCGCGTCAGGCGTTGATAGACTTTGTTGCGCGTTTACGCGCGTAACCGCGAGTGACAAGCATTAACGACCCGGGCTACGCCAGCGACGAACCTTGACATCAAATATAAAAAAACCCGGCAAGCCGGGTTTTTTGCTTTTCGCGAAAAGCGATTATTTCTGCGGACGCATCGCCGGGAACAGAATAACGTCGCGGATGGTGTGGCTGTTAGTGAACAGCATCACCATACGGTCGATACCGATGCCCAGACCGGCGGTCGGCGGCAGGCCGTGTTCCAGCGCGGTGACGTAGTCTTCGTCGTAGAACATCGCTTCGTCGTCGCCGGCGGCTTTCGCATCAACCTGATCCTGGAAGCGCTGCGCCTGGTCTTCCGCATCGTTCAGCTCGCTGAAACCGTTACCGATTTCGCGGCCGCCGATGAAGAATTCAAAGCGGTCGGTGATTTCCGGGTTCACGTCGTTACGACGGGCCAGCGGAGAAACTTCTGCCGGGTATTCGGTGATGAAGGTCGGCTGGATCAGATGCGCTTCCGCCACTTCTTCGAAGATCTCGGTCACGATACGGCCCAGACCCCAGCTCTTCTCAACTTTGATGCCGATAGACTCAGCGATCGCTTTCGCGGAATCGAAGTTATCCAGATCCGCCATCTCGGTTTCCGGACGGTATTTCTTGATGGCTTCACGCATGGTCAGTTTTTCGAACGGCTTGCCGAAATCGAAAGTCTGATCGCCATAAGGCACCGCGGTATTACCGAGGATGTCCTGCGCCAGGGTGCGGAACAGGGATTCGGTCAGCTCAATCAGATCTTTATAATCCGCATAGGCCATATAGAGTTCCATCATGGTGAACTCTGGGTTGTGGCGAACGGAGATCCCTTCGTTACGGAAGTTACGGTTGATTTCGAAGACGCGTTCGAAGCCGCCAACCACCAGACGCTTGAGGTACAGTTCCGGCGCGATACGCAGGTACATGTCCAGATCCAGCGCGTTATGATGGGTGATGAACGGACGCGCGGAAGCGCCGCCTGGGATCACCTGCATCATCGGGGTTTCCACTTCCATAAAGCCGCGGCCAACCATGAACTGACGGATGCCAGCCAGGATCTGCGAACGTACTTTGAAGGTGTTACGGGATTCGTCGTTGGAGATCAGATCAAGGTAACGCTGACGGTAGCGCGCTTCCTGATCCTGCAGGCCGTGGAATTTGTCCGGCAGCGGGCGCAGGGCTTTGGTCAGCAGACGCAGCTCGGTGCAGTGGATGGACAGCTCGCCGGTTTTGGTTTTGAACAGCTTACCGCGGGCGGCGATGATGTCGCCGAGATCCCATTTTTTGAACTGATCGTTGTAGACGCCTTCCGCCAGGTCATCGCGCGCGACGTACAGCTGAATGCGGCCGCCGACGTCCTGCAGGGTAACGAAAGACGCTTTACCCATGATACGACGGGTCATCATGCGCCCAGCAACGGCCACTTCGACATTCAGCGCTTCCAGCTCTTCGTTTTCTTTGGCATCGAAGTCAGCGTGCAGTTGGTCAGAGGTATGGTCACGACGGAAATCGTTCGGGAATGCGACGCCCTGCTCACGCAGCGCAGCCAGCTTCTCACGACGGGTTTTCAGTTCATTATTAAGGTCAATTGCCGCGTCAGCGCCCTGTGCTTGTTGTTCAGACATGTTGGTTCCTCATAACCCTGCTTTCAAACTTGCTTCGATAAATTGGTCCAGGCTGCCGTCGAGCACCGCCTGAGTGTTGCGGGTTTCCACCCCGGTGCGCAGATCTTTAATACGCGAGTCGTCCAGCACGTAAGAGCGGATCTGGCTGCCCCAGCCGATGTCGGATTTGTTATCTTCCATCACCTGCTTCTCGGCATTTTTCTTCTGCATTTCCAGCTCATAAAGCTTCGCTTTCATCTGCTTCATGGCCTGGTCTTTGTTCTTGTGCTGCGAACGGTCGTTCTGGCACTGCGTCACCAATCCGGTCGGGATATGGGTAATACGCACCGCGGATTCCGTACGGTTAACGTGCTGACCACCGGCGCCGGAGGCGCGGTATACGTCAATGCGCAGGTCGGCTGGGTTAATTTCGATATCGATATCGTCATCAACTTCCGGGTAAACGAACGCCGAGCTAAAGGAGGTATGACGGCGGCCGCCGGAATCGAACGGGCTCTTACGCACCAGGCGGTGAACGCCGGTTTCAGTACGCAGCCAGCCGTAGGCGTAATCGCCAATGATTTTGATGGTCACGGATTTAATGCCCGCGACTTCACCTTCGGATTCTTCGATGATTTCGGTCTTAAAGCCGCGCGCTTCCGCCCAACGCAGGTACATGCGCATCAGCATGCTGGCCCAGTCCTGGGCTTCGGTGCCGCCGGAACCGGCCTGAATATCGAGATAGCAGTCGGCGCTGTCATATTCGCCAGAGAACATGCGGCGGAACTCAAGCTGCGCCAGCTTCTCTTCCAGCCCGTCCAGCTCGGCAACCGCTTCGTTGAAGGTCTCTTCGTCTTCGGCTTCTACCGCCAGCTCCAGCAGTCCGGCGACATCTTCCAGACCCTGGGTCATCTGATCCAGCGTTTCGACGATAGCTTCCAGAGAAGAACGTTCTTTGCCCAGCGCCTGTGCGCGCTCAGGTTCGTTCCAGACGTCCGGCTGTTCCAGCTCGGCGTTTACTTCTTCGAGACGCTCTTTCTTCGCATCGTAGTCAAAGATACCCCCTAAGAACGTCGGAGCGCTCCGTGAGGTCCTGAATGCGGTTTTTTACCGGATTTATTTCAAACATGGTCGGTTTCTTTTAATGGATTTGTCAAAATGCGGTGATAAGAGCGGAATTCTACCGGATTCGCGCCCTTATTAATACACTGTTGTCAATTTGGCCAGAGGTGATCGATGATCAGCTGCAGGCTGCGGTTGCCGCGGAACTCGTTGATGTCGAGCTTGTAGGCTAACTGTACTTCACGCACGCCATTATCCGGCCAAATGGAAGTATCGATGTTGAAGGCAATACCGTCCAGCAGCGGCCCGCCGTCAACCGGCTCGACCATCACTTTCAGGTGACGCTCGCCCACCAGCCGCTGCTGCAGCAGGCGGAAACGGCCATCAAACAGCGGTTCCGGGAACATCTGCCCCCATGGCCCGGCATCGCGCAGCATCTGCGCCACTTCCATGCTCATCTCCGCCGCCGCCAGCGGGCCATCGGAAACCACCTCGCCCTGCAATAATGCGGGATCCAGCCACTCGGTCACCAGCTCGCCGAAACGCTGTTGAAACTCCTCAAAACGCGCCTCTTCCAGCGATAAGCCCGCCGCCATCGCGTGGCCGCCGAATTTGAGGATTAGCCCAGGATAAAGCGTATCAAGGCGCTCCAGCGCATCGCGCATGTGCAGCCCCTGAATGGAGCGGCCAGAACCTTTGAGCGTGCCGTCGCCGGTAGGCGCAAAAGCGATAACCGGGCGGTGGAAGCGTTCCTTAATCCGTGATGCCAGAATGCCGACCACCCCCTGATGCCATTGCGGATGGTACATCGCCAGCCCGCCGGGCAGGGTGTCGCTACTGCGTTCCAGCTGCTGACACAGAGTCAGCGCTTCGGCCTGCATCCCCTGTTCAATCTCTTTACGCGTCTGGTTAAGCGCATCGAGCTCATTGGCCAGCACCCGCGCTTCGCCGATGTTATCGCACAGCAGCAGTGCAACGCCGACGGACATATCATCCAGCCGCCCCGCAGCATTCAGGCGCGGCCCGAGGGCGAAACCGAGGTCGCTGGCGGCAAGCTTTTGCGGATCGCGGTTAGAAATTTCCAGCAGCGCTTTAATGCCTGGCCGACATTTTCCGGCGCGAATGCGGCTTAACCCCTGCCAGGTCAGGATGCGGTTGTTGGCATCCAGCGGCACGACGTCCGCAACGGTGCCCAGCGCCACTAAATCCAGCAGCTCGGCAAGGTTTGGCGCGGCGATACCGCGGGCCTCGAACCAGCCGTTATCGCGCAGGAAAGTGCGCAGCGCCAGCATCAGATAAAACGCCACCCCAACCCCGGCCAGCGATTTTGACGGGAAGTCGCAATCGCGCAGGTTAGGGTTAACGATGGCCTCCGCCGCCGGCAACGTCTCGCCCGGAAGGTGGTGATCGGTCACCAGCACCGGAATGCCCAGCGCATGGGCATGATCGACGCCGCTATGCGATGAAATACCGTTATCGACGGTCATGATCATCTGCGCGCCGCGCGCGTGCGCCTGATCGACCACTTCCGGGCTTAAACCATAGCCGTCTTCAAAACGGTTCGGCACCAGATAAGAGACGTTGCCGTAGCCCAGCGCGCGCAGCGCCAGCACGCTAAGGGCGGTACTGGTGGCGCCATCGGCGTCAAAATCGCCGACCACCACAATATGTAACCCTTTCTGGAAAGCGTCATGCAGCATTTCAACGGCTTTTTCAACGCCGGTGAGTTGCGTCCATGGCAACATGCCTTTGACGCCGCGTTCCAGCTCCTGCGCGCTGCGCACGCCGCGGCTGGCATACAACCGCTGCAGTAGCGGCGGCAGGTCGGCGGGGAGGTCGACGCCATCAACCGCCTCGCGGCGGCGTAGTTGTATCTGTTGTTTCACGCGAATCAGTTACCGCTTGTCTGTTTTTGATGCTCGTCGAGGAAAGCTTTAAGCTCTTTCGGCCCCTGATAGCCCGGCAGCACCATGCCGTTGCTGAGAACCATCGCCGGGGTGCCGTTGACGCCCATTTGCACCCCGAGGGTATAATGTTTGGCGATATCTACGCTGCAGCTCGCCGGCTGCACGCCTTTACCATTCATGGCGTCATCCAGCGCTTTATTACGATCTTTCGCACACCAGATCGCTTTCATATCCTGCTCGGCCTGGCTTTGCAGCCCCTGGCGCGGGAAGGCCAGATAGCGCACGGTGATCCCCAGCGCGTTATAGTCGCTCATCTGCTCGTGCAGTTTATGGCAGTAGCCGCAGGTGATGTCGGTAAAGACGGTAATGACATGCTGCTCCTTCGGCGCTTTATAGACAATCATCTCTTTGGTTAAGGCGTTCAGCTTGCCGACCAGCAACTGGTTGGTGACGTTAACCGGCTGCGCGCCGCTGACGTCGTACATCGGTCCCTGAATAATGTGTTTGCCATCGTCAGTGACGTACAGCACGCCGCTGTCGGTGAGCACCGTGCTCATCCCGGAAACCGGCGACGGTTGGATATCGGTGCTCTGCACACCCAGCTTCGCCAGCGACTGTTTGATCGCCGCGCTATCGGCATGCGCCGCACCGGAGAGCGTGGCCGCCAGCAGGGTGAACATCAATAAACCTTTTTTCATACTCAGTCCTTTTATTCAGCACTCACGCCCGCGGGTGATGCTGTTGATGAAGTTGTCGTAAACGTTCGGTCGCCACGTGGGTGTAGATCTGCGTGGTGGATAGATCGCTGTGTCCTAACAGCATCTGCACCACGCGTAAATCGGCGCCGTGATTGAGCAAATGCGTGGCGAACGCATGACGCAAGACGTGCGGGGAGAGCTTCGCGCTGTCGATCCCCGCCAGTACGGCATAGTGTTTAATGCGATGCCAGAAGGTCTGGCGCGTCATCTGCTGCGCGCGTTGGCTGGGGAAAAGCACGTCCGAAGCCGCGCCGTCCAGCAGCCACGGACGTCCGTATTCCAGATAATTTTCTACCCATGACACCGCCTCTTCGCCCAGCGGCACCAGCCGTTCTTTGTTGCCTTTACCAATGACCCGCAGTACGCCCTGTCGCAGGCTGATATCGCTCATCGTCAGACCAACCAGCTCCGAGACGCGCAGACCGGTGGCATAAAGCACTTCCAGCATCGCCTTATCGCGCAACTCCAGCGGCTGCTCCACCAGCGGCGCCTGCAGCAGACGCTCAACCTGCGCCTCGCTGAGATCTTTCGGCAGCCGCTGCGGCAGCTTCGGCGAAGCCAGCAGCGCGCTGGGATCGTCCGGGCGGATTTTCTCCCGGTACAAATGCTGGAAGAACCGGCGCACGGCGCTAAGCAGCCGTGCGGTACTGGTCGCTTTGTAGCCGCCGGTTTGCCGCTCGGCCAGCAGCGCCTGCAGATCGTCGCTGCCGACGCTCGCCAGAGTCAGCCCGCGATGATGCAGCCACTCCACGAGCATCGTCAAATCGCGGCGATAGGCGCTAAGCGTGTTCTCAGCCAGATTACGCTCCAGCCAAAGGGCATCGAGAAACTGTTCAATTTGTGCCAGATCCTGTTTCACATCGGCCTCTTTATTCGTTATACGCCCTCATTATGCCTTAAGAGGCCGCCTTTCTGGTACACTGGGCGCAATTCACGGCAAGAATTGAGACGTTTACGCGATGAATATAGGTCTTTTTTACGGCTCCAGTACCTGCTACACCGAAATGGCCGCGGAAAAAATCCGCGATATCATCGGCCCCGAGCTGGTGACGCTGCATAATCTGAAAGATGACTCCCCCGCGCTGATGAGCCAGTACGACGTGCTGATTCTCGGCATCCCGACCTGGGATTTCGGCGAAATTCAGGAAGACTGGGAAGCGGTCTGGGAACAGCTCGACGCCTTAGATCTGAATGGCAAAATCGTCGCGCTGTACGGCATGGGCGATCAGCTTGGTTACGGCGAATGGTTCCTTGACGCGCTGGGGATGCTGCACGATAAGCTGGCGACCAAAGGCGTGAAGTTTATCGGCTACTGGCCAACCGAGGGCTATGAGTTCACCAGCCCAAAACCGGTTATCGCCGATGGCCAATTGTTCGTCGGACTGGCGTTGGATGAAACCAATCAATACGACCTGAGCGATGAGCGCATCCAGAACTGGTGCGAGCAGATCCTCGGCGAAATGGCGGAGCACTTCGCCTGATCCTGATTTAGTCGTGCGCCGGTTTTTGCAGCACCAGCCGGCGCAAATCCCGCCATTCCCCCGCATCCATGCTATCCGCCGCCACCCACAAATGCTGGCTACGGCCGGTTTCCGCATGCTTCAGGCGCAGCAGCATACCGCTACTGATAACCCATGGCGTCCCGACGATATCCCATTCCGTTTTTTGCCACCGTAAACGGGAATCGATCAACAGCTTAATTTCTCCCTGGCAGGCGTGGATCCGCCGCTGGCTGCGCACGCAGTCAAACACCACCAGCGATAGCAACAGGAGCCAAATCGGGGTGTAGCTTAACGGCCAGGGCATTAGCAGCACTATCGCCGCCACCACCCCGTGCAGCAGCAGCGAGAACCACTGCGAACGCCAGGAAATACGTAAATCAGATTGCCACAGGACCACGTTCCCGATTCCGAGTCTGGATTAAATTTATCATCCGTTGTAGTTGCGCATCTGCCGGCTTACCGTGATTCATCAGCCAGTTAAACAGATCCGGATCATCGTTCTCCAGCAAACGGATGAACAGACGCTTATCGTCATCGCTGAGCGTGTCGTACTCATACTCGAAAAACGGCATGATGGAGATATCGAGTTCGCGCATACCGCGGCGGCATGCCCAGTGGATGCGAGCTTTGTTGTTAATGTCCATGTTGTCCTTCCAGCATCAAGATATAGCTTAGTTTAACCCTTTTTAGGCACTTACTTTACAGTAATATCGCCTTGTGCGAGCAGCATTCCATAAAAGCCCAAAATCCGGTTGGCTATTCACCGCATCCTGAGGGCACAAATGGCTTGCCGAAAGCGCTTGCATTGCACCATAGCTCTTTTACCATTAGTCATTCACTCTGCGTTAAGCTATTCAGGATATGACTATGGCTTTTACACCTTTTCCTCCGCGTCAGCCTTCTTCTTCCGCTCGTCTGCCGTTAACGCTGATGACGCTGGATGATTGGGCGCTGGCGACAATTACCGGTCCGGATGGCGAGAAGTATCTGCAGGGGCAGATCACCGCCGATGTCAGCCATTTAACCGCCGAGCAGCATCTGCTTGCCGCGCACTGTGATGCCAAAGGCAAAATGTGGAGCAACCTGCGCGTCTTCCACCGCGACGGCGGTTTCGCGTGGATTGAGCGCCGCAGCCTGCGCGAAGCGCAGCTGACCGAACTGAAAAAATATGCCGTCTTCTCCAAAGTCACCATCGCCGCAAACGACGATCTGGTCCTGCTGGGCGTGGCCGGTTTCCAGGCGCGCGCCGCGCTGGCGCCGCTGTTCGCCGCGCTGCCGGATGCCGGTAAACCGGTGGTCACCGAAGGCGTGACCAGCCTGCTGTGGTTTGAACATCCTGCCGAACGCTTCCTGCTGGTGACCGATGCCGACACCGCCAACCGGGTGACAGACGCGCTGCGCGGCGAAGCGCAGCTTAACAACAGCCAGCAGTGGCTGGCGCTGAACATCGAGGCTGGTCTGCCGGTTATCGACAGCGTAAACAGCGCGCAGTTCATTCCGCAGGCGACCAACCTGCAGGCGTTGGGCGGTATCAGCTTCAAGAAAGGCTGCTACACCGGCCAGGAAATGGTTGCCCGGGCGAAATTCCGCGGCGCCAATAAACGCGCGCTGTGGACGCTGGCGGGTACCGCCAGCCGGGTGCCGGAAGCCGGGGAAGATCTGGAGCTGAAAATGGGCGACAACTGGCGCCGCACCGGTACGGTGCTGGCAGCTGTACAGTTGGATGACGGAAGCCTGATGGTCCAGGTGGTGATGAATAACGATATGGAACCGGACAGCGTGTTCCGCGTGCGTGACGATGCCGGCAGCCTGAGCATCAAACCATTGCCGTATTCGCTGGAAGAAGATTAAGGAACAGTTCCCGGCTTGCGGCGCTTGCGCCTCAGCCGGGCTACCAGCCTGCAGAGTATCGTAGCCACGGTAAGCGTAGCGCCACCGTGGAAGTTTGATCAGGACTGGCCGACGTAAAGATAAATCGCCAGGAAGTGACACACGCTGCCGCCGAGCACGAAGCCGTGCCAGATAGCGTGGTTATAAGGAATACGTTTGCAGACGTAGAAGATGACCCCCAGCGAGTACACCACACCGCCAACCGCCAGCAGCGTTACCCCGCCCACCGCCAGCTTCACCGCCAGTTGATAGACCACGATAAGCGACAGCCAGCCCATCGTCAGATAGGTCACCAGCGACAAAATTTTAAAGCGGTGCGCGATAGTCAGTTTAAACAGGATCCCCAGTAGCGCCAGGCTCCAGATGACAATCATCAACCCCTTTGCCAGCGGCGAATTCAATCCCACCAGCAAAAATGGCGTGTAGGTTCCGGCAATCAGCAAGTAGATGGCGCAGTGGTCGAATTTCTTGAGCCACTGTTTCGCCCGCTGATGCGGGATAGCGTGATAGAGCGTGGAAGCGAGGAACAGCATAATCATACTGCCGCCGTACAGGCTGTAGCTGGTGATCGCCGTCGCGCTGGCGTTCGTGTCTACCGCCTGCACCAGCAGCAACACGAGGCCGACAATACCGAACACCAGCCCGATCCCGTGACTGATGCTGTTGGCAACTTCCTCTGCCAGAGAATATCCCTGAGTGATTAATGGTTTGCGAACCATATTTTGACTCCGTGAAAACAAGAACGCTTTCATTGCCCACTTAGGTTAACTGAGAATGATTCCAGTGAACACCTGTTAGCTAAAATAAAACGATGTATATTTGTAAACACATTAAAATCATAGTGTTACAACAATATTTCAACTAACAGCTGTGCTGGTTTTATTTAAAGACGTTTGAATTCAATAACATAAAACCGATCTTCCGCAGGATAGATTTCCCTGATGACCTGCCGCAGTTGTTCGAGGGTCATATTCTCCTGTTGAGCATGCTGTTCAGTTAGCGTGTCGAGGGTCACCGTTGAGGTCGCGGTAACGGCGATAGTGCAAAAGTAGCCGTCATCTTCATAGCGTCCGACGCGCAGCACATCACCGGCCTTAAAGTGCGACTCCGCCGCATCGCGAATGGTGATCGTTTTGCGCCCGGCGAGGATGTCGTCCTGAAAACGCTGAAAAAAGGTAATGTCATTAGCCTGCATGATATAATTCCGTCCTGGTCTTTATGAATTGTGAGTTCGCCACTGTGAGTATGTTCTCCCACGCCGCTGTCGCCAGTCTCAATAATCTTGAGATGATGGTCTACCACTACGTCATTAAGAATCGTGACAAAGTGATGTACATGACTATTCGCGAACTGGCCGAGGCCGCCGGGGTCTCCACCACTACCGTGTTGCGCTTCTGCCGCAAACTGCAGTGCGAGGGCTACTCTGAATTTCGCGTACGCTTTAAATTATATCTTGAGCAGAATGAGCCTCAACAGGCAAATATCGGCGCCAGCGAAATAATGAGCTTTTTTAAAAGCGTCAATAATGACGAGTTCGATCAATTGCTCGAACAGGCCGTCGATATTATTCTGTCCTCCGAACGTATTATTTTCGTCGGCGCCGGCACCTCCGGCGCGCTGGCGAAATATGGCGCGCGCTTCTTTTCCAACGTCGGGAAATTCAGCAACCATATTGACGATCCTTATTTCCCGGTAACTAATGACATGGCCCGCAACGCGCTGGCGATTGTGCTTTCCGTCTCCGGCGAAACTGAAGAGATCCTGCGCTTTGCCAGCCAGTTCAGTCTGCATCACTGTAAGGTGATGTCGATTACCAGCCATGAGCATTCGCGGCTGGCAAAACTGGCTGATTTCAATCTCTCCTGGCACGTGCCGCAAACGCGCATCGGCGGCGTTTACGATATTACAACGCAGATTCCGGTGATATATATTCTCGAATCACTGGGGCGTAAATTAGCGCGCAAAATCGGCTTAAAGTAACAGCCTGTTTTTTCTATGTAACATATTACCTTTAGCGGGATTTGTTATATCGTGACATTCAATTTCGCTTTGCTAGACTCAATCGCAATAGTTATTCATAGAGATTAGCAAAGATGAAAAAATTGACTCTTCCCAAAGACTTTTTATGGGGCGGCGCGGTCGCCGCGCATCAGGTTGAAGGTGGCTGGAATAAAGGCGGCAAAGGCCCCAGCATCTGCGATGTTTTGACCGGCGGGGCGCACGGCGTGCCGCGCGAAATCACCCAACAGGTCGAGGCGGGTAAATATTACCCTAACCATGAAGCGGTTGATTTTTACGGCCACTACAAAGAAGACATCAAACTGTTCGCCGAGATGGGTTTCAAATGCTTCCGCACCTCTATTGCCTGGACCCGCATCTTCCCGCAGGGCGACGAAACTCAGCCGAATGAAGAAGGGCTGAAATTCTACGATGACATGTTTGATGAACTGCTGAAGTACAACATCGAGCCGGTGATCACCCTTTCCCACTTTGAAATGCCGCTGCATCTGGTACAGCAGTATGGCGGTTGGACCAACCGTAAAGTGGTCGATTTCTTTGTGCGCTTCGCCGAAGTAGTCTTTGAGCGCTATAAGCACAAAGTGAAATACTGGATGACCTTTAACGAGATCAATAATCAGCGTAACTGGCGCGCGCCGCTATTCGGCTACTGCTGTTCCGGCGTGGTCTATACCGAGCATGAAAACCCGGAAGAGACCATGTACCAGGTGCTGCATCACCAGTTCGTCGCCAGCGCGCTGGCGGTGAAAGCGGCGCGTCGTATCAACCCGGAAATGCAGGTCGGCTGCATGCTGGCGATGGTCGCCCTCTACCCTTACTCCTGCAAACCGGAAGATGTCATGTTTGCCCAGGAGTCGATGCGCGAACGCTATGTCTTTACCGATGTCCAGCTGCGCGGTTACTACCCGAGCTATGTGTTGAATGAATGGGAACGCCGCGGCTTCAACATCAAGATGGAAGACGGCGACGCGCAGATCCTGCGTGACGGCACCTGCGCCTATCTCGGCTTCAGCTACTACATGACCAACGCGGTGAAAGCCGAAGGCGGCACCGGCGATGCCATTTCCGGCTTCGAAGGCAGCGTGCCGAACCCACACGTGAAAGCCTCCGACTGGGGCTGGCAGATTGACCCGGTTGGCCTGCGCTACGCCCTTTGCGAACTGTATGAGCGCTACCAGAAGCCGCTGTTTATCGTGGAAAACGGCTTTGGCGCCTACGACAAAGTAGAAGCCGACGGCAGCATCAACGATGACTATCGCATCGATTATCTGCGCGCCCACGTCGAAGAGATGATCAAAGCGGTTACTTATGACGGTGTCGATCTGATGGGCTATACCCCATGGGGCTGCATCGACTGCGTCTCCTTCACTACCGGCCAGTACAGCAAACGCTACGGCTTCATCTACGTTAATAAACACGACGACGGCACCGGCGATATGTCCCGCTCGCGCAAAAAGAGCTTTAACTGGTACAAAGAAGTCATCGCCAGCAACGGCGAGAATCTGTAATTGACCGCCCTCTCCCGGCCGGGAGGGGGCAAATCACTTATCCGCCAGACACTTCTTTACAGCTTTACCATTGCTAAAACGCGTTCGCCCGATAAGATAGGCCTCGTGAATATTTGAGGCGACCATGATTAAGCGACAACGCAAAGCCATTCTTCTTGTACTCCTTGCCTGCCTGGTGGTGCTGATCTGCACCGCCCAGAGAATGGCGGGGATGCATGCGTTGGTGATGAACGTCACGGCCGCCAGCCAATCCGCCCAACCTGGGCCAGATAATGCCGAGGCGCCGGTCTCCCCCTGCGAACTCAGCGCCAAGTCGCTGATGGCCGTTCCGCCGATGCTGTTTGAAGGGGCGCTACTCGCTATCGCCCTGCTGCTGGCTGTGCTGGCGGCGATCCCGCCACGCATCGAGCGTATCTGGCCTCCCCGCGTCATTTCTCCTCCCCGATTGCGGGTGCATCTACGATTATGCGTCTTCCGTGAGTGATTAATTCTCCTGACAGCTCAGGTTAATTTATTACTTACGGAGAAAATTTATGTTTATGGTATTCAGGCGACTGCTGGTCTGCCTGCTTTGGCTATGGCTGCCCGTCAGCCAGGCCGCCGATAGCGGCTGGCTGCGCGTCGCCGACAATCAACACGCCAGCGTGCGCCTGCGGGCGCAAAGCGAAGGCAATGGCGACACCCGACTGCTTTTAGACGTAGCGCTGGAAAAGGGCTGGAAAACCTACTGGCGTTCGCCGGGCGAAGGCGGCATCGCGCCGGCTATCGCCTGGCGCACGCCACTGGAGGTGAACTGGCGCTGGCCGACGCCGCAACGCTTCGACGTCGCGGGTATTTCCACTCAGGGGTATCACGGCAACGTCAGTTTCCCGATGACCCTACGCGGGAAAATACCGCCGACGCTTAGCGGCGTACTGACGCTCTCTACCTGCAGCAATGTCTGCATTCTCACTGACTATCCCTTTTCGCTGGATATGACGGCTCCGGCGGGGGAGCGATTTAATTACGATTTCACCCGCGCGATGGGCACGCTGCCCCTGCGCGACGGTCTCACCTCGGCGCTTAGCGCCAGCTACGTCAGCGGTAAGCTGACGGTAACTGCCCGCCGCGATGCCGGCTGGCAGCAGCCAGCGCTGTTTATCGACAGCATGGAGGATGTCGATTTCGGCAAGCCGAGCTTTACCAGCCGCGGCGATACGTTGACCGCCACCGTACCGGTAACCGATAGTTGGGGCGAGGCGGCGCCGGATCTGAGCGGCAAAACGCTGTCGCTGGTGCTGGCCGATAGCGGCCAGGCGCAGGAAAGCCAAATCGCCGTCGCCGCCGGCAGCGCCGCGGCAGGAGTGGCATTAGGCTGGGTGCTGCTGATGGCGCTGGCCGGCGGGCTTATTCTCAACGTAATGCCGTGCGTGCTGCCGGTACTGGCGATGAAGCTCGGCTCGCTGGTGCAAACCGAACGTCGCGAACGCGGCGCGGTGCGGCGGCAGTTCCTCGCCTCGGTATGCGGGATCGTCGTCTCCTTCCTGGCCCTGGCCTTGATGATGACGCTATTGCGTTTAGGCAATCAGGCGCTCGGCTGGGGGATCCAGTTCCAGAACCCGTGGTTTATCGGCGCGATGGCGCTGGTGATGGTGCTGTTCAGCGCCAGTTTATTGGGGCTGTTCGAAATCCGTCTCTCCTCCAGCGCCAGCACCTTCCTCGCCACCCGGGGCGGTAACGGCTTAATGGGCCATTTCTGGCAGGGCGCCTTCGCCACCCTGCTGGCAACGCCCTGTACCGCGCCGTTCCTCGGTACCGCCGTTTCGGTGGCGCTGGTGGCGCCACTGCCGCTGCTGTGGGGTATTTTCTTCGCCATGGGGATCGGCATGAGCCTGCCGTGGCTGCTTATTGTCGCCTGGCCGGGGCTGGCGCAACGACTTCCACGTCCAGGCCGCTGGATGAATCATCTGCGCGTGGTGTTGGGGCTAATGATGCTTGGTTCAGCACTATGGCTGGTCAGCCTGCTGACGATCCACATCGGCCGCACGCCGGTGCTTACCCTGCTGGTGATTCTGGCCATCGGCCTGTTATTGGCCACCGCCTGGCGCTACCGCTGGCGTACGGCGCTGCGCGCGGGCACTCTGGCCATCGTGGTGGCGGGGGCCGTCGCCTTTGTCGCACAACAGGACGGCCAGGGCCCGCGCCGCGACCGGGTTAACTGGCAGCCGCTCAGCGAGCAGGCTATCGCTAACGCCCTTGCGGAGCATAAACGGGTATTTATTGATGTCACCGCCGACTGGTGCGTGACCTGTAAAGCCAATAAATACAACGTGCTGCTGCGCGACGACGTCCAGCAGGCGCTATCAGCGCCAGACGTGGTCGCCTTACGCGGCGACTGGAGCCGCCCCTCCGCTGACATTAGTCAGTTTTTAACCGCTCGCGGCAGCGCCGCGGTGCCGTTTAACCAGATTTACGGACCGGGATTGCCGCAGGGACAGATTCTGCCTGCGCTGTTAGACCGCGAACAACTTCTCGCCACCCTGTCCGCCGCTAAAGGAAAATAACATGAGAGCTATCACCGCCTTATTACTGCTGTGTGTATCGTCCTTCAGCTTCGCCGCCCCGGCGGAAGAGCCACAATCGAATGGTAATGACCAGTTAGCCCAGTTGCTGTTTAACGATCCGAACAGCCCGCGCACCGGCGCGAAAGCGCCGAAGCTCACGATCGTCTCGTTTACCGATTACAACTGTCCTTACTGCAAACAGTTTGATCCGATGCTGGAAAAAATCGTCCACGATAATCTGGACATCCAGCTCATCGTTAAGCTGCTGCCGTTTAAAGGGCAGAGTTCGGTGAATGCCGCTAAAGCCGCGCTCTCCACCTGGCGTCAGCAGCCCGATAAATTCTGGGTGCTGCATCAGCGGCTGATGGCAAAAAAAGGCTATCACGATGACGCCAGTATCGCCTCTGCGCAGAAGAAAACCGCCACCGATAGCGTCAGTATTGATGACAAGACCATGGATTCGCTGAAGATGAACCTGATTTTGTCACAGGTGCTGAATATTCAGGGCACCCCGGCGACCATCATCGGCGATCAGATGGTGGCCGGCGCGATCCCTGCTGAAGACCTGGAGGGGCTGGTGAAAGAACAGCTGGCGAAAGCCCGTGGCCAGTAAAATCAGGCGCTGGTTGCGCGAGCTGGCGGTGTGGCTGCTGATTGGCGCGGCGGTGAGCCTGGCGGTGGATTATTTTCGCCAGCCCGCGCTGCCGCAAAACGTCAGCGCCACATCGCTGCAGACACTCGACGGCAGGACGCTGGATCTGAACGCCATGAGCCAGCAAAAGCCGCTGCTGCTGTACGTCTGGGCAACCTGGTGCGGAGTCTGTCGCTATACCACGCCGTCGGTGGCATCGCTTGCCGCCGACGGCGGCAATGTGCTGACGGTAGCCCTGCGTTCCGGCGATAACGCCGCGCTGGAGAAGTGGCTGACCAGGAAGAAAATGACGCTGCCGACGGTGAATGATCCGAGCGGCCAGTTGGCGCGGCAGTGGGATATCCAGGTAACGCCAACGCTGGTGGTCATTTCTCAAGGTGAGGTGAAGTCGGTTACCACCGGCTGGACCAGCAGTTGGGGAATGCGCCTGAGGCTGTGGCTGGCCTCCTGGTAGACCGTCGGGTTACCCGGCTCGCGCTGCGCTCAGCCGGGCTATTGAACGATGGCCAGGGTTATTTACCGCCCGCCAGTTCGAGGAAGCTACCCGTCACATACGACGCTTTGTCGCTCAGCAGCCAGGCAATGGCCTGAGCGACCTCTTCCGGCTGGCCGCCGCGCTGCATCGGTAGCGAACCTTTCACCCGATCCACGCGTCCCGGTTCGCCGCCAGAAGCATGCATCTCGGTATAAATCAGCCCCGGACGAACGCCGTTGACCCGAATCCCTTGCGCCGCCACTTCCAGCGCCAGCCCGGTCGTCAGGGTATCTACCGCCCCTTTCGACGCGGCATAGTCAACGTACTCGCCCGGCGCGCCAAGGCGCGAAGCCGCCGACGAAACGTTAACTATCGCCCCGCCCTTGCCGCCATGGCGATGCGACATGCGCTTGACCGCCTCGCGACAGCAGAGGAAATAGCCGGTGACGTTGGTGGCCAGCACGCGGTTAATACGCTCGGCGCTCAGGCTCTCCACCGTACACTGGGTAAACAGGATCCCGGCGTTGTTGACCAACGCCGTCAACGGTTCGCCCATGCGGTCAACTGCCTCAAACATCGCCATCACCTGCGCTTCATCGCTGATATCCGCACGCAGCGCCGTGGCTTTGCCGCCAGATTCAACTATGGTATTGACCACTTCGGTGGCGGCTTTAATGTTGTGATGGTAATTGACCGCGACGGTATACCCTTCCTGCGCCAACAGCAGCGCCGTCGCCCGGCCTATGCCGCGGCTCGCGCCGCTAATCAGAGCTATCGCCATACCTTCTCTCCAAAAAATAAAGGCGCCGCAGCGCCTTTAACAGTTAATCTAATTCGCAATTTACTGGTATTCGCTCATCGGCACGCAGGAGCAGAACAGGTTACGGTCGCCGTAGACGTCATCCAGGCGTTTCACCGTTGGCCAGTACTTGTTGTGCAACCCAGCCGGGAATACCGCCAGCTCGCGGCTGTACGGATGGTTCCACTCGCTCACCAGCTCGCCCTGGGTGTGCGGCGCGTTCACCAGCGGGTTATCTTCCAGCGGCCATTCACCGGCTTTAACGCGATCGATTTCCGCGCGAATCGCCAGCATTGCGTCAATAAAGCGGTCCAGCTCTACCTTGCTTTCCGATTCCGTCGGCTCAACCATCAGCGTCCCGGCAACCGGGAAGGACATGGTCGGCGCATGGAAACCAAAGTCGATCAGGCGTTTAGCAATATCCAGCTCGCTAATGCCGGTCTCTTCTTTCAGCGGACGAATATCGAGAATACATTCGTGCGCCACGCGACCATCGCGGCCGGTATAGAGCACCGGGTAAGCATCTTTCAGCCGGGTAGCGATATAGTTGGCGTTGAGAATCGCGTTCTGGCTCGCCTGTTTGAGGCCTTCCGCGCCCATCATGCGGATATACATCCAGCTGATCGGCAGAATGGAAGCGCTGCCGAACGGCGCGGCGGAAACCGCGCCCTGACGGGTCAGCATGCCTTCAATCTGTACCACGCTGTGGCCCGGTACAAACGGCGCCAGGTGCGCTTTCACGCCGATAGGGCCCATACCCGGGCCGCCGCCGCCGTGCGGAATGCAGAAGGTTTTATGCAGGTTGAGGTGCGAAACGTCAGCGCCGATAAAGCCCGGAGAAGTGATCCCGACCTGGGCGTTCATGTTGGCGCCGTCGAGATAAACCTGGCCGCCGAACTGATGCACTATCTCGCACACTTCACGGATGGTCTCTTCATACACGCCGTGGGTCGACGGATAGGTGACCATGATGCAGGAGAGATTCGCCCCTGCCTGCTCTGCTTTTTCACGCAGATCGGCAAGATCGATGTTGCCGTTTTTATCGCAGGCAACGACCACTACCTGCATACCCGCCATCTGCGCGGAAGCCGGGTTAGTGCCGTGCGCGGAGCTTGGGATCAGGCAGATATCGCGATGGCCTTCGTTGCGGCTCTCGTGATAGTGGCGAATCGCCAGCAGGCCAGCATACTCGCCCTGCGCGCCGGAGTTCGGCTGCATACAGACGGCGTCATAGCCGGTCAGTTTAACCAGCCAGTCAGAAAGCTGGGCGATCATCTGATGATAACCTTCCGCCTGCTCGACCGGGCAGAACGGGTGCAGCTCGGCAAATTCCGGCCAGGTGATCGGGATCATCTCCGCCGCGGCGTTCAGTTTCATGGTGCAGGAGCCCAGCGGGATCATCGCCTGGTTCAGCGCCAGATCTTTACGCTCCAGCGCGTGCATGTAGCGCATCATCTCGGTTTCGCTATGGTAGCGGTTAAACACCGGATGGGTGAGGATCGCATCGTCGCGCAGCATCGCCGCCGGGATCGAACGGCTATCCAGCGCCACGTCTTTATCCAGGGTATCGATATCCAGACCGTGATCGTCGCCGACAATGGCGCGGAACAGGTTCAGCACATCTTCGCGGGTGGTCGCTTCATCGAGCGTAATGCCAACCGCGCCGTGAATATCGCTACGCAGGTTAATCTGCAGCGCTTCGGCACGCGCCAGCACCGCGGCTTTATCCGCCACTTCGACGCAAAGGGTGTCGAAGTAGTGCGCATGGCGCAGCTTCAGCCCTTTCTTCTGCAGGCCGTCGGCCAGAATGTCGGTCAGGCGATGAATGCGGCCAGCGATACGTTTCAGGCCCGCCGGGCCGTGGAATACCGCGTACAGGCTGGCGATGTTGGCCAGCAGAACCTGCGAGGTACAAATGTTGGAGTTCGCTTTCTCGCGGCGGATGTGCTGCTCGCGAGTCTGCATCGCCATGCGCAGCGCGGTATTACCCGCCGCATCTTTCGATACGCCGATAATACGGCCCGGCATGGAGCGTTTGAATTCATCTTTCGCCGCGAAGAAGGCCGCGTGCGGGCCGCCATAGCCCATCGGCACGCCGAAACGTTGAGCGGAACCGAAGACAATATCGGCGCCCTGCTTGCCCGGCGCCGTCAGCAGCACCAGCGCCATAAAGTCGGCGGCGACGCTGACAATCACTTTGCGCACTTTCAGCTCGGCGATAAGTTTACTGTAATCGTGGATTTCACCGGTGGTGCCAACCTGCTGCAGCAGCACGCCAAAAACATCCTGGTGATCGAGCACTTTGTCGGCGTCATCGACAATCACGTCGAAACCGAAAGTTTCCGCACGGGTGCGAACCACGTCCAGGGTTTGCGGATGGACATCGGCGGCAACGAAGAAGCGGTTGGCGTTCTTCAATTTGCTCACGCGTTTGGCCATCGCCATCGCTTCGGCGGCGGCGGTGGCTTCATCAAGCAGCGAAGCGGAAGCGATATCCAACCCGGTCAGATCCAGAGTGACCTGCTGGAAGTTGAGCAGCGATTCCAGACGGCCCTGGGATACTTCCGGCTGGTAAGGGGTATAGGCGGTGTACCAGCCCGGGTTTTCCAGCATGTTGCGCTGAATGACCGGCGGCAGTTGCACGGCGGTGTAGCCCATGCCGATGTAAGACTTGAAGCGCTTGTTGCGACCGGCGATCGCCTTCAGCTCCGCCAGCGCGGCGAATTCGGTAGTCGCGTCGCCCACCTGTGGTGGGGTCGCCAGCTGGATATCCTGCGGCACAATCTGGCCAATCAGGGCGTTAAGCGAATCCGCGCCGACGGTCTTCAGCATCTCTTGCTGCTGCTGAGCGTCCGAGCCAATGTGACGTTCAATAAAGGCGTCGCGGTTTTCAAGCTGACTTAAAGTCTGAGTCATGAGCGATGGTTCCTGAAACGTGCGGTGAATGTGTTTTCTCCCTCTCCCTTAGGGAGAGGGCTGGGGTGAGGGTATTATCGGTTCCCCTCACCCTTCCCTCTCCCCACAGGGGAGAGGGTAAAGGCTTATTCGTCTTCTAACAGAGCTTCATAGGCGGTCGCATCCAGCAGCGCGGCAACCTGCGCTTCGTCGCTGGCTTTGATTTTGAAGATCCAGCCGTCGCTATACGGGTCGCTGTTGACCAATTCCGGAGAGTCGTTCAGCTCTTCGTTGACGGCAACGATTTCACCGCTAATCGGCGCGTAGATATCGGAAGCCGCTTTCACGGATTCGGCAACGGCGCAATCGGCGCCCGCTTCAACGGTGGCGCCCACTTCCGGCAAATCAACGAAAACCATGTCGCCAAGCAACTCCTGCGCGTGCTCGGTGATCCCGACGGTATAGGTGCCGTCAGCTTCTTTACGCAGCCACTCGTGTTCTTTGCTGTATTTCAGTTCTGCTGGTACGTTGCTCATCAATTCATCTCCAAAAAAGGGAAATCACACAATGGCTTTGCCATTGCGTACAAAACCAGGTTTAGTCACTTTTACCGGCATTTCACGGTTACGAATCTGCACCACCGCGGTGTCGCCAATCCCGGCCGGTACGCGAGCCAGCGCGATGCTGTAGCCCAGCGTCGGCGAGAAGGTGCCGCTGGTGATAATGCCTTCTTTTTGATTACCGTCGCTATCGGTAAAACGTACCGGCAGGCCGCCGCGCAGGACGCCTTTCTCGGTCATCACCAGGCCCACCAGCTGCTCGGTGCCTTTTTCGCGCTGCATTTCCAGCGCTTCACGGCCGATGAAGTTACGATCGGCTGGCTCCCAGGCGATAGTCCAGCCCATGTTGGCCGCCAGCGGCGAGACGCCTTCGTCCATCTCCTGGCCGTACAGGTTCATCCCGGCTTCCAGGCGCAGGGTGTCGCGCGCGCCAAGACCGCAAGGCTTAACGCCGGCGTCCAGCAGACCGCGCCAGAAATCCGCCGCCTGCTCGTTCGGCATAGCGATTTCATAACCCGCTTCGCCGGTATAACCGGTGGTGGCGATAAACAGGTCGCCGGCCTGTACGCCGAAGAACGGCTTCATGCCTTCCACCGCCTGGCGCTGAGCGTCGGTGAACAGCGTCGCCGCCTTCGCTTTCGCCTGCGGACCCTGCACCGCGATCAGCGACAGATCGTCGCGAACGGTAATTTCAAGACCGTAAGGTTCGGCTTGTTCGGAAATCCAGGCGAGGTCTTTTTCACGAGTGGCGGAGTTAACAACGAGGCGGAAATAATCTTCAGAAAGGAAATAAACAATCAGGTCATCGATAACGCCGGCGGAAGCGGTTAGCATGCCGGTGTAGAGCGCTTTACCTGGCGTGGTAAGCTTCGCCACATCGTTTGCCAGCAAATAGCGCAAGAACTCTCTGATCCGGCTGCCGTGGAAATCGACGATGGTCATATGCGACACATCGAACATCCCTGCATCGCCGCGCACCGCGTGGTGCTCATCTATCTGGGACCCGTAATGCAGCGGCATCATCCAGCCATGGAAATCCACCATGCGAGCGCCGCACAGCGTGTGTTGTTCATACAACGGAGTCTGTTGAGCCATCTTTTCCTCATCGAATAAAACGGAACCAGCCACGATATTGTCGGCGATTTTGCGCCACGAAATCCGGCGACGGCACCGCTTACGGACGCCGACGCAAACGTTCTCTTTTGCCTGAACTTACCACCGAACCCGGTGCTAAACCATAAGGTAAATCAGGACATCACATTAGCTTATGACCAAAGCGCGCTGAAAAGCCTACAGAGTTATTGACTGGAAAAAAGCGATTTACGCCACATAAAATTAACATAATGAGTCAACCAGTCAGGTGATGATGGTGTTTTATGCGATTTTACGGGTCTAATTTCTTTAACAAAAAAAAGAGCGCATTAATAAAACTAATGCGAAAAAAGAGGTGAAATTAGAATATTTCAAATGAGGGAGAAAACCCGGCGCGCAGGCCGGGTAAAAGAAGTGTGACGGGGTTAACGTAACCAGGCGGGGAGATCGTTGAGGCCCATGGCCTGGCGAATCAGCTGTGGTTTCACACCAGGCAGCGAATCGGCCAGTTTGAGCCCCATATCGCGGAGGAATTTCTTCGCCGGATGGCTGCCGGAGAACATTTCGCGGAATCCCTGCATACCCGCCAGCATCAGCGCGGCGCTGTGCTTGCGGCTGCGCTCATAGCGGCGCAGGTACAAATGCTGACCGATATCTTTACCCTGCGAGTGCAGGCGCTTCAGCTCGTCGATAAGCTCGGCGGCGTCCATAAAGCCAAGGTTCACCCCCTGCCCGGCCAGCGGATGAATAGTGTGGGCGGCATCGCCAACCAGCGCCAGACGATGGGCGGCGAACTGACGCGCGTAGCGTCCGGTCAGCGGAAAAACCTGCCGATCGCTCTCAAGCTGGCAAAGGCCAAGGCGATTATCAAAAGCGATATTCAGCGCCTGATTAAACGCGGCTGCATCGGCCTGCTGCATCCGCTGCGCCTCCTCCGGCGACAGCGACCAGACGATCGAGCACAGATGCGGATCGCTAAGCGGCAGGAAGGCCAGAATCCCCTCGCCGTGGAACGCCTGACGCGCCACCGCCTGATGCGGCTCGGTGGTACGTATCGTCGCCACCAGCGCATGATGGCGATAGTCCCAGAAGGTCAGCGGAATATCGGCTTTATTGCGCAGCCAGGAGTTGGCGCCATCGGCGCCGACCACCAACCGCGCGGTCAGCATGCTGCCGTCCTGCAGGCTCAGAAAGGCTTCGTTTTCGCCCCACGCCACCTGCTGCAGTTGCGCGGGCGCCAGCAGGGTAACGTCAGCGCAGCGTTGCGCCTTCTGCCACAGCGCGTGATGCACCACGGCATTTTCAATAATATGGCCCAGATGGCTAAAGCCCATGCTCTGGTCATCGAAGCTAATACGCCCAAAACTATCTTTGTCCCACACTTCCATGCCGTGATAGCAGCTGGCGCGCTGGGCAATAATCTCGTTCCAGACACCCAGCTTATCCAGCAGCTTTTCGCTGGCGGCATTGATTGCCGAAACGCGCAGCGCCGGCGGCGCATCGGCGTCAAGAGGCTGCGGCGCCGCTTGTTCCAGCACCGCGACGCGCAGGCCGCTGCCCTGTAAACCACAGGCTACCGCCAGTCCCACCATTCCGCCGCCAACAATGGCAACATCAACACTTTGCACGTTCTACTCCTTAACGGGGAACCCAACCGAGGGTACGCTGCGCCAGCGCATCGCGCGCCGGGGTAAATAATTCCATCGCCATCAGCCCGACGTTGCGCCCCGCCACCAGCGGCGCCCAACGATTGGCAAAGAGATGCACCAGCCCATCGGTCACGCCGATGGTGGCGGCTTTATCATCCGCTCGCCGCGCCTGGTAGCGGCACAGCAGAGAATAATTGCCCACATCCTCGCCGAGCGCATGGGCGTCGGCAAGCATTTCAGCCAGGCTCATCACGTCGCGCAGGCCGAGATTAAAACCCTGCCCGGCGATCGGGTGTAATGTCTGCGCCGCGTTGCCTACCAGCGCCAGACGGTGCGACACCGAACGGATGGCGGTGGTTAACGCCAGCGGATAAACACTACGCTTACCGGCATGGGTAATGCGCCCCAGCCGCCAGCCAAACGCCTGCTGTAATTGTTGGCAAAAACGTTCGTCAGACCAGCTCAGCACCTCGTCGCGCCGCGACTGCGGATGGCACCACACCAGCGAACAGCGCCCTTGCGACATCGGCAGCATCGCCAGCGGACCATGCTCGGTAAAGCGCTCGAAGGCGCGGCCTTCGTGCGGCAACGCGGTGCTAACGTTGGCGATAATCGCCAGTTGCTCATAGGGCTGCTGCTGCCAGCTAATGCCGCAGCGGGCGCCCAGCGACGAACGCGAACCATCTGCCGCCACCAGCAGCTTACCGTTGATGGTTTCGCCGCTATCGAGAGTGAGGCTGACGCTATCCTGGCTGCGGTTGACCGCTTCCACTTTCGCCGGACAGTGCAAGGTGACGCCCGGCGCCTCGCGTAGCAGGCTAAACAGCCGCTGGCCGACATCGTGGAGTTCAACCACCTGCCCCAGCGCCGACAGGCCGTAATCGGCCGCCGCCAGGTTTACAAACCCGGCATGGCCGCGGTCGCTGACGTGTACCCGCTGGATAGGCGTCGCTCGTTTAGCAAGGTTCTGCCATATACCGATGCGCGCCAGCTGCTGGCAGGTGCCCGCAGCCAGGGCAATCGCCCGATCGTCAAAGCCTGGGTGGCGTGACGACGCCGGATCCTGCGCTTCAATCAGATGGACCGGCAGCGCGCCGCCGGTCAAACGGGAGATGGCCAGCGCGAGCGTCGCGCCGGTCATCCCGCCGCCGACAATCAGCACGCTCATGACTGGCGCGCCGCCGCCATCAGCGCCTCGATCTCATCCGCCTTCTTCACCACGCTGGCGGTGAGATTTTCGTTGCCATCTTCGGTAATCACGATGTCATCTTCAATACGAATGCCGATGCCGCGATATTGCGCCGGTACGTCGGCGTCGGTGGCGATATACAGCCCCGGCTCGACGGTCAGCACCATTCCCGGTTCCAGTACGCGCGAACGGTCGGTGTCGTAATTACCGACATCGTGCACATCCAGACCCAACCAGTGGCTCAGGCCATGCATAAAGTAAGGGCGGTGGGCGTTGTTGGCGATAAGCTCGTCAATCTCGCCTTTCAGGATCCCCAGCCGCACCAGGCCGGTAATCATAATGCGCACCACTTCCTGATTAACCTCATAAATGGAGGTACCCGGACGATACAGCTCCAGCGCGGTTTCCAGCGATTCCAGCACGATGTCGTAGATTTCACGCTGCGGTTTGCTGAATTTACCGTTAACCGGGAAGGTGCGGGTGATATCACCCGCATAGCCGCGGTATTCGCAGCCGGCGTCAATCAGCACTAAATCGCCATCATGCAGTTCGGATTCGTTTTCGGTGTAGTGCAGGATGCAGGCGTTTTCGCCGCCGCCAACGATGGTGTTATAAGACGGGAAACGCGCGCCGTGGCGGTTGAATTCGTGGAGAATTTCGCCTTCCAGCTGATATTCGAACATGCCCGGGCGGCATTTTTCCATCGCTCGGGTATGGGCAAGGGCGGAAATTTCACCGGCGCGGCGCATCACGTCCAGCTCTTCCGCGGATTTAAACAGGCGCATTTCATGCACCACAGGCCGCCAATCGATGACGGAGTTCGGCGCCTGCAGGTTCTGACGTGAACCTTTACGCAGTTTTTCGAGGGCGTTAAACACAATTTCATCGGCATAGGCATATTCGCCCTGGGCGAAATAGATAGCGTCCAGGCCGTTAAGCAGTTGATACAGCTGCTGGTTAATTTCGCTAAACGCCAGCGCGCGATCGACGCCGAGTTTACCCGGCGCGGCATCCTGGCCCAGACGGCGGCCAAACCAGATTTCCGCCGTCAGATCGCGAACGCGGTTAAACAGCACGCTATGATTGTGCGTTTCATCGCTTTTGATCAGCACCAGCAGCGCTTCCGGTTCGTTGAAGCCGGTGAAGTACCAAAAATCGCTGTTCTGCCGGTAGGGATATTCCGAATCTGCGCTGCGTACCGCTTCCGGCGCGGCAAAAATCAGCGCCGCGCTGCCCGGCTGCATCTGCGCCAATACTGCCTGGCGACGAGAAAGAAACTCCTGCTGTGTCATGACGCCCCCTGAATGTCGTTTTTATTTAGTGTAACGTTGGCTTGCGTACTTCCGGTGCGGTTGGCTGCTGGCGCGCGAAGGTATCGTGGCACAGTAACGCGGCGACGCGTACGTACTCGATAATCTCTTCGAGAGACATTTCCAGCTCTTCCTGGTCTTCATCTTCGTCGTAGCCGAGTTGCGCAATGTTACGCAGATCATCGATGGCTTCGCCGGTCTCATCCTTCACTTTATCCAGCTTCGGCTGGGTCACGCCAAGGCCGAGCAGGAAATGGTTTACCCAGCCCGCCAGCGCGTCGGCGCGGTCGAAAACGCTGACGTTGTCGCCTTCCGGCATATACAGCTGGAACAGGAAACCATCATCTTCCAGCGAGTCGCTGGTGGCGGAATGCATGCTACGCAGCGCCTGGGCCAGTTCATGACCAAAGGCAAGACCTTCGTTGGTCAGGTCATGTACCAGCGGCTGCCAGCTGCTGTCGGTGTTGCCGCCGCAAAGGATGCCGCTTATCAAACCGTGCATTTCGGCCGGGGTTAATCCCACCCCTTGTTGGTTCAGTAACTGGTCTACATCGTTGTAACCAGGCATTTCGTTCTGTATAGACATGCGCATTCGTCATCGTTGGGAGGAATATTCATGATATGCTACCACTTTGGACCCTGGTGAACCAGAAAAGGGCTTGTATCCCCGCACCAGGGTAGCTATAGTGTCGCCCCTTCGCAGAGCCGGGCTCGGACGTGAAGGCAGCGCAGTCAATCAGCAGGAAGGTGGCATGTCTGCACAACCCGTAGATCTCCAAATTTTTTGCCGTTCACTGCGAGTGAATTGCCCGCCTGAACAAAGGGATGCCCTGAATCAGGCAGCTGAAGACCTTAATCAGCGGTTGCAAGATTTAAAAGAACGCACTAGAGTCACAAATACTGAGCAGCTGGTCTTCATCGCCGCGTTGAACATCAGCTATGAGTTGACTCAGGAAAAAGCGAAGACCCGCGACTACGCCTCCAGTATGGAACAGCGCATTCGCATGCTTCAGCAGACCATCGAACAGGCATTGCTTGAGCAAGGTCGCATAAGCGAAAGACCGGGGTCGAAGTTTGAATAACACTTTGTCGTTAACTGTGTTAGAGTAATCGCAAGAACAAAATTTCTCTGAGATGTTTGCAAGCGGGCCAGTCCCCTGAGCCGATATTTCATACCACAAGAATGTGGCGCTCCACGGTTGGTGAGCATGCTCGGTTCGCCCGAGAAGCCTTAAAACTGTGACGACGCATTCACCTTGAACCAAGGGTTCAAGGGTTACAGCCTGCGGCGGCATCTCGGAGATTCCCTTCTTAAGTTCGCATTATCCCCTCTACTCTGTTTTCGGCCTGTGCCGCACTGTATTACACTTTCCCGTATCGTTTCGCCTGCTCGTAATGAGACCAGCATGACTATACAGCCCGATATCCCGCTTTCCAGACAGCAAATTCGCCAGCAGATCCGCGAGCGTAGACGCGCGCTTAGCGCCGAACAGCAGCAGCGCTTCGCCCTGCAGGCCGCTGAGCGAATGATGGCGTATCCGCCAGTCGTTCTCGCTCATACCGTGGCGCTGTTCCTCTCCTTCGACGGCGAGCTGGACACCCAACCGCTGATCGAGCAATTGTGGCGGGCGGGCAAGCGAGTTTATCTGCCCGTACTGCATCCGTTTAGCCCCGGCAATCTGCTGTTTTTGCATTACCATCCGCAAAGCCAGCTGATTTTCAATCGCCTGAAGATTTACGAACCCAGGCTCGACGTGCGCGATGTCCTGCCGCTGGCCGAACTCGATGTGCTGATTACCCCGCTGGTCGCCTTCGATGCCAGCGGTCAACGCCTGGGGATGGGCGGCGGTTTCTACGATCGTACCTTACAGAACTGGCGGCAGTATCGCCTGCAGCCGGTAGGCTACGCCCACGACTGCCAGCAGGTGGATACGCTGCCGATCGAACAGTGGGATATCCCGCTGCCGGCGGTGATTACGCCAGGTAAAACCTGGCGCTGGTAGAGAGTGATGCGGATTAGAGAATTGCGCCCGGAAGGCGTAAAAAATACGGGCAGGTACCAGACCTGCCCGTGAGGCAACAACAAATTAGTACAGCAAACGAGCGCGGATGGTGCCCGGGATCGCTTTCATCGCCAGCAGCGCCTGCTGCGCGACATCGCCGTCGGCTTCGATATCAATCACCACATAACCCATCTGCGGGGTAGTCTGCAGATACTGGGCGGCGATGTTGATGTTCTGCGCGGCGAAAATCTGGTTAAGCGCCGTCAGGATGCCCGGGCGGTTTTCATGAATATGCAGCAGACGGCGTCCGCCGTGCAGCGGCAGAGAAACCTCCGGGAAGTTCACCGCCGACAGCGTAGAACCGTTATCGGAATATTTCGCCAGCTTGCCAGCCACTTCCAGACCAATGTTCTCTTGCGCTTCCTGAGTTGAGCCGCCGATATGCGGGGTCAGGATCACGTTATCGAATTCGCACAGCGGAGAGTTAAACGGATCGCTGTTGGTCGCCGGCTCCGTCGGGAAGACGTCGATGGCCGCGCCGGCCAGATGTTTACGCGATAGCGCATCGCACAGCGCCGGGATATCGACCACCGTGCCGCGAGAGGCGTTGATCAGCAGCGCGCCCGGTTTCATCAGCGCCAGTTCTTCCGGCCCCATCATGTTTTTGGTGGAGGCGTTTTCCGGCACGTGCAGGCTAACGACATCGCTCATGTTCAGCAGGTCGGAGAGGTGCTGAACCTGCGTGGCGTTGCCCAGCGGCAGTTTGTTTTCGATATCATAAAAATAGACGTGCATCCCCAGCGATTCCGCCAGAATGCCGAGCTGGGTGCCGATATGGCCGTAACCGATAATCCCCAGCTTTTTGCCGCGCGCTTCAAAGCTGCCTACCGCCTGCTTATTCCACACGCCGCGATGCGCCTTGGCGTTAGCTTCCGGCACGCCGCGCAGCATCAGCAGCAGCTCGCCGATGACCAGCTCAGCCACCGAACGGGTGTTCGAGAACGGGGCGTTAAATACCGGGATACCGCGCTTCGCCGCCGCATCCAGATCGACCTGGTTGGTGCCGATACAGAAGCAGCCCACCGCCACCAGTTTTTCCGCCGCGGCGAAGATCTCTTCAGTCAGATGAGTACGGGAACGCAGGCCGATAAAATGGGCATCACGGATCGACGCTTTCAGCTCTTCAGTATCCAGCGCGCCTTTGTGAAATTCGATGTTGGTGTAACCTGCCGCACGAAGGTTATCGATTGCTTTCTGATGCACGCCTTCAACTAGCAGAAATTTAATCTTGTCTTTTTCCAGTGATACCTTAGCCATTTCCCCGTCCTGTTTTTATTGGTACTGATGTCGTGCTGAACAAAAACTCTTCCAGCAACATATCAAAAAAAACTATCGCGGCAATATGAACGTTTGCCTCGCCGACCTGAAGAAATATCACGTTGAAGCAAAAGACAGGACAAAACACCAGAAAGAGAATAGATGGCAGATTGTTACTCAGAAAGGTTACGTAAATGTGACACAAGTCACCAAATTAAGGCCATAGAAAAAAATTTAGGGGGAAGCGCGAAACTTCCCCCCGATCGTCTTATTTGTTGACGATGGTCTTCACGCCGTCGGCGGTACCGATCAGCGCCACGTCAGCGCCGCGGTTGGCGAACAACCCGACGGTCACCACGCCCGGAATACCGTTAATGGCGTTTTCCAGCGCGATAGCGTCAAGAATTTCCAGGCCGTGTACATCGAGGATCACGTTGCCGTTATCCGTCACCACGCCCTGACGATATTCCGGGCGGCCGCCCAGCTTCACCAGCTGACGCGCGACGGCGCTGCGCGCCATCGGGATCACTTCCACCGGCAGCGGGAAATTGCCGAGGATATCAACCTGCTTGGAGGCGTCGGCGATGCAGATAAACTTATCGGCAACCGAGGCGATGATCTTTTCGCGGGTCAGCGCCGCGCCGCCGCCTTTGATCATCTGCATGTGGCCGTTAATTTCATCCGCGCCGTCAACGTAGATGCCCAGGCGGTCGACGGAGTTAAGGTCGAATACCGGGATTCCGAGGCTTTTCAGCTTCTCGGTAGAGGCGTCGGAGCTGGATACCGCGCCTTCGATCTGCCCTTTCATGGTCCCCAGCGCATCAATAAAATGCGCCGCCGTGGAGCCGGTGCCGACACCCACAATGGTGCCCGGTTGTACATATTGCAGCGCTGCCCAGCCAACTGCTTTTTTCAGTTCATCCTGCGTCATGATTATCGTCCGAGATGTGAATACTTACCGCGCATTATAGAACATCGACGGATGAAATGTCCCTGCGATGGCGATCACACATCTGAGCAGACCATTTTCGTCTTTATCAAAAACAAATTTATGTCATAGTGCGGGTTAACGAAAAGTTATGGGGGTACGCCAGAATAATGAAACGACCGGACTACAGAACATTACAAGCGCTGGATGCGGTGATTAGGGAACGTGGGTTTGAGCGCGCCGCGCAGAAGCTATGCATTACACAGTCCGCCGTCTCACAGCGTATCAAACAGCTGGAAAACATGTTTGGCCAACCGCTGCTGGTGCGTACCGTACCGCCGCGCCCGACCGAGCAGGGGCAAAAACTGTTGGCTCTGCTGCGCCAGGTTGAGCTACTGGAAGAAGAGTGGCTTGGCGATGAGCAGACCGGCTCCACGCCGCTGCTGCTGTCGTTGGCGGTCAACGCCGACAGTCTGGCGACCTGGTTGCTGCCGGCGCTGGCCAACGTGTTATCCGACTCCCCTATTCGCCTCAATCTGCAGGTTGAAGATGAAACCCGCACCCAGGAGCGCTTGCGCCGTGGGGAAGTGGTCGGCGCGGTGAGTATTCAGCCGCAGGCGCTGCCAAGCTGCCTGGTCGATCAACTCGGCGCGCTCGATTACCTGTTCGTCGCCTCGAAGGAGTTTGCGCAACGCTACTTCCCTAACGGGGTAACGCGTTCTGCGCTGCTGAAAGCGCCGGTGGTCGCCTTCGATCATCTCGACGATATGCATCAGGCGTTCCTGCAGCAAAACTTCGACCTGCCGCCGGGCAGCGTGCCCTGCCATATCGTCAACTCGTCGGAGGCCTTCGTACAGCTGGCGCGTCAGGGCACTACCTGCTGTATGATCCCGCATCTGCAGATCGAGAAAGAGCTGAAGAGCGGCGAGCTTATCGACCTGACGCCGGGGCTGTTCCAGCGCCGGATGCTTTACTGGCACCGCTTTGCGCCGGAAAGCCGCATGATGCGCCGGGTGACCGATGCGCTTATTGATTACGGCCACAAGGTGCTGCGTCAGGATTAAACGGCGGGCATAAAAAAAGCCACTTCAGTGAAGTGGCTTTTTTGTCGCTGCGGCTTACTGAGCCGGTTTCGGCGCTTCAGCTGGCTTCGCCGGCGCGGTAGCCTGCGCTGGCTGCAGTTCAAAGACCACATCAACCTGATCATCAAACTGGATGGTCGCCTGCTCGTAGGTTTCCTGTGCGGAGACCGGCGCGGCGTCAGCCGCCTTCATCATGCGAACCATCGGGCTCGGCTGATAGTTGGAAACATGGTAACGCACGCTATAGACCGGACCCAGCTTGCTGTGGAAGCCAGCAGCCAGTTCCTGCGCCTGATGTACCGCATCATCGATAGCCGCTTTACGCGCTTTATCTTTATAGGCGTCAGGTTGCGCAACGCCCAGCGATACGGAACGAATTTCGTTCAGCCCCGCTTTCAGCGCGCCGTCAAGCAGGCCATTCAGCTTATCGAGCTGACGCAGGGTAACTTCGACGGTACGCACCGCGCGATAGCCCTTGAGGATGCTTTTGCCGTTCTGATAGTCGTAATCAGGTTGGGTACGCAGGTTCGCCGAGCTGATATCCTTTTTGGCAATACCGCTCTTTTCGAGGAAAGAGAGATATTGCGCAACGCGATCGTCAGCCTGTTTTTTTGCCGAAGCCGCGTCTTTTGCCGCGACGTTAACTTCAATCGCCAGAGTGGCGATATCCGGAACCGCTGCAACGCTTGCTGTGCCTGAAGTCACAATGTGCGGGCCATCCGGCAATTCACTTGCCTGCGCCGCCATAGTGCTGAATCCGAGTGCTGCCGCCAGGGCTAAGACTTTTAACTTCACTGTCGTTTCTCCATCTTGCTTAGGTCGCCCATTTTAAGGACGCATGCCTGCTAGCTTAGCGCTTACGCGCGGAAAGTCCATCGGACTAAGCCTGGTTGATGAGCATCTGTATATGTTGCAGGCCATCTTTTGCCAACTGCAGGGCGATAAACCACATCACCAGCCCGACAAGCACGTTGATGATTCGCTGCGCCCGCGCGGTACGTAAACGCGGCGCCAGCCACGCGGCCAGCAGCGCCAGGCCGAAGAACCATAAGAATGACGCGCTAATCGTCCCCAGTGCGAACCAGCGTTTGGGCTCGATCGCCAGCTGGCCGCCAAGACTTCCCAGCACCACGAAAGTATCGAGATACACATGAGGGTTAAGCCAGGTCACCGCCAGCATGGTGACGATGATTTTCCAACGCCCCTGTTTCATGACCTCGGCGCTGGCCAGCTCGAGATTATTGCTCATTGCGGTTTTCAGCGCGCCGAAGCCATACCATAACAAGAAGGCGACACCGCCCCAGGTAACCAACGCCAGCAGCCACGGCGACTGCATCAGCAGCGCGCTACCACCGAAAATACCGGCGCAGATCAACGCCAGATCGCTAAGCGCGCACAACAGCGCAATCATTAAATGATACTGGCGGCGGATCCCCTGATTCATCACGAAAGCGTTTTGCGGCCCGAGCGGCAGGATCATCGCCGCTCCCAGCGCAAGCCCTTGAAAGTAATAAGATAGCATCGTTTTATTTTCCGGTTTCATCGTTAATGCCGGAGAATATAGCGCGCCGTCAACATTAGCGGAAATTGATAATTTTAATCATTAATAAGCAAAGCTAATATACAAAGACAAAAAAAGACCGGCAGTGCCGGTCTTGTGCCATTGCTGGAAAAAATTACTGCGCTTTTTCCTGCTGATTCACCATGTGTACATCCATCTGCGGATACGGGAAGCTGATGCCATTGGCGTCGAAATCACGCTTAATGCGCTCCAGCACGTCCCAGTAGACGTTTTGCAGATCGCTGCTTTTGCTCCATACGCGAACCACGAAGTTCACCGAAGAGGCGCCCAGTTCGTTAAGGCGAACGGTCATTTCGCGATCGCGCAGAATGCGGTCGTCGGATTCGATAATCGCGGTCAGCAGTTGTTTCACCTTATCAATATCGGCATCGTAGGAGACGCCGATAATAAACTCATTGCGACGCGCCGGCTCACGGGAGAAGTTAATGATATTGCCAGCGATGATTTTGCCGTTCGGCACCACCACGATCTTGCCATCAACGGTACGCAGGGTAGTGGAGAAAATCTGCACGTTCTGCACGGTGCCCGCGATGCCGCCGAGATCGACATATTCACCGGCGCGGAACGGGCGGAACATCACCAGCAGTACGCCTGCGGCAAGGTTCGACAACGACCCCTGCAGCGCCAGACCCACGGCCAAACCGGCGGCACCCAGCACGGCAATCACTGAGGCGGTCTGCACGCCAACGCGGCCCAGGGCGGCAATCAGCGTAAAGGCGATAATCGCATAGCGCACCAGCGCGGAGAGAAAATCGGCGACAGTCGCGTCGATCTTACGCGCCAGCATCAGGCGGTTGACGGTGTTAGAAACGATGCGCGCCACGATCATCCCGATGATCAGGATAACGATAGCGGCAACGATGTTGACGGCATAGCTCAGCAGCAACTCCTGGTTGCGCGCCAGCCAGGTCCCGGCATGGTTGATGCTATCGACAACGTTCAAATCTTCCATTTAACATTCCTTATGAATCCCCGTACGGGTAATTAAAAAACCAAACCAGAAAAATGACAATCAGGTTATAGGGTAAACAATAAGTGCGGATTTTGCCAAACCGATCACAGTTTGTTGACGAGATTTAGTCTGGGAAGAGAAATAAAAAAGCCCGCATTATGCGGGCTTTTGGATAAGAAAGAGAATTTTCTTACAGAACGTCGATCGCGTTCAGCTCTTTGAATGCCTGCTCCAGACGAGTCACCATAGAGGTCTGAGCGGCACGCAGCCATACGCGCGGATCGTAGTATTTCTTGTTCGGCTGG
>ERZ1036424.131-NODE-131-length-52162-cov-4.314641_pt1 | contig 52162 bp, 56 predicted proteins | sample MGYA00514221_ERZ1036424 | MGnify/ENA primary metagenome ERZ1036424 (study PRJEB33795, sample SAMN09464939) | human gut metagenome | host: Homo sapiens | place: USA: Stanford, California | collected 2016-11 | study: EMG produced TPA metagenomics assembly of the... | reverse complement strand
ATTCTTAATGGGAGAAGTTAGATATGCTTCACTTGCTAAAGCATTCCCAGAAGCAGCTGATGCATTATTTGAAAAGACTCATAAAGATGCAATGGAAAGATTAGAAGGATACAAGAAATTAGCTAATCAATAATAGCATTAAATTAATATAGAACATTAAAAAAGAGCAGCAATTAAGCTGCTCTTTTTGCATGATTTAGAAATATTTTTATTTTAGGGTTTTAATTTTTGCTATTTAAGGGTAAAATTAATTAAGAACCAAAAGGAGGTTGAAAGATGGATAAAGATTTAGAAAAATGTGGATGTAACAGTGAAGAAAGTACTTGTGGCTGTGGCGGACATGATCATGATGAACATGAATGTGGATGTGGTGGACATGAACACGAACATGATCATGAATGTGGATGTGGTTGCGGTGATGAAGAAGAAAGCTTCGTTGTAGATTTAGAGGACGAAAATGGAAACATAATTACATGTCCAATAATTGATGCATTCAAATTTGAAGACAATGAATACCTTTTAGCTCAAAATCCAGAAGAAGATTCAGTTTATTTATTTAGAACTGAAGGCGAAGAATTAGTAGTTCCAGAAGAGGAAGAGTTTGACAGAGTATCAAATTATTATCAAAATGAATTAGTAGATGAAGATTAATAAATATTAGGCTTTAGCATATGCTAAAGCCTTTATTATTTACAATTGAATATAATAATGATATATTTTTAATGTGGAACAATAATGTATTATTGAATTAAACTGGAGGGAATTAAGCGATGCAATTATCTAAAAAAGCGGGGAATATTAATCCATCAATTACATTAGCAATTACTGCAAAGGCTAAGGAACTTAAAAATCAAGGAGTAGATGTAGTAAGCTTTGGAGCAGGAGAACCTGATTTTAATACACCAGAAAATATTATTAATGCAGCAATAAAAGCAATGAAAGATGGAAAAACAAAGTATACTCCAGCTGGGGGCGTATTAGAATTAAAGGAAACAATATGTAATAAATTTAAAAAAGATAACAAATTAGAATATAAAACAAGTCAAATAACAATATCTACTGGGGCAAAACAATGTTTGGCAAATGCTTTTATGGCTGTTTTAAATCCAGGAGATGAAGTGTTAATTCCAGTACCATATTGGGTTAGCTATCCTGAATTAGTTAAATTAGCAGATGGAATACCAGTGTTTGTAGAAACACTAAAAGAAAATAATTATAAATATACCATAAGTGATCTGGAATCAGCAGTTACAGAAAAAACTAAGGCTATACTAATAAACAGTCCTAATAATCCTACAGGGACTATTTATCATGAAAATGAATTGTTAGAAATAGCTGAATTTGCAAAGAAACATGATTTGTTAATTGTTTCAGATGAAATTTATGAAAAACTTATATATGATGGAGAAAAACATGTAAGTATAGCAGCTTTAAGTGAAGATGCATATAATAGAACAATAGTTATAAATGGGGTTTCAAAAACTTATGCTATGACAGGCTGGAGGCTTGGATATGCAGCCGCTAGTGAAGAAATTACAAAACTTATGACAAGCATCCAAAGTCATATGACATCAAATACTAATACAATAACTCAATATGCAGCTATAGAAGCACTTAATGGACCAGAAGAAGAGTTAAATGTAATGATAAAAGAGTTTGAAAATAGAAGAAACTTCATGATTGATAAATTAAGTAAATTACCTGAAATTTCTATAATTAAGCCAAGTGGAGCTTTTTATATAATGGTAAATATATCTGCATATTTAAATACAACTTTTAAAAATCAATCTATAAGTAATTCAGTAGAATTTTCAAAAGTTTTATTAGAAGAAGAAAAAGTAGCAGTAATACCAGGAGCAGGTTTTGGATTAGATAATTATATAAGATTATCTTATGCAACCTCAATGGATGTTATAGAAACTGGAATAGATAGAATTTCAATTTTTTTAAGTAAAATAAAATAATATTTTAAAGCCTCCTATTTTTATATGGGGGCTATTCAATATTTACTTGTTACCATTTAATATCAATTAAATATACTTTTTATTGATTAACGCAATAAGTGGTAATAAATAAGTATTGAAATAAGGATGGGATAAATTTTGAGAAAGTTAGCTATATTTGATATAGATTACACTATTACAAAAAAAGAAACTTTAATGGAGTTTTTCAAATATGCAGTAAAACAAGACATTAGAAATATACGATTTTTGCCAAGAGCATTATTTTCGGGATTAATGTATTTATTAAAAGTTTATAATGAGAAAGAAGTAAAAGAACACTTTTTGAAGTTTATAGATAAAATTAATGAAAAAGATCTAGCTATACTAGTGAAGAAGTTTTATGAGGAAAAATTATCTACTATACTATATAAAGATGCACTTAATATGATGAAGAAATTAAAAAAAGAAGGATATGATATATATTTGATTTCAGCATCACCTGAATTTTACATTAATGAATTTTATGCAATTGATGAAGTTGATAAGATTATAGGAAGTAGGTTCAGTTTTAAGGACGGGATATTTACAAGAACTATGGATGGCGAAAATTGTAAGGGAGAAGAAAAAGTAAAAAGGCTAAAAAAATTTCTTGAAGATGAAAATATAGATGTAGATTTTAAGGAATCATATATGTTTTCAGATTCATTATCTGATGAACCTTTATTAAGACTTGTAGGAAAGCCATATTTAATTAATTATAAAAAGAAGAATGATATGGAAATACTTAATTGGAAATAGGAAGGGTGGTATTTATGGAAAATAAAATAATTTATGAAGTTTTGAGAATTATAGATGGCAAACCTCTTTTTTTAGAGAATCATTTTGATAGAATGAGAAATTCATTTAAATTAATTAACGAAGAATTTAATTTCACATGTGAAGAAATAGAAAATGAAATTAAAAGAATAATAAACTTGGAAAATAAAACTAATGGAAATGTTAAAATAACATATGAGATAAATGAAAATAAATTGAAAGTATTTTTTATAGAACACTTATATCCAAATGATTCAATGTATGAAAATGGTGTTAAGACAATACTATATTTTGGAGAGAGAGAAAATCCTAATGCTAAAATAATAAATAATGAATTTAGAGATAAGGTCACAAAGGAAATAAAAAAGAATAATGCTTATGAGGCAATTTTGATTGATAGAAATGGATATATAACAGAAGGCAGCAAATCTAATATTTTTATGGTGAAAGATGGTATGCTTTTAACCTCATCTGTTAAAGCAGTTCTTCCAGGTGTTACTAGAGGTGAGGTAATAAATATTGCAAAAGAATTGGGAATTGAAGTAAAAGAAGTAGAATACAGCTATAAAGATATTGAGAAACTAGAAGGAATGTTTATTTCAGGAACATCGCCTAAAATACTTCATATTAGTTTTGTTGGTAATATAAAGATTAATGAAAAAAATGAAATCATAAGGAGACTAATGGACAAATATAACGACAAAATTACTCAATATATATCAAGAAAATAATATAATTGGTAATTTAAACAATAAAAAATTACTAAAAATAATTAATTATATAAATAATGGATATAAAATTAACTAATGCTGTGGTATACTAAAAATAAGAAAAAATTATGGGGGAAGGATTTATGGGATTAAGATTTTCTGCATCATCATTAGAAGAGTGTCTTGAAAAAGCAGCTGATGAGTTAAATATTTCTAAAGATTTACTTAAATATGAAGTAACTAAAGAAGAAAAAAAGTTTTTTAAAAAGATAGTAGAAATTGAAATCTTAGAAGAAGAGACTAAAATAGAAGAAAATGGCGAAAAATCAGAATCAGAAGAAATATATGAGCAAAAAAATACAGATGAAATAATAAAAGAAGATATAGTAAAAAATTGTGGTGGAAAAGTAGAAAATGGAAAGATAATAATAACTAACTTCACAGAAAATAGTGATATTATCACAATAAAAAATTGCGATGGAATTAAATTATTAATTAATGGAGAAGAGTGTAATTATATTACTCCAGTAACAGAAGAAGATAAAATAGAGTATAGTTTCATTGAAGATGAAGCTATAAGAGAAGTTCATATTAATATAACTACTGATAAAATGGAGGCTTACATAAGTATAAATTATGTACCTCAAAATATATATGAGTTGGTAGATCAAGAATATTGTAAGAATTTAATTCTTAAGAAAAAAAAGGTTGGAGAAAAATATCCTCCTCTATATAGTACAATGGAATTAAAGGATATTTTAAAGAGTAAAGGTGTAAGTTATGGAATACTTGAAGAAGAATTAGAAGATATATCTAAAGAACATAAAGTTACAAATAGATTAGTAGCTAAAGGTATCGAGGCAGAAAACGATATACCAGATAGAATAGAATTATATTTTGAAGATTTAGATAGATTAGCAAACCATAGTGAAGAAGAAAAAATAGATTATAGAAAAAGATATTTAATTGCTAATGCTAAGGTGAATGATACTATAGCTGAAAAAATACCGGGAAAAGAAGGAAAAGATGGAGTAGATGTACTAGGAAAACCCGTAAAAAGGATTGCAGTTAAGCCATTAATAATAAAGGCTGGGACAGGCTGTAATATTAAGAATAATAAAGTTATAGCGACAACAGAAGGTAAACCTGTACAAAAAGGTAATACTTTTATGGTAAATAAACTTTATAGAGTTGATGAAGTTAATCTTCAAACTGGTAATGTAGAGTTTGTAGGTGATGTTGAGGTAGCTGGAACAGTTGATGAAGGTATGGAAGTTAATGCGGGAAATGAAGTTTTTGTAGGAAAAAATGTTGAAACTGCAAAAATAAGCGCTGGCGGGCAAATAAAAATTAATGGAAATGTAATAAAGTCTAATGTTAAAGCTGGTGGAGATAATGTTAAAAGAAGACAATATTTAGAAACTCTTCAAAAGTATTATGAAAATATAAAAGAAATCATATCATCCACTAAAAAACTTAAATCAAGTAATATGCTAGGACCTAAAAGCGATGGTGAAATAGTAAAAATACTAATAGAAAATAAATTTAAATCTTTAACTAAAGAATCTAAATTTATTTTAAATTATAATGTTTCACAAGGAATGCAGGAAACTCAAATAACAACATTTATAATAGATAAGTTAATAGGATTTGGACCACTTAAAATTAAAGATATAAGTGAATTAAGTGAATTTGAAGAAATAATAGGAGAAGAAATAGAAGAAGTTGAAGCTTTAGTTATATTGCCATCTAATATTGAATTGTCATATTCACAGGCATCAACAATAGAGGCATCAGGAGATATTATTATTACTGGAAAAGGACAGTATACATCAGAAATGACAGCTTTAAATAATATAGAGTTTACAACTCCAGGAGCAGTTTGCAGAGGTGGAACACTATCAGCAGGTGGTGAAATAAAATTAAAAACTGTAGGAAGTGTAGCTGGTGTTAATACAGTTCTAAAAGTGCCTAAAGCTGGACGTATTACTGCTGATGTTGCTTATAATAATACAGTCTTTTGTTTTGGAGAAAAACAAAGAATTTTAGAAGTTTCATCAAAAGAAGTTGTTGCTTACTTAGATAAAACTGGTGATGTAGTGATTGATAAATTTGTATTGTAGGAGGACTAAAAATGGCAAACAATGAGATGAAAATGTTAATATTCAGTTTAAATGGAGAGCATTATGCAACAGATATAAAAGAGGTTGAAAGAATTTTAGGATATGAAGAACCAACAGTTCTTCCAGATGCGCCTTCATTTGTAAAGGGAGTAATAAATTATGAAGATAGTATACTTCCAATAATAAGTTTATCAAGAAAATTTAACTTTGGTGATGACAAAGAAAGTGTAAATAGAAAAATAATAGTAGTAAAAAGAGAAGATAAAAAATTTGGAATAATTGTTGAAAATGTATATGAAGTTAGAGATGTTAATAGTGATTTATTAGAGGAGGCACCTTCAATAACTAGCACAATTGAAAGAAAGTATATTGGAGGACTTATAAAGCTTGAGGATAATATAGTTATTTTACTAGATTTAGAAAAAATATTATCTTCAGAGGAAGAAGATAGTATTTTTTAGGGGGTAAAAATGGCAGGAGAAGATATAAAGGTTGGAATAGCAGATTTAAACTTAGTATTAGATCCAGGAACAATAATGACTATAGGCCTTGGCTCTTGTATAGGAATAGCGCTATATGACAAAACTCTGAAAGTTGCAGGTTTAGCACACATAATGCTACCAGATAGCACTCAATTTAAAGTTGCAACAAATCCAATGAAGTTTGCAGATTTAGCTATACCACTTTTAATAGATAAAATGGAAGCAAAAGGCTGCAAAAAAAGAAACCTTACAGCTAAGATTGCTGGTGGAGCATCAATGTTCAATTTTAGTGATAAGAGTATTATAAGTGATATAGGTAAAAGAAATAGTGAATCAGTTAAAAAAACACTAAAAGAGCAAGGTATTCCAATAATCGGAGAAGAAACAGGAGGAGACAAAGGAAGGACAATGATTTTAAGTGCTACAGATGGAAAAGTAACACTTAAAGTTGTTGGAAAGGGAATTATTCAGCTATAAATAAGAGGTGATATGGATGGAAAAAATAAAAATAATAGTTGTTGATGATTCAGCTTTTATGAGAAAAGCCATAACAGATATGATAGAATCAGAAAAAAATTTCGAAGTTGTTGCTAAATTAAGAGATGGGAGAGAATTGATCGAGAAGGTAGATAAATATAATCCAGACCTTATCACATTAGATGTACATATGAAGGATTTAGATGGACTAGCTACTCTTAAAGAATTAAAAAAACTAGGAAAAAACTATCCAGTTGTAATGTTAAGTAGTGCAACTACAGAAGGTTCAGAATTAACATTAGAATGTTTAGATAATGGAGCAATAAGTTTTGTGACTAAGCCATCAGGTAGTATTTCACTAGATATAGCAAAAGTTAGAAATCATTTAATAGAAGAGATTACAAGCATAACAGCCAATGCGAAGCTTAGAAGAATTAGTATTAATTCAGATAATAAAAATAACATAAGATCAATTTCATCTAGAGTAGATTGCAATAAGGTGAAGGAAATTGAAAATAATTGTAGAAATAAAAGAATAGATGCAGTTGTTGTTGGTGCATCAACAGGAGGACCAAAAGCCCTTCAAACAGTTTTAACTAAACTTCCTAAGAATTTAGGGGTTCCAGTTTTAGTTGTTCAACATATGCCAGAGGGATTTACTAAAGTGTTTTCAGAAAGATTAAATAAATTATGCAATCTTTCAGTAAAAGAAGCAGAAGATAGAATGAAAATAGAGAGGGATACTATATACATAGCAAAAGGTGGCAAACACATGACTGTAGCTAAGAATAATTTAATAAGTCTAAATGAAGAACCACCAATATGGGGAGTAAGGCCAGCTGTTGATAAGTTATTTGATTCTGCTATAAAAGTTTATGGAGGAAACTTAGTATCAGTCGTTTTAACTGGAATGGGGAAAGATGGTGCAGAAGGGACTTCAAATATAAAAGATAATGGTGGTATAACAATATCAGAAGATAAGTCAACGTGTACAATTTATGGCATGCCAAAAGCAGCATTTGAAACAGGAAAAGTTGATTTAGTTTTACCATTAGATAAAGTTGCAGATGAAATTGTGAGAATTGTAAAAGGGGCATAGGAGGAAATATGGATTTTAATGAATTTCATAAATGGGTACACAAAGAACTTGGAATTAACTTATCAGCTTATAAGCAAGAACAGCTTAATAGAAGAATAAATAGTTTAATGACAAGAGTAGGAATTAAGTCGCTTGAAGAATATACAAGAGTAATAAAGACAAATCCTGAACAAAAGCAAAAGTTTTTAGATTTTATAACTATAAATGTAACAGAATTTTTTAGAAATCCAGAGTTATTTACTGAGTTAGAAAAACAGATTTCAAAGGAATTATTACCTAAAAGTTCTAGTTTGAAAATCTGGAGCGCAGCTTGTTCAATAGGCTGTGAGCCATATACTATAGGAATAATATTGGATAAATTATCACCTACAGGAAGACATAATATAATAGCAACAGATATTGATAATACAATTCTTGGAAAGGCTAAAATAGGAGAATATACATCCAATGAAATAAAAGGTGTAACTAGTACAGATTTAAATAAATATTTCACATTTAAGGACGATAAGTACTATATAAATAATAAAATTAAAAATATGATAACTTTTAAAAAGCATGACTTGATTTTGGACAGGTATGATAGTAATTTTGATCTTATTGTTTGTAGAAATGTTGTTATTTATTTCAATAATGATATAAAACAAGAAATATATAAGAAATTTAGTAATTCGCTTAAAAAGGGAGGGCTTTTGTTCGTAGGAGCTACAGAAAGTATATATAATTATAGGGACTATGGATTTGAGAAAGCTTCAACTTTTATTTATAAAAAAATGTAAGGGGGAATAATGATGGATACATCTCAATATATGTCAATGTTTTTAGAAGAATCACTAGAAAATTTACAAACATTAAATGAGTCACTTCTTGATTTAGAACAAAATCCAGATGACACTGATAGAGTAAATGAAATTTTTAGAGTTGCACATACTATTAAGGGCATGGCAGCTACTATGGGATTTACTGACATAGCAGAACTTACTCATAAAATGGAGGATGTATTAGCAGAGTTTAGATCAGGAGAATTAAAAGTAACCCAAAATGTTGTCACAGTACTATTTGATTGCTTGGATACATTAGAAAAAATGGTTGATAATGTTCAAGAAGGATCTGATGCTACCGTAGAAATAGACGGGATAATAAATGCCCTAGAAAGTATAGCGGATAAAACAGAAGATAGCACTTCAACTGCTGATACGAATAATAATCAAACATCTAGTACAGCTTTAAATAGCGATTTAAATTTTGATTTAAATGAATATGATACTTCTTTAATAAAACAGGCAAAAGAAAAAGGATTTAATTCTATTGAAATAAAAGTAACAATAAGCGAGAACACTTTACTTAAGTCTGCAAGAGCATTTTTAATAGTTAAAGATCTTGAGGAGTTTGGTGAAATAATAAAATCTGAACCATCAACACAAGATATAGAAAATGAAGAGTTTGATTTTGAATTAAAATTTGTTTTAATAACTAAAAATACAGTTGATGAAGTTATAAATACAGTAAATGGTATTTCAGAAGTAGTTAAAGTTGAAGCAGGATTAGTAGAAATTGAAAATTCAGATATTGCACCAAAAGAAGTCGCAGTAGAAGTAGAACAAAAAAGTGAAAAAGAAGCAGTTAAACCAGTGCTTCCAAAGATTGAGAAGAAACAAGAAACAAAGAAAACTACAGGCAAGAAAGAAGTAAAAAAAGTACATCAATCTGTTAGAGTTGACTTAGAAAGAATAGATAACTTAATGAATATGGTTTCTGAGTTGGTTATTTATAGGACAAGACTTGAACAAATAGTAATTGATCATAAATCACAAGAGCTAAATGAAACATTAGAGCAAGTTGGAAGAACAACTTCTGATCTTCAAGACTTAGTTATGAAAATAAGAATGTTGCCATTAGATACTGTATTTAACAGATTCCCAAGAATGATTAGGGATATATCTGTAGAATTAAATAAAGAAATAAATTTTGTTATAGAAGGTGCTGAAACAGAACTTGATAGAACTGTTATAGATGAAATTGGCGAACCTTTAATACATTTATTAAGAAATGCAGCAGATCACGGAGTTGAATCAAAAGAAGAAAGAATAGCAGCAGGAAAACCACCAGTTGGAACTGTGAAATTAGTTGCTTATCAAGAAGGAACTAAGGCTCTTATTAAAGTAATAGATGATGGTGCTGGAATAAATCTTGAAAGAGTAAAAGCTAAAGCTGAACAAAGAGGAATTAATACTGAAGGAATGTCTGATAACGACATTAAAAACTTAATATTTGCACAAGGATTTAGTACTAATGAAGTTGTAACAGATATTTCAGGCAGAGGGGTTGGAATGGATGTTGTTAAAACAAAAATTGCAGCTCTAGGTGGAACAGTAGATTTATATAGTGAAGAAGGAAAAGGATCAACATTTGTAATTAAGTTGCCACTTACATTACAAATTATACAAGCATTGCTTGTAAATGTTGGAGAAGAAACCCTTGCAATTTCTTTAGGTTTTATAGATAGAGTAATAGATTATAAAGAAGAAAACATAAAGAGAAGTAATGGAAAAGAAGTTATTGTATATAGAGAAAATGTTATTCCATTAGTAAGATTAAATGAAACTTTAGATATAGAGTCTAGCGAAACTGATAAAAAATTTGTTATAATAGTAAATGTAGGTGATAAAACCATAGGTTTACTAGTTGATTCATTACTAGGCCAACAAGAAATTGTAATTAAGCCACTAGGAAAAACTTTAAAGAGTTTAGATCAATATATAGGAGCTACAATACTTGGAAATGGCTTAGTAACATTAATATTAGATGTAGGCGCATTGTTATAAAACAAGTTGCAGAGGGAGGGGTATAATGGAGTATTCTAAATTAAACAGCTTAGAATTAGATGCGCTTAGAGAAGTATCTAATATAGGAGCAGGAAATGCAGCAACTGCTCTTTCGATGTTACTTGGTAAAAAAATAGATATGACAGTTCCAGCAGTAAATATAGTTAAACTTGAAGATATAGTAGAAATAAATGGAGAAGATGAAGTGGCTGGAACTGTTGTAAGGGTGCTTGGAGATATAGCAGGAAATATACTTTTAGTATTTGATAGTGATACTGCTATGAATATAATAGGAAAATTATTGGGGGTTAGGGAATCACCAGATAGCGAAATGGGCAAATCTGTATTATGTGAAATAGCTAATATTATTTCAGCTTCATACATGAATTCTATAGCGCAGCTTACAAACTTGGCGATTGCACCATCAGTACCAGCTGTAGCATATGATATGTTAGGGGCAATATTAACAACAACTTTTCTAGAATCTAATCAATATGATGAATATATATTAGATATTGAAACAATATTTATTGATGATACAGAAGAAAATATAGGTGGACACTTTTATTATATCCCAATGCCAGGGTCACTAGAGAAAATATTAAAGTCAATAGGAATAAATTAAATTTGGAGGTAAGATTAAATGGCAAAAGTTTTAATTGTAGATGATGCAGCATTTATGAGAATGATGATAAAGGATATACTTGAAAAGAATGATTTCGAGATAGTTGGTGAAGCAAATAATGGTATAGTAGCTGTAGATATGTATAAAAAAGAAAAACCAGATGTTGTTACAATGGATATAACAATGCCTGATATGGATGGTATTGAAGCAGTTAAGCAAATTAAAGAATTTGATCCAAATGCAAAGGTAATAATGTGTTCAGCAATGGGACAACAATCAATGGTAATGGATGCTATAAGAGCTGGTGCAAAAGATTTTATAGTAAAACCATTCCAAGCTGATAGAGTTCTTGAAGCTATTAAAAAAGTAGTAGGCTAATATTTATCAATTAACAAATATGAAGTTGTTAATTGAAGAGGAGGAGTAATAATGCAAATAGTAGTATTCAAATTAGGTGACGAACATTTTGCAGTTGAAACAGAGAGAGTTCAAGGTATCAATGATATTATGGGAATTACAAGAGTTCCTAAAGCTCCTAGCTATATTAAAGGATTAATAAACTTAAGAGGAAGTATTAAATCTCTTGTTGATATAAATTTGTTATTGGATGTAACTCCTGGAGAAAATCAGAATAACATAATAATATTAACTGTTGAAGATGAAGAAATAGGAATATCAGTAGATGAAGTGGAAGAAGTTTTAGATATAGATGAAAAGAATATACAAAAATTAGATAAGGATGATAAAAAATCAGAACCTTATGTAAAAGGTATATTAAATTATGAGGACAAACTTCTTACAATAATAGATCTTGATAAATTATTAAATTAATCATTTGATTAATTATTGAATGGAGGAAGAGTATGGCAGATGTTTTATCACAAAATGAAATAGATGCCTTGCTATCTGCTTTATCTACAGGTGAGTTAGAACCAGATGAGGTAAATAAGGATGATGAAAATCATAAAGTTAAGCTATATGATTTTAGAAGTCCACAAAAATTCTCTAAGGATCATATTAGAACTCTTGAACTAGTACATGATAATTATGCAAGAATAATTTCTAACTATTTAACTGGTCAAATAAGGCATAGTGTTAAGGTGAAAATTGAGAGTGTAGAGCAGATAACATATGAGGAGTTTATACATTCTGTGCAGAATCCAACTATTATTACGGTATTTAAAATGCCACCATTAACAGGGAATATAATACTTGAAACTAATCCTCAGTTCTCTCTTCAAGTAATAGATATTTTACTTGGGGGAAATGGAGACAGGAAAGTTTCAACAAAGGAATTTACAGATATAGACAAAAATATAATGAAACAAATAACAAGTGGAATGATAAGTAATTTAAAACTGGCATGGGATTCTATTTTAGAAGTTGATCCCGAAGTTGAAGGTATTGAAACAAATCCAGCTATAAATCAAACAATGGCGCCAAATGAACCAGTAGCTCTAATTACGTTTTCTGTTGAAATGGATAAACATAGTACTTTTATTAATATGTGTATTCCATATTTAAGTGTAGAAAAAATACTAGATAAGCTAGTGATACAATATGCATTTCAAAATGATGATGAAAATATAATGGCTGAATCAAGACACAAATTAGAAGAAGGTATTCAAAAGGTTGATATTGAAATAAAAGCAGAACTTGGATGTACAAATTTAACTGTTAATGATTTCTTAAGATTAACAAAAGGTGATGTAATTAAGCTTGATAATAAGAGCTCATCCCCAATAAAAATATATGTTGGTAATGAAGAATGCTATTATGGAAAACCAGGAATAGCGGGGAAGAATATGGGTGTAATGATTTTAGATATAACAGATAAGGAAGTGAACGGGTATGAGCAATAACTTTTTATCACAAGAAGAAATAAATGCATTATTGGCAGGTGATTCTTCAGAAGCAGAAAATAGTGAAACAGCAGTAACAGAATCAAATGAAGAAACTATAACAGAAACAGATAAAGACTTGCTTGGAGAAATTGGTAATATATCAATGGGATCTGCATCAACAGCGCTATATCAACTTATAAATCAAAAAGTTAACATAACTACTCCAGTAGTATCAGTTACAACTTTAAAAGAAATAAAAGCGGGATTTGAAACTCCTAATATTGTATTAGATATAGAATATATTGCAGGTATTATAGGTAGAAATATATTAATTATAAAAATCGAAGATGGGTTAGTAATTTCTAATCTTATGATGGGTGGAGATGGACAGATTTCTGAGACTCATGAACTTTCTGAAATAGAAATAAGTGCAGTATCAGAGGCTATGAACCAAATGATTGGATCAGCAGCCACATCAATGGCGACCATGTTTGGAAGAAAGGTAGATATATCACCTCCAAAATCAAAACTTATTGAAAAAGGTGATGAGCCAATTTCTGATAATATATCAGAAGATGAACCAATAGTTAGAGTGTCATTTAGAATGACAATTGGGGATATTGTTGATAGTAATATAATGCAAATATTTCCAATAAAAACAGCAAAAAACATTGTAGCTATAATGACAGGTCAAAATAATGAGGAAGTAGCAGCGACTAAAAAAGAAGAACCAATTACAAATAAAGAAGTAGTGACAGAGTCACAAAGTGCTCAAATTCCTGTTCCTCAACAACAGCCTGTTCAACAACAGCAGACATATAGTCAGCCACAACAAACATATAATCAACAACCACCACAACAACAGGTTTATCAACAACCAGTAGAAGTACATCAAGCTACATTTGAACCATTAGCGCCACAAAATGATGTACCACCAATGAAAAATATAGATTTAATTTTAGATGTTCCATTAGACATTTCAGTGGTACTTGGTAGAACTAAGAAAAGCATCCAAGATATATTGAATCTTGGCACAGGTTCTCTAATAGAATTAGATAAATTAGCAGAAGAGCCAGTAGAAATATTAGTTAATGGAAAACAAATAGCATTAGGTGAAGTTGTTGTTGTAGATGAAAACTTTGGTGTTAGAATTACTAATATTGTAAGTAGTATTGAAAGAATAAAAACATTAAGATAAATTTATATAAATATATAAGCAAAGATTACAAAACATTTATACTTGTGTAAGACAGAAGCATAAGTATTGATGTTTTTTGCTTTTAATATGCTAAGATAGTTAATATATAATTTTAAGAATAAAGAAAATCTCCATTAGGAGATTTTTTATTTTTAAAATTTTAGAAAGTTATTTATAAAAATGTAATTAGCAACTATTTTAATATCTATTAGCAATAGAAAATTACTATAAACTTATTTTAATTATATTCGATAAATATAATATTAGAGTAAGAATACGGAGAAATGGAGAAATGTCATATGAGCATAAATAGAATAAATAGACAATCATATATAACAGCCTATAATTCTAATACAAATAAGAATGTAGATAAAATAAACAAAACAAAAGATATTGATAGAATAGAGATTTCATCATTAGGTAGAAGCCTTAATGATTATTCTTTAGACAAGAGTATAGACAACACTAAAAAAGTTGCAGAGATTAAAAGTAAAGTAGAAAGTGGAACTTATAGTGTAGATGCCAGATTAACAGCGAGAAGTTTACTAGATGCAATGAAGGAGAGTAATTAATAATTATGACAGAAGAACTTATTAAATTAATAAAAGCCCAAAGTGAAGAATTAAAGGAATTATTAATGTTACTAGAAGCTCAATACAAAATGATAATGGAAAAAGATGTTTTTGGATTAGAGGGAATAGTAGATAAGCTCAATGAATGTAGTAAAAAAATTGCACAATATGAAATGAATAGAAGAAAAATACTTGGAAATGAAAGTATTAGTGAATTAGTTAATAAGTCAGATAATAAAGAATTGAAGGATAATTATATTAGCATACAAGAGATTTTAAACAGAGTTATGTTACAAAAAGATACAAATGATTTGCTGTTAAAGCAACAAATTATGTTTAATAATAAAATGCTAAATATAATGAATCCCAATAGAGAAATAAAGACTTATAACTCTTATGGAAATTTGTCAAAATAGTTTTAAATAAATTATTAAGCAGGGATGGAAACTATATAACATGGAAGTTACGGGTAAATGAAAGGTGGATATAGATGGCAGGATTATTTGATACTTTTACGGTAGCTAAAAGAGGCCTATCAGTGCAACAAGGTAATATTAATACATCATCGCATAATATAGCAAATGCACAAACAGCTGGATATTCAAGACAAAGAGCAGTTGCAAGTACAACAAGACCCTTTGGAGGAATGTCAAGATTTGATAGCTGTTCAGTTGGACAAGTTGGTACAGGTGCAGAAATCACACAAATAATGAGAATTAGAGATTCGTTCTTAGATTATCAAGTTAGAACAGAAACTACTAATTTTGGAACAGCAAATACTAAAAATCAATATTTATATCAAGTAGAAGATATTTTAAATGAAACTACAAGTACAGGAGTTCAAGGAGCATTAAGTGCATTTTATAACGCGTTCCAAGAGTTATCTAAGTCTCCAGAAAAAGAAAGTAATAGAACTGTTGCACTTCAACAGGCATCAGCACTTGCAGATGCTTTAAATAGTAGATATACACAGTTAGAAAATAAGAAAAATGATGCACAAAAAGAATTATCTGAATATGTAACTGATATTAATAAAATGCTAGATCAGATTAATGATTTAAATAAACAAATAGCAAGTGTTGCGGCAGTTGGAATGACGCCTAATGATTTAATGGATTCAAGGGATTATTTAATTGATCAATTAAGTTCTAAATTTGGAGTGAAAATAGATAAGCAATCACATGAAACTATAGATTTAAGTGTTTCAGAAGATCAAGCAATAGGAAATTTAGTTAATTCAAATCCTAATGATTCAAATTATTCTAGATTTTCATATGTTGAAAATGCCACTATAAATGCAGCTGGTGAGTTAGAAGTAACATACAATGTTTTGGGAGATAAAAATAATCAACAAACAATTAAGATTACAGGTACAGCAGATGAATTGAAAAAACTAAAAAATAACTTGCTTGAAGATAGAATGTTAGTTGCAGATAAAGATGGTATGGTAAATGGAGTAACAGATGTAGCTTCAATGGATAAAAAAATATTCAATAATATAACTAAAGGCGAAATTGCAGGAAATCAAAAAGTTCAAGATGATATACAAGGATATATGGATAAACTGGACAAATTTACAGTTTCCTTTGCTTATGCTGTAAATGCAATACAAACAGGAAGTACAGAAATAGGAACTACAGGAATAGATGGATACCCAGCAGGTAAACAAGCTGAATTAATATTTGTAGTGAAAAATGAAGATGGATCATTATCAACTTCAGATACAGGAATAACTGCGAAGAATATAACTATTAATTCAGTAATTGAAAAAGATACGTCTTTATTAAATTGTGGTGAAAAATATGTTGATGATATAAGTGGAGATAAAGATGGAAGCAGAGCCCTTGCTATTGCAGATCTTAAGAATTTAAAAATAGATATAGGAAATCTAAAGATAGAAGATATTGGGTCAAGAAAAGACTTTTTTGATACTGATGCTAGTGGAATAGGCTTTGCAGCAACTGATACAAGTAAATTAAATTTAGTTAATACTAATGGTGGAACAGGATCAAAGTTAGATGAATATTACAAGACCATAATAAGTGGACTTGCAACAGATTCAAAAGATGCTTTAACAGCACTACAAAATCAAAATTCAATACTTGTGGCATTAAACAATCAAAGATTATCAGTCTCTGGTGTTTCTTTAGATGAAGAAATGTCAGACCTAATACAATTTCAACATTCATATCAAGCTAATGCTAAAATGATAAACACAGTAGATGAACTTTTAGATGTTGTAATAAATGGATTAAAGAGATAAATAATAACATAGAAATAGCTATTTAAAATGATATATATAGAAAAATATTATTTAAGATTTTTTTAAAAAATTTAAAAGAGGTGGAATTAAATTATGCCAAGAATAACGAATTCAATGTTGGTGTCTAATTATATGACTAATATGCAAAGAAATTTAGGAAATATGAGCACTTTGCAAAATCAATTATCTTCAGGTAAAAATATTCAAAGAGCATCAGAAAATCCTTATTTAGCAGTTAGAAGTATGCAACTTAACACAGAAATCACTGCAAATAAACAATATAATACTAACATTACAGATACATCTAACTGGCTTGACACAACAGATACAGCACTTGGACAAGCTAATAATATAATGAAGAGAATTAAAGAACTTATGATAAAGGCTGGTAATGGTGCTTATGGAGAAGATGAAGTAGGTGCAATTAAAGATGAAATAGTTGAAAAAACTAAAGAATTAGGACAAGTTCTTAATACTTCATTTGATGGAAATTTTATATTTGGAGGAACAAAAAGTACATCAAAGCCAGTGAATGTAGATGCTGATGGAAATATTTATTATGTAGATAAAGATGGAAATAAACTAGATACAACTACAGATCCTACAGGAGCAATAAAAAATCAATTAAATTCCAGCTTAAAAACTGAAATATCAGATGGAGTTGTAGTTGATTATAACAAGACAGCAGTAGATATATTAGAGTTCAAGGATAAGAATGGAAATAATATAAATGCAATGGATCAATTATCGGATCTTATAAAATGTCTTAATGTAGCATCTGGAGAAGATACAACAGGAACAACAGCTTTATCAGATGGAACAGTAATTCCAAATTCAAAAGATGCATTAGATAAAATTAATGGAGATTTACTTACTAATATAGATTCAATTTCACAAAATATTTTAAAATTAAGATCAAATGTTGGGGCTATGCAAAATAGAATGGAATCAGCAAAATCTAATAATGAAGATCAAAATTATAATATGACTAATATACTTTCACAAACTGAAGATATAGATTTTACAGAGAAAACAATGGAATACTCAGTAATGCAGACTGTATATATGGCTACATTACAAACAAGCTCTAAAGTTTTAACTAATACACTATTAGATTATATAAACTAATAGTGTATTAGATGAAAATTTAGCACTTACAGATAGTTTCTTTGTAAAATAGGAAATTATAAAAATATAAGGTATGTGAAGGGAGTTTATATAAACATGAAATTTATTTCAAAAATTCATGGAGAAATAGAATATGAAGAAAAAGATATAATAAATTTTAAAAAAGGAATTCCAGGCTTTGAAGAATATAAAAAATATATATTAACAGATTTAAAAGAATGTGAACCTTTTAAGCTTCTTCAATCATTAGATAAGGATGAAGTTGGAATTATAGTAGTATCACCATACGAATTCTACAAAGATTATGAAGTTAAACTAAGTGAAAAAACTATTAATTCATTAAATATAAAATCACCAGAAGAGGTACTTATTATTACTACAGTTACTTTAAATTCAGATGTAAAAAAGATTACGACTAATTTACAAGGGCCAATAGTAATAAATATTTCTAATAATTTAGGGGAACAAATAGTAATAGATAATTCAAAGTATAAAGTTAAAGAACCTCTAATGAAGGAGTGATAGTATGCTAATAATTACTAGAAAAAAAGGCGAATCACTTATGATTGGTGATGATATAGAAATTACAATTAGTAAAATAGATGATGGCAGTGTAAAGCTTGGAATAAATGCTCCTAAAAATGTATCGATTTTAAGAAAAGAACTTTATGAAGAAGTTAAAAATGAAAATAAACAAGCGATAAATATTGATATGGATTTACTAAAGAATATACGAAAAAAGTAGATATAATTTAGTGATTAATCAAGGAGGAATGATGAACATGGATGTTAAATCAGTTACTAATGCTACAAATATTATAAGAAGTTATAATATTGTAGATGGAAATCAAAGTCAATATTTAGATACTAATACAGTTAATAATAGTATTTCAGTAAATCAAGCTAAAGAGAGTCAAAAAAATATCAATGATAATAATGAAAATTTGAAAGATAAAACCTATGAAAAAAAAGATTTAGATAAGGCTGTTAATAAATTAAATAAATTCCTAGAAGACGAAAATACACATGCAGAATATTCTTATCATAAAGATTTAGGTACATTAATGATTAAAATAGTAGACAAGGATACAGATAAGATAATATTAGAACTTCCACCAGAAAAAATATTAAATATGGTAGCAAGTATGTGTAAACAAGTTGGATTGTTAGATAAGAAGGCATGATTTACTATTCATTATGAATTATTATAATGAAGGTAGGTGTAAGTTTTGGAGTTTAAGTTAAATAAAATTGATACAGATATTAGAAGAAAAATGCAGGAAGAACTTAAAGAAGATAAAGTTCATTCAAGTAAAAGCACAACTTTAAAAAAGGACATTGTTAAGGATGATATAGACAAAGGAAAAGATAAAAATAGTAGAAATAAAGAAAAAAATCATACAAGTAAAAAATTTATTACTATAGATGGTATTAAATTAAATGATAAATCTATAGAGATAAAAGCTGAAAAAATTGAAGAAATTAACGATAAAAATACTAAGGGAACGATTTTAGACGCTAAAAAGTAGGAGGATTTATTATGTACCAAAATGGTTATAATGTATATAAAAATAATAGTGTAAATTATGCATCAAAGGATCAATTATTATTAATGTTAACAGAGGGGGCAGTTAAATTCTCTAAAATAGGAAGACAAGCTATTATAGATAAAGATATACAAAAAGCACATAACAGTTTAAGAAGAACTCAAGATATTATGGTGGAATTAATGGTAAGTCTAGATCAGACATCAGGAGAGTGGGCAGCAAATTTGTATAGAGTTTATGATTTTGTTAGAGAAAAATTAGTAGATGCTAACATGCAAAAGAATGCTCAAATAATGGATGAAGTTATTCCTTTAATCGAAGATATAAATAATATGTGGCATGAAGCCTATGAGAAATCAAAAAAATAATAATATTAATATAATAAGGAGTTGATTATTATGGTAATGAGAATAACAGGATTAACTAGTGGATTAGATGTCGATTCGATAGTTACAGATTCGTTAAAACCATACAAAGTAAAAATACAGGCTCAAGAACAGCAAAAGCAAATATTAGAGTGGAAACAGACACAATATCAATCTATTATGAAAAAAGCCAATACATTTTATAATAAATATTTTGATGTAACAAGTAAAGATAGCTTATTCTCAATGAAGAATTATAATCAAACTAAATTTACTTCAAATAGTTCTGCTGTAAGTGTAACAAGTAGCAGTAGTTCTAGTATTCAAAATTATAGTGTAGCAGTATCAAAAGTAGCTACAAAGTCATCAGGAACAATAAATAAAGCATCTCTTACAGAAGGAAATCAAATAGAAATAAATGGACAAAAGTTCACATTAAGAGGAAGTAGTAATTCAGAAATAGCAAGCAATTTAACAGAAGATATAGGAACATATAATTCAAAACAATCAGATTCTTCAAGACAAATAAATGTTACTGCAAAATATAGTGATCTAGCTAATAATGGATCAGGTGGGTTAGTAATAGAGAATAAATCAGCAGGAAGTAAAAGTCCTTTAACTATATCAATAGCACAGTCTTATGATTCTGAGACTAGTGCAACTGCTGCAACTACCAATGGATATTATTCAACAACAATAGAAAAAGCTAATCTTAAGGCTGGTAGTACTATAGCTATAGGTTCATCAAGTCCAATATTACTTGAAGGAGATACTGAACAAGAAATTGTAGATAATTTAAATACGAAATTAAGTGGAACTAATGTAACTGCCTCATATGATGCAGATAAAGGGATTATGACTTTAAAAGCAAATAATCCTGGTGATGGAAATGCAAACAAATTTACAGCTGTGTTAAAAGATGGTGATAAAGAAACAGAGTTAACTGTAGATATAGATGGAAAGTATGAATCGATAGTTAATCAGTCATCACTAAATGATGATAGTGCTATAAAAATTAATGGAAGAACATTTAGAGTATTATATAAAGATGGGAAAATCGATACAGATGATTTGAGTGCTAAATTAAAGGATGCTGGATTATCTGTAGAAGCAAAGTTAAATGATAGTGATGATTTGGTCTTGACATCTAAAAATTCTGGAGTAGTATCTAAATTTGAAACTAGCATTGTTACATATGCTACAGATACAACAAGTACAAATTTAGCTAAATCTGGAACAGATCTTGAGGCAGCAATATCAGATGAAAATGGTAATCTTATTGCTATAAAAAATGGGAAAATATACGATAAAGATGGCAATGAAGTTATTAATTCATCAATAAAGATTAATGAGAATAGTGTGATATTTGATGGAAATACATTTAAGTTTAATAGTGCTTCTAGTGATGTTATATCAATTACTGGATCACAAGATGTATCAGGAGTAAAAGATAAAATTGTATCTTTTATGAAGGATTACAATGAATTAATGGGAGAAATAAATGGAAAACTATGGGAAAGCTATGATAGTGATTATTTACCATTAACAGATGATCAGAGAGAAGCTATGAGTGATAAGCAAATTGAACAATGGGAAACTAAAGCTCAAGCTGGTTTATTAAGAAAAGATGACGACTTAAGAACTTTAGCTGATAATATGAAAGATATTATGTCATCACTAATGAGTTCAACTGGGTTATCTTTAGAAAGAATAGGAATAAAACCAGTAAATGATTATAAAGAATTAAATGGTACTTTTGAAATTGATGAAGATAAATTAACAACAGCGCTTCAAAATAATTTTGATGGAGTTAAGGATTTATTCACAAGAGGATATTTAGATGACGACACAAAAAATGCTGGAATAATACCTAAAATGAGAGAATTAATTAATAAAAATTTTGTTAAGTTTGACTCTATATTTAATAAAAAAGCAGCAACTAGTGGTGTTTATGCATTAACAAATGAAATGACAAAACAAATTACTGAAAAGAAAAAGTTGATTTCACAAATGAATGAAGATTTAAATGATAGGCAAGAAGCTTTATATTCTAAATATTCAGCACTAGAAACTGCAATGGCGAAAGCTCAATCCCAACAAGCATCTATGTCATCTTGGTTTGGAACTAGCAGTTAATAGATAAATATATTATTGAATAGGAGAATTAATATAATATGGATTTAAAATTATCCTTAGAGAGTTATAGAAATATAACTATAGAATTAATTAAAAATGTAAAAAAAGGAGAAGATTTAAATACATTACTACAAAAGAGAGAAGATATAATTGAAAGTATAAAAAATATAGATTTTACAAATGAAGAGTTTAAAGAATTTGCAAAATCATTTAAAATTATGGAATTAGATGAAGAGCTTAAGAAATCTATTACTAATGAAAAAGAAAAGGTCAAAGAAAAGCTCAAAATTTTAAAAATAACAAGAGAAGCTAGAATGAAATATGAGAATACTCAATTTAAACCAACATTTTTTAACAAAAAAATTTAAAAAATTATTATAAAAAGACTAAAGTGATTTAAAATCTTAACGAATATATAAATATAAGGCTTATAAGTTATTAACTCTTAAGAGTTTATATAAAAAATAAAATTTAGGACATGGAAGTCCAAAGTTAAAATCAAGGAGGAAAATATTATGATAATTTCACACAATCTTAATGCAATGAATGCACACAGACAAATGAAGATTTCTACAGGAGAACAAGGAAAATCTATTGAAAAGTTAAGTTCTGGTTATAGAATTAACAGAGCTGGTGATGATGCAGCAGGTCTTGCAATCTCAGAAAAAATGAGAGCTCAAATCAATGGATTAAATCAAGCATCACAAAATGCTCAAGATGGTATTTCTTTAGTACAAACTACTGAAGGTGCTTTAACTGAAACTCATTCTATGCTTCAAAGATTAAAAACATTAGCAGTTCAATCTTCAAATGGAACATATTCAAAAGGAGATAGAGCATTAATCCAAAAAGAAGTATCACAATTAAAAGAAGAAATTAAGAGAATTGGAGATCAAACAGATTTCAATGGTCAAAAAGTATTAAAGACTTCAACTACATTAACACTTCAAGTAGGAGATAAAAATGGCGACAAAATAGATGTTTCATTAGTAGCAATGACAAACCCAGGAGCTATAAAAGGTATTGCATTATCAACTCAAACATTAGCACAAACTGCAATTGATACAATTGATTCTGCTATTAAAGCTGTATCAGAACATAGAGCAACACTTGGAGCAGCACAAAATAGATTAGAGCATACAATTAAATCAGTAGATAATACTTCTGAAAATATTCAAGCTGCTGAATCAAGAATAAGAGATACAGATATGGCTAAGGAAATGATGAATTATACTAAGTCACAAATCTTAGCTAATGCAGCACAATCAATGTTAGCACAAGCTAACCAAGCTCCACAAGGAGTTCTTCAATTATTACAATAATAATTGATTAAGAAAAAAGGATATCCACAAATTGGATATCTTTTTTTTTAGAAATTTATTAAATAAATTATATGGTAATACGATAATAAAATATAGAATTTTTTTAATAGGATTCATATTAAAAAAGTGAAAAATACAGTAAGGAGAAAATAAATGTATAATGAAAAAATAGAACTGCTTAAAAGTGTCGACAATTACTTATTTAATTTGATTAATGGAATAGAAAAATTCATTATGTCATTAAAAAGTGGAAACGAAATTGATGGAATTTCTAATTTACCATATATATTAGATGGAATTGAATATGTATCTAATGCTATAACTTTAACAAATGATGTTCAAAAAAATGAAATTCAATTAGATGATTTAAATATTCAATTGAAAGAGATAATAGAAGCTTTTGAGAATGAAGATTATATATTAGTGGGAGATTTATTTAGTTATGAACTATTGCCAATAATTCATAATTTCCATAATGAAATAAAATTATCTATACAACAGAATAATTAAGTAGTATTATATAAAAATTATTAACAGCAAGGTTAGTTAAATTTAGAATAATTTTTAAATTTAATAATCTTTGTATTAATCGTATTGCACATCATAGCAAAAATGTGCAATGTGGCAAATAATTTATTAGATTGCATTGAAAAATATACTGTTTTAATTGAGCTATAACTAAAATTTTATTTTATTTAAAATTTTAGTTATTTTTATTGCTCCTAAATCACCAATATGATCTAAATCTCGAAAGTCTTCATCTAAAAAAGTATCAGTATAGCAATTTAGATCTAAAAAATAAAAATTATATAGTTTTCTCAAATTATGAATTATATTATAATATTCTTTTTTAAATCCTTTATCTAAATAGTTATTATAGTATTTTGTTGTAGGAAAATTTATTATAGCAAAATTAACATTTTTACTATTTAAATATTTAAGGAAATCATCTAATAACTTTATATTTTCATTTAATGTATTTGTATAGGTAATAAGTTTGTTATGTTCTTCAGCTCTGATCTTTCCAAGATTAATCTTATGATTTTCAGAAATTTTTATTAATGGAACTTTACCAATAAGGCTACAGTCAGCTCTTGTTAATATATTGTTAAAGTAAGATTTATTACTATCATATATAATTTTACCTAAACATTCATATAGTTTATCTGAATCAAAAATAAGCATTGTAAATAGATTTATATAATTAGATAAATCTTCAGTTTGTTGATAATTAGTAAATTTGTAATTATGACTATCTCTAAAAAGTGGATAGTAAGTGTTCTTTATTCTATTTATCCCATCTTTTTGAGACATGGATAAATCAAAATAAAGGGACCAATATCCAGTTCCAAGATAACATCTCTTAATATTTTCATTCTTACTTATTATTTCTTTAGCTATTTTAATTGAATAATACAAATCTTGAGAAGGCAAAGATAAGTTTATAGTATTTTTTTTTAGATCAAAATCATTTAATCCGTTCAATGAATAAGAATGTCCTATAAATATTCCATTAATTGAATCAGTTTTTGCTTTAATAATTGAATTCTTTAGATAATTATAATCATAATTATTATAAAATAATTTTTCTGTTAGATTAAATACATTATTTAGAAACGTATCATAGTATATTACTGTATCAAATTCTGAAGAAAAAGATTCATGATTTTTTACAGTTTCTTCACTAATAACAAGAATATTAAAGTTAAATTCATCTTTTTTTATAGAGTTATTCTTTTCTAAATTGGTATCTATAAAAATGATCTTATCATTTATAATATTTGATATTAGTTTATATTTATCTATTCCAATAAAATGAACGTATATTTTATATTTAGAAAATATACATTTAGTAAAATTTTTAACGTAGTTAAAAATTTCATTATACTTGACTAAAAAAGAATTAAAATTATAATTTTTATTATTACAAAAACCAATTATATTAATAAGATTATTTACTATATTATCATAATAATCTATAAATGAATAATATGCATTTTCTTGCATAAAATCAGCTAATAAATTAATTAATGAAAACATTTCACCTTCACTGTCTATTCTATTATATGTATTACACATATTTTGTAAGGATTCAAGATTACAAATATGTTTATTTAATGTATAGTGTCTCATATAAACCACCTTATATAAATAATATATGAATTAATTGTGTTATTTATTACTTAATTCTAGAATTTTGTTGGCAATAGTTTCTTTTAAAATATAATTTTTACAATTTTCATTTGCTATAGTATAATATTGTAAAGCTTCAGGTTTGTTTCCAATGGTATCCTGTAAAAAAGCCATATTATAATTTAAATCAAAATTTAATGGATTTATTTCTAATCCTTGACGAAGTAATGTTTCAGCATCAGTAAATTTATCTTGAATCATGCATATTATTGCCTTCATAGAAAAAACATCTAAATCTCTACTATATGATTCTTCATAATTAGATATAAGCAATTTAGCTTCTCCAATATTATTATTTTCAATGAAAGATTGAATTTTATTTTTTAAATCCAACTTGTTTTTTTCAATATTATTACTATCTAAATCACTGTCCAACTTATTTAATAAATACTCAATTAAATCTTTCATTGAAGGAAATACATTTAAAGCATTTTTTAAGTTCTTTATATATAAACTTATACTTTTGTCTCTATATTTAAGAGCTTTATTTAATATTAAAAGAAAATATTCCTCATCATTTTTTACATCATTAAAACAAATATTATCAATTACATAACTGCTGTATGTATAGTATATATACTTAATTCCATATTCTATATATAAATCATATACTGAATTTAATTTGGAGGATTCAATTTGATTTAGAACTATTAAATAGCGTGAAAGTTCTTTATAAATTCTAATATGTTTAAAATTTTCTTTTAATTTATTTTCAAATAAATAATTATAAATTAATTCACTAACATTATCATATTTTTTAGCTATATATTCAAATAGGGTAGCAATTTTTTCAAAAGAACAATCTAATAATAACTTTGATATATTATATTTTTCTATAAGTGCATAGTAAATTAAATCACCGTAAAAAAAATCTTTTTTAGAAAAATCTATATTAGAAAGTAAATTCGGATAAGAATTTAAATTAATAGTGTTACTGGATCTAAATTTAAATCTTATTTTATTTAAAATATTATAAATTTCTGAACCATTACTAAAAGTTTCTTCTATTTTATTACAAGTACTTTTATCTAAGTCATTCTTAATATGTTCAAGAGTATTATAGAAATTGTCCAGTATTTCATATTTACATTCCTGCAACATTTGATTTTCATAATTTTTTAAAGTTACAAAATTATCTGATTTTATACAAAGATTAATGAAAGTAGTGTGAATTAATCTTTCACTATATCTAGGATTATTTATTTTTAATAGATAATCTATTGATCTATCGTACTCCTTTTTATCACTAAGTAATTCAGATAAATTCCAATATACGTCATCAATTTTGGCAAGAGAATAGCTAACAACATTTAAATTTTTGCTTAATTTATCATAATTACAATATAATTTTAAATAATATTCGAATTCATATATAGAATGTTCAATTTTTTTTAGAAATTTCAATGCAGTACCATAAAAATAATGAATATCTATTAAATTTTCAGTTATTTCTAAGCACTCACATGCATACTTTTCAACGTTTAAATAATCATGTACATTTATATAGGATATACATAATACTTGATATACATAAATATAATCTATTTTATTTTTCTTATTTTTTAGTAAAGAATAAGCTTTTTCTATTGATTCAATGGCTTCATAATAATCTTTGTGCATTCCATAACTTACTGAAAGTTGATACCAATAGTATATATTATTGGGATCTTTTGAAAGTTCATTCTTTAAAAGATTAGCAGTTCTTTGGAATTTTATTTCCATTAGCCTTTCATCATTGCTTATGTATCCATAATGTTTACATATTACATTAAGTGATACGATAGGACTTATTATGAACTGTTCCTATATATTTAAAGTCACTATCCTTTTCAAAAAGTCTTACAGATGGAACTAACGCAAAGTTTGTTTCATCACTTAAGTCTAACAAATTTTTAATTTCTATTGTTGCTGATTTGTATTTTCTATAAATTTTAGATTTAAAAAATTCGATTATTTCGCTGCAATTCTCGAGAACTTCATCACCATCAATGCAAAAAAACCATTTACCGGTACAATAATTAATTACAATATTACGCATTTCGGAAAAATTATTATTCCATTTGTGAAAATACAATTTATTTGTATATTTTTTCGCTATATTTATTGTTTCATCAGTTGAACCAGTATCTATGATAATAAGTTCTGAATCTATGTTTTTTAAAATTGGTTGTAACGAACTTAAACATTCATCTAGATGTTTTTCTTCATTTTTAACCATCATTCCAATACTCAATAACATTAATATATCCTCCATATATATAGATTAAATTCGACTTATATTATCATTATCGTAGATTATGTGATTTTATTGATAGGAATGTTAATAAAATATAGAGCACAAAGCTGATATAACATGGAATAAACGGTGTTAAGAAATAGTAGTATATATCGATTATTATTATATAAGTTATAAGTTAAAAAATTATTTAATAAAGAAGAATAAGAAAGTATATATTAATTGTTCTAGTTAACGAAATTGAAAGAAAGTTTGGAGGAGAATATGATTGACTTTAAAAGGCTAAAGGTAGAAAAAAAGAAAATAAAGGAATATATATTAAAAGAAGATTATGCAAATGCACTTATGAATATAAAAATATATGATCACATACATAAATATGATATGGATATTTATAATATAAAGGCATGTATATATTTTTATTATAATGAATATAAAAAAGCTTTGAAAATGTTAATGAAAATATACCATAAATATGAATATAATTGGGAAATAAATTATAATTTATCAATTATATATTACTATGAAGAAAAATATAGCGAGTCATTAAAATATTTATTAAGTGCAAAAATACTGGATAAAGATAATGAAATAGATATAAATGATATTTTGGACAATATATTAGAAAACATATCTAAAGAACAATTTGAAAAAATTAAAAATAAAGTTATTTTATATTATAGCAATATTCAGTATAAATTTCCAATAACATTGGAAGATGGGGATAAGAAGACAAGAATAAAGGAATTAAGATACGAAAATTGTAATTATTACTGCGGAATATATGATTATTATTTTAATGAAAGAGATAATATTAATATAGATAATGATCCAGAACTAGCAGGACTTATGAAGTATGAAATACTTAAGTTTAGAAAAGCAAATGAAATAGTATATAAAGTTGATAGTAAAACAATAGTTCCAATACTAGTTAATGAAGAAAATCAAGAGATTGATATAAATATAAATGGAAAAGTAAATAAATTTACAAATTTATTACCTGAAAGATTTTATTATTATACTTTTAACCCAAAAGAAAACATTAAAATAACTTCAACTGATAAATTTATAGTAGGAAAAGAAATTTTTATGGAAAAGAAAAAGGAATTTCCAGCATTAGTTTTAAATATATTTATTGATGGGCTTTCTCAAAAGTTTCTTGAAGAAAATGATTTTAAAGCATTAATGCCTAATACATATAAGTTTTTTAAAGAAGGAACAATTTGTAATAATGTATATACATCAGGAGAATGGACGTATACTGCTTTAGCTAGTATTTTTACAGGTAAATATACAAACAATCATAGGGTTTTTCATCCTAATTATGATACAAATAATATATTTAAGAATGACCTTTATAGCGAAATTTTAAAGTTTAATGGATATTTTAATACTAAGATAGACGAAGATTATAGGAGTAGTCCAGCTATTGGATATATGAAAGGGTTTGATAGATATTTATTTCAACAAGCTACAAGAGGGATGTTTGTAGATGAAGTTATTACTGAGACTATTGAACATATTGAAGCATTTAAAGAAAAAAATAATTTTATTTGGGTGTGTATACCAGATTTACATGATGTGGCTGATGAAGCAGAAGGAAGAATTAGTACACAAATAAATAGTAGTGTACAATGTAGAGTGTTTAAAAGAAATCAAGAATCAAGTGTAAGACAAAGTAAAAATTTTAGTAAAAATGAAAGATATAAAGTTCAGCTGAGAAGGATAGATGTATATCTAGGGCTGCTTTACAACTACATTATAGATAATTATAAAGAAGAAGATTTTTTAATAAGTATAATGTCAGATCATGGACAAGGTTTTTTCATAGATAGTAATATGTTTTTAGATGAAGGAAGAAGTAAAGTACCTATGATGTTTAGAGGAAAAAATATACCAGTAGGAGAATGTGGGGAACTAATATCAACTTTAGATTTATTTCCAATAATATTAGAATCAATTGGAATAAAAAAATATAATAAATTTGATACAAATGTACCTAAGTATTTTAATGGAGAAAATTCAAGGAATTATACATATACAGAGTCAATGTATCCGGAAGCTAGGTATTATGCGTGTATAAATGACTATAAATATAAATTCTTTTTTGAAACAAAACAATATTCTACAAATGATGGTAGAATAAGAATAGAAGATGAAAATGATTTTATAGTTAGCTTAATAAATAAATCAACAGGGAAAGATGAAACAAAAGAAAAATTGGAAGTTGTTTCATATTATATAGATATTGTTTTTCAACATATAAATGATTATATTATTATTTAATGAGTTTAGTAAATAATACTTAGATAAGTAAGCTATCTTATATATAAAATAATGTAATATAGCTTTGAGATGTGACAAAAGAAAATGGATTATATATAATACTAAAATTTTAAGCTGGATATTCAATTAAGAAAATAGTAAATTTTATTGTTGATCAGGCTGGAAAATTGAAATTGACAAAAAAACATTTATAAAATAAAAAAATTAAATCACAGAAAATGGTATAAATCAACATAATATACTAAGAATTTTGACATAAATCGCTGTTATGTTAAAGTTCTTTTCATTATTTATAGGCGTTTAATAGGTTATTGAGCAAACATTAAATAAAGTGTTTAAATAATTATTCGAAAATTATATTATAGTATTAAGATATAATAGAAATTTTTCTTTAGGAAATACAATGGATAGGAGATAAGATTAGTGTTTGATGATAAATCAGTTTTAATAACAGGAGGAACAGGTTCTTTTGGTAAAAGATTTGCTGAGAGAATTTTGAAAGAATTTAATCCTAAAAGAATAGTAATATATTCAAGGGATGAGTTTAAACAAGACATTATGGCTAAAGAGTTTAGAATCAAATTTCCAGATAAATTTAAAAAGTTAAGATTTTTTATTGGAGACGTCAGAGATAAAGAGAGGTTATATAGGGCTTTTAAAGGTGTGGATTATGTAATACATGCAGCAGCTATGAAGCAAGTGCCAGCTTGCGAATATAATCCGTTTGAAGCTATAAAGACTAATATTCATGGTGCACAAAATATTGTAGAAGCGGCAATTGACTGTGATGTAAAAAAAGTTGTTGCTTTATCTACAGATAAAGCCGTAAATCCTATAAACTTATATGGTGGAACAAAACTTGTATCAGATAAACTGTTTATAGCAGGTAATGCATATTCAGGAGGGGATGGAACTGTATTTTCAGTAGTTAGATATGGAAATGTTGCAGGAAGCAGAGGCTCTGTAATACCCTTTTTTAAAGGCTTATTAGAAAGTGGACAAAAAGTTCTACCAATAACTGACTATAGAATGACAAGATTTTGGATTACATTGGATCAAGGTGTAGATTTAGTTTTTAAAGCTTTAAATGAATCTCGTGGAGGAGAAACATATATTTCTAAAATTCCTTCTTTTAAAATAACTGATTTAGCAAAAGCTATGAATCCTGATGGAGATATGAAAGAAATAGGAATACGTGAAGGCGAGAAGCTTGATGAAATAATGATTACTAAAGATGATTCAAGAATGACTTATGAGTATGAGAAGCATTACATAATATATCCACATTTTGACTGGTGGAATTCACAAAAATTTATGACTCCAGGTGGAAAGCTTGTTGAAGAAGATTTTGAGTATGATTCTAGGAAGAATAGTGAGTGGCTTTCTGTAGAAGAGCTTAGAGAACTAATTGAGAAATAAGAATTTTGGTAATAAGTTCGTTTATAATTTAAATTAATGAACCAATTTATAGTGGATATAGTAAGGAGAATTTAAATGTTATGTGCATTAATAATGGCGGGAGGTAAAGGGACAAGGTTTTGGCCGATTTCTACTGAGGATAAACCAAAACAGTTTTTAAACCTTATTGGTGATGATACTATGCTTCAAATGACATATAAAAGAATAAATAAGCTTATACCTAAAGAACAAATTTTTATATGCACAGGGCGAAAATACATAGATTTAGTAAAAGAACAGATACCTAATATTCAAGATATAAATATAATAATGGAACCAGAAGCTAGAAACACTGCTCCATGTATAGTTTTATCATCATTATTAATAAAGAGATATTATAAAGAATCTAATATAATAGTATTACCAGCAGATCATTTAATAAATGATGATGAAAAATTTATAGATATAGTGAAAAGTGGAAATGAATATCTTAAAAAAAATAAGGAATCAATTATTACTTTAGGAATAAAACCAAACAGAGCAGAATGTGGCTATGGATATATTAAAATTTCTAATAGTGAAAAAGAAGATTTAGACAAAATAATAAAAGTAGAATCATTTATAGAAAAGCCTAATTTAAAAAAAGCCGAAGAATATTTAAAAAGTGGAAATTATCTATGGAATGCAGGGATGTTTTTGTGGAATCTAGATTCAATATTGGATAAAATTAAAGAATATATTCCTAATAGTTATGAAGCACTACAGGATATTTTAGAATGTAATGAAGAAGAAATTAATAAAATTATAGATGAAAAATATAGCTTAACAGATTCAATATCTATAGACTATGCAATAATGGAAAAAGATAATGAAATTTATGTGATTCCAAGTAACATAGGATGGGATGATATAGGAACATGGCAGGCTGTTGAAAGATATAAAGTAAAAGATGAACAAAAAAATATATGTGTAGGAAGAACTTCGTATGTTGATGGTTCTAATAATATGGTCATATCATCAGGAAAACAAATAATTGTAGATGGATTAAGTGATATATATGTTATTGAGAGTGATGATAAGATAATTGTTGGATTAAAAGAAAATATTGAAAGTATAAAAGATTTAAAGGAAAAGATATAGTGATTTAAAAGATAAATTCAATATTTTGAGAGGGTAAGTAAATGATAGGTAATATAAGAAAGATAGCAATAATAGGAAGTGGATACGTTGGATTAGTGGCGGGAACATGCTTAGCTGATTTTGGATTAGATGTTATTGTTATGGATAATAATAAAGATAAGATTGATAAATTAAAAGAAGGAATTATTCCTATATATGAACCTGGGCTTGATGAATTAATAAAAAGAAATATGTATTATAAAAGACTTACATTTACAAATGATATTGAAAAAGCAGTAAAAGAAGCTGAAGTTATATTTATTGCAGTAGGAACTCCTCCTAAAGAAGATGGAAGTGCTGATCTTAAATATGTGCTCGAAGTTGCAACTAAAATTGGTCAATATATGAATGAGTATAAAGTCATTGTAGACAAGTCTACAGTACCAATAGGAACTGGAAAAAGAGTTAGACAAGTTATATTAGATGAGTTAGAAAAAAGAAGTGTAGAATATGATTTTGATATTGTTTCAAATCCTGAATTCTTAAGAGAAGGTTCAGCTATACATGATTTTACACACCCTGATAGAGTTGTAATTGGTTGTGAGAATCAAAGAGCTAATAGTATTATGAAAAGTGTATATAGAGTTTTGTATTTAAACGAAACACCTTTTATTGAAACTAATATTGAAACAGCAGAAATGATTAAATATGCATGTAATGCATTTTTAGCAACAAAAATAACTTTTATAAATGAAATAGCTAATTTGTGTGAAAAAGTTAATGCAAATGTTCAAGATGTTGCAAAAGCTATGGGAAAAGATGGAAGAATATCGCCTAAATTTTTACATGTAGGACCAGGATATGGAGGAAGTTGTTTTCCTAAGGACACGAAGGCTTTAGCGTCTTTGGCTAGAGAATATGATGAAAAGATGTCGGTTATTGAAACTGTAATTGAAGCTAATGAAAAACAAAACTTAAGGATGGTAGATAAAATTGAAAATGAATTAGGAGATGTTAATGGGAAGATTATTGCAATTCTTGGCATAACATTTAAACCTAAAACTGATGATATGAGAGAAGCTCCTTCTTTAGTAATTTGCAATGAACTTGTTAAGCGTGGAGCAAAACTTCAAATATTTGATCCAGAAGGAGAAAAAGAAGGCAAATGGCGGTTTGAAAAAATAATTGAAAGTATTAATTTTTGTGAGGATGAATATAAAGCAGTAGAAAATGCAGATGCAGTTGCAATTCTTACAGAATGGCATCAGTTTAGAAATATGAATCTACAAAGAATAAAGGAAAGCATGAAAGGTACTGCTTTTTTTGATTTTAGGAATATATATAGAAAGTATGATGTTGAAAAAATGAACCTAGAGTATTTTGGAGTAGGTATATAGGTGACAATAAAATTTAATGAAAATAATATTATTTATTAAATAAAATAATAAAAAGGGGAGTGGAGGAATGGATAAAAAACAAATTGAATTTGAGCATATAAAGAATAATAAATTTATTAAATTATACGCAGGAGATATACCACAAAATAATTTGAATTATGAAGGGTATATTGGGGTGTCTATTTCTAAAAATGATTATAAACATATAAATTTTGATATAACTAATAGATATCCATTAGAAGATAATTCAGTTGATGTATATCAAGCAGAGGATGTATTTGAACATATTGGAATGAATAAAATGGTAGGAGTTTTAAATGAAATATATAGAATACTAAAACCCCAAATAGGAAGATTAAGAATATCAGTTCCAGATTATAGATGTGATGTTTTGCAAAAGAGAAGTGTAAAAGATACTAAAGGTAATATTATTTTTGATCCACTTGGTGGAGGAAAATTTAAGGATGGTAAAGTTATAAATGGGGGGCATGTTTGGTTTTCTAAATATGAAATTGTAAAAGAAATTTTAGATAAAAGCTTATTTGAAAAATATACATTTTTTCATTACTATAATGTAGATGGTAAATCTATTACTAAAAATATAGATTATGATTTAGGATATATACAGAGAACACCTGATAATGATGAAAGGGTTAAAAGTCCATATCGTGTGATGTCAATAGTAGTAGATTGTTATAAAGTATAATTTTGAAAGTTGAAAAAAAGAATTGTAAATTTATTAAATGAGAACGTGAAGATTAAATATATTGAAGTTGAGAAATAAAAAGAATATAAATGTTCTAATTACGAATACTCACTAAAACAAGTATTTTTCGATAGTTTGGATGTAGGAACTTTTTTAGAACTTATATAAATAAGTAATGAGGTGGAGCAAGTGAATTATTTTACAGAACTATATATGGAACCAATTGAAATTTTAAAATCGCTAAATGATTGTGGAACAAATATATACAGTGAAATGACTGATATGGAATTGGGTTTTTTATGTGGATTATTAAAAATGCATAAACCCAAAAAAATTGTAGAAATTGGAGTATCTTCTGGTGGAACAACTTCAGCAATATTAAATTGTTTAACCATTTTAAACAGTAATAGTATAATTTATTCTGTAGATTTGAATAAAACGCATTATAAACATAAAAATAAAGAAACAGGTTTTTTGGTTGATAAAACTTTAAAATATATAAACACAAAAGTAAAACATAAATTTTATTTAGGTAATACTATAGCAAAATGTATAGATGAAATAGGTGAGAACATAGATTTTTTAATTTTGGACACAGTACATTTTATTCCAGGTGAAATACTTGATTTTATTACATGTTTACCATACTTATCACCAAATGCAATTGTAGTATTACATGATACAAATTATCATCAAATAAATGGTTCATTAGGATACTGTACTAAAACTTTATTTGATAGTAGCACATAAAATAGTTCCTAAAGATAGTATAGATAAAGAAGCATTTCCTAATATTGCAGCTTTTCAGATTATTGAAGATACTAATAAATACATAGAAAATTGTTTCTCAGCTTTAACTATGCCATGGAACTATATACCTCAAAGTAATCAATTAGAGGAATATAGAAATATATTTTTAAATTACTATGATTTAAATTACATTCAGCTGTATGATATAGCAGTGAAAATGAATAGAAATTTATTAAATACTATAAAGCATAAACAAATAATGAAGGAGAAGGATAAAAAGAGAAAACTTATAACAGAATTTCATAGTTTTTGGTTAACAGGGAAAAAAATTTATCTATATGGATGTGGTCAATTTGGGAAGATGGTTAATTTATATGCAAAAAATAGAAACATGAAAATAGAAGGATTTGTTGTATCAGATTGTGAATATGTTACAAAGTATTCAGAAATAGAAAATGTAATCCCAATATCAGAACTGATTGATAAGAAGGATAATATATTTATTATGCTAACTTTAGATAATAAATTCAGAAAGGAAGTAATTGAGAATTTTAAACAAAATAATTTTAGTAATTATTATGCTATTCCAATAGATCTATATGAAGCACTTAGAGAATATGTCGATGTGTTTTTAGAATAAATGGTAAAATATAGATTCCAATATATGGTGAAAAGTTATATTTTGATATGTGAAATAAAAAATGTAAAAGAAATGAGAGTAATTAAATAATGAAAAAACGATTAATTCAAGTTACGCAATCATCCTTACCACCAATTCAAGAGTATATCGATGAAATAAAAGAAATATGGGATTCACATTGGCTAACTAATATGGGAGAAAAGCATAAAAAATTAGAAAAAATGCTAAAAGATTATTTAAAAGTAGATAATATAACATTATTCACTAATGGACATGCCGCTTTAGAATGTATTATTAAAGCAATGAACTTAAATGGGGAAGTAATAACAACTCCTTTTACTTTTGCATCTACGACACATGCTATTGTTAGAAATGGATTATCACCAGTATTTTGTGATATTAATTATGAAGATTATACAATTGATGTCTCTAAGATTGAAAGGTTAATTACAGAAAAAACTTCAGCTATTATACCTGTACATGTATATGGAAATGTATGTGATGTGAATGAAATTCAAAAAATTGCTGATAAATATAAATTGAAAGTTATTTATGATGCAGCTCATACTTTTGGAGAAAAAATTGGAGATAAAGGAATTTCAGAATTCGGAGATGCAGCAATATTTAGTTTTCATGCAACAAAGGTATTTAATACAATTGAAGGTGGGGCTGTTGTTTATAAAGATTCTAAAATTTCAAGAATATTAAATAACCTTAAGAATTTTGGAATTACTGGTCCTGAAAGTGTAGAGTATATAGGTGGAAATTCTAAGATGAATGAATTTCAAGCAGCAATGGGAATTTGTAATTTTAAATATTTGGATAGAGAAATAAATAAAAGAAAATATATTGCAGAACGGTATTATCAATTACTGAAAAATGTAAAAGGGATTAAATTAAATATTCAAAATTCTAATTTGCAAAGTAATTATGCTTATTTTCCAGTTGTGTTTGATGGATATAAGTATAATAGAAATGAAATTTATGAAATGTTAAAAGAAAATGGCATTTATGCGCGTAAATATTTTTATCCTTTAACTAATAGTTTTGACTGCTATAAAAATGAATTTGATGATAAAGAAACGCCAGTAGCTAAATATGTCGCTGAAAGAGTATTAACTTTACCGATTTATGCAGATCTGTCTATTGATGATGTTGATAGAATATGTGGTATAATATTGAATAATTAGATTTATAAAAAATTGATGTAATGATAATGGAATATGAGAGGTGATAAAGTGAAAATTGGAATAATGCAGCCGTACTTTTTTCCTTATATTGGATATTTTCAACTGATTAATTATGTTGATAAATGGATAGCTTTTGATGATGTACAATATATAAATCATGGTTGGATAAATAGAAATAGAATTTTACATCCAAATAAAGGATGGCAATATATTATTATGCCTTTAAAAAAACATTTGCATACTGATAAAATTAAAGATATTGAAGTTATTGATGAATATGAATGGAAAGAAAAGATATTAAGACAACTTGAACATTATAAAAAAAAGGCAACAAATTATTTTGGCACTATTGAAATTGTTAATAGGGCTTTAAATAATACTGATAAATGTATTTCAAAATTTAATGTTAATTTGATAAAAGAAATATGTAGTTATCTTGATATACATACAGAAATATCTATATCATCTAGTTATAATTTCGATTATTCTAATGTTAATGACTCGGGGGAATGGGCTTTACGAATTTCAGAACAAATGAATGCACAAGAATATATAAATCCTTATGGTGGAATTGAGTTATTTAATAAAAAAAAATTTATAGAAAGTAATATAAAATTAAAGTTTATGAAACCTAGGCAAATAATTTATAATCAGAAAAAGATAAAATTTGAAAGTGATTTGTCGGTAATAGATGTAATGATGTTTAATGATAGAGAAAAAATAATAGAAATGTTAAATGAGTATGAGGTGCTAGAAAAATAATGAAAGAAATAGGAGGTTATTTTGATTTTGAGTGTTATACTAAAAAGCATTATCATTGTAATGCTTTGAGATTGAACAGCGCACGATATGCAATAGAATATATTTTAAAGGTAAGAGAAATACAAAAAATATATATTCCATATTATGTATGTGATAGTGTGATTAATATGATTAAAAAAAATAATATAGAAGTTCAGTTTTATAATATTTCAGAATCTTTTATGCCAGTTTTTAATAAACAATTGAATAATAAAGAAGTAATTTTGATTGTTAATTATTTTGGATTATTAACAGATATTATACCCAAATTAAGTAGAAAATTTAAAAATGTAATTATTGATAATACACAAGCCTTTTTTGTTAAGCCTATTAATGAGATTGATACCGTGTATTCAGCAAGAAAATTTGTTGGTGTAAGTGATGGAGGATATTTATATACTAACTGTAAAAAGAATTTAAAAATAGAACAAGATATTTCATATGATAGATATATGTATATATTAAAACGAAGTGATTTAAATGCTGAAAGTGGATATCAAGACTTTATTGCTAATGAAGAATTATTAAATAAGGAACATATGAAGAAGATGTCAAATCTGACATCCAAAATTTTAGAGAGTTTAGACTATGAATATATGAAAAATAAAAGAAAATTTAATTTTAATATTTTAGATAATGCTTTTCGAAGAGTAAATAAAATAAAAATTCCTTCATCATTAAAGGATAATGGACCTATGGTATATCCATTATTGATTGAAGAAGACATTAGGGAAAAACTTATTGAAAATAAAATTTTTGTTGCAACTTATTGGAAGGAAGTATTAAATAAAGTAGAAAAAACGAGCTTTGAATATTACATTACAAATAAATTAGTACCATTACCAATTGATCAGAGATATGATCAAGATGATATGTTACATATTATTAATGTGGTAAATAAATATAAAAAAATGTAATAGGAGTTGAAGATGAAAAAGATTTTTTTTATTGGGAACCGAGCAAGTGTATTTAAAGAAATAGAACATAATTGCGAAGAATTTATGGTAGTTAAAATAGTAGCAGTACAAGATTCTTTCTTGAGTAGGTATTTAGATAAACAAAAAAAGAAATATATAGTATTAGATAGTAAAGAGGACTTAATTGATGAAATAAAAAAAACAGAATTTGATTATTTAATTTCTAATGGATGTCCATATATTTTACCAATTTCTAAATTAAAAAAAAGTGATGAAAGATATATAAATATACATCCATCATTGTTACCTGAATTAAAAGGAAAACATCCAATTAATGGAGCATATCTTTTGAATAAACCTTTTGGTGTTACATGCCATTATATGAATGATAAAGTTGATGATGGAGAAATAATTGCTCAAATTAATGTTGGAATGCCTTATAGTATTAATCTAGAATTTGCATATAAATTATTGTTCAGAATAGAAGGAGAGGTATTTAAAAAGTCAATAAAGTGTGGATTTAAAGTGACTAAGCAGATTGATAATATTAAAGATACCTATTATAGTAGAGATGAAAAAGATTTAATATTCAATTTTAATATGGATATAGATGAAATTTTAAAAATAATAAAGGCCTTTTCAATAGAATCAATAATGAGCAGATTTTATTATAAAGATAGATTATTTAAAGTTTTGGATGCAGATGTTATTAAGCTAGATTATCTTGAAAAAATAAAAGAAAAATTTAGAGAAAATGAAATTATATATGTTTTGGATAATGATTTAATTATAAAGAAGAGTAATAAAATATTGCATTTAAAACATATTGAAGGACAGATGGATACATTTAAAGAAGAGGAATTATTAATTTGATATTTAGATTTATGTTAGATATACCATTAATATTCAAATTATAACAATGCACAATTAAATTTTCTATTTACAGATTCATTGGGGGAGAGAATATGGATATATATATTTTTGGAGCATCAAAATTAGGAAGATATGCAAAGAATTTTTTAGAAAATAGGTATAACATAGTAGCATTTTGTGATAATAATTATAAGAAATATGATATTGTTGAAGGGTTAAAAGTAATAGGAGTAGACGAATTAATACAAAAATATAAAGCAAAACGTAGTACTATTGTTATAGCGAGTATGTTTTTTGATGAAATTTCAAAGCAACTTATAGAATTAGAGATTAATAAAGAAGATATAAACATATTTAATATTAGAATGGACACATATGATAGTATGTTTAATAACTTAATTTTAAATGATGAAAAAATTAGATTAACAAATAAAACTAATGTACATCTATTTGTAGATTCTGTACATTCACAAAGATTAATAGAAATAATAAACAAAAATATGGATAAAAGTTCAAATATATTTATAGTTTATAATACTACCAATCCTATATATGTAAAAGGTAACAAAAATGGAAATGTATTTTATTTAAATGTTTATAACTCAAGTATGCATATTTTTAACTGTATAAAAGGTTGTAATAAATTATTTATACATTATTTAGATATAGAGTTGGCGAAATTCTTAAATAAATATAAAATATGGAACTATGTTGACAAAATATATTGGGGAGTATTTGGTGGAGATCTATATCCATACACTAATATTGAATTGTACGAAAAACAAACAGCCAAATACGTTGCTGTTAATACTGTTCCATCTAGTGCTGATAAAAAATACATGCAGTTGGTTATTAAAAACATTGATTTTGTGTTAACATCTAGAGAATGTGAATATGAAATTATAAAGAGTAATTTTAATACAGAAGCTGAGATGATTAAATTTACATATCCTTTAAGTATTAACTTAAAGGATTTAGATAATATATCTAATGAAAAAAGAATTAAAATGTCAGATATATTAGGTGTTGAAAAAGTAATTTTGCTAGGAAATTCAGCAACAGCTGAAAATAATCATATTGAAATGATAAATAGGTTACAGCAAATAGATAATGGTAAATTTGCAATTGTTTGTCCGTTATCTTATGGTTGCAATAATTATGCCAAGCAAATTATCGATTATGGAAAAAAAGTTTTTTCTGAAAGATTTCTTCCAGTTACAGAGTTTTTAGATACTAAAAAATATTTTGAACTGATTCAGAGTGTTGATATAGTAATAATGAATCATATTAGGCAACAAGCTGGAGCTAATATATCTGCAGCCATATATTTTGGGAAAAAAGTGTTTTTAAACTCTAAATCAATATTTTTCAAACATTTCCAAAGTAGTTGTATTAGAATTTTTGAATCAGATAAAATAAGTAGCTATGAGGTAATGATAAAAAAGAATGAGTATAGAGATGCAAATATAATAAAATTTAAAGAAATTTATGACGAACAAAAAATAAAAGATAAAATATTAATGCTGTTGAAATAGTATAGAAAGTGATTCTAATAGGAAAAATTTTTGTATACAATATATACAGATATAGCATAACTATGACTAATAAGACCTATATAAGAGAAAAAACTATAGAATACTGCATTAAATCAAATTTATGCTAGAATATGAATAGTACAAGTTTAAGGAGGGTCAAGTGTTTACGATTTTAGAAAAAGAGATTAATTCATATAGAAATAAAATAATATTTGGAGCATCCAATTATGGAGTTGTATGGGAAAAAATACTAAAAGATAATGGAATAGAGACATCATATTTTTCAGATAATGATGATAAGAAACAAGGGGAGTTCTTAAATGATAAAGAAATACTTACACTAAAAAAACTTTATAAACTTAATAAAAATAATACGATAATAATGATTGCAAGTACTATTGGATACTTAGATATATATTAACAACTTAGAATTGCAGGATTTGAAAATATCTTTATATTAACTAATCAAATTGAATTTCCATTATTAATCAATGATAATACTTTTGAAAGTTTAGATTATTATATAAATATATTAGATAAGCTGATAGAAGACAAAAAATTGATTTTATATGATTTTGAAAAAGCATATGAACCTGAAATATATAAAAATTTTGGAATAAATAAAAACAATATTAGTTATTTGGTTGATCCAGAATCATTAGCAGAATATATGAAATCATTAATAGAAGTATGTAGCATTGTAGAAGATAAAAAATTAAAAGATACAATTACTAATGTAATGTTATATAGATTGAGTAAAAAAAAGTATTCTTGAAGAAATATATGAACCTATCCCATATTTTTTAGATAAGATATTTGATTTTAATAATAATAAGGTATTTGTTGATGGTGGATGTTATGTTGGTGATACAATAAAACAATTTTTGTTTTTTTTGTAATAATAAATATAAAAAAATATATGGATTTGAACCTAATAAATATATATAGTGGATTAAAAGAACTATTTTCAGATGAAAAGAGAATAACAATATATAATACTGGAATTTCGGATAAGGAAGAGGTTATTTCATTTTTAGATGGTGGAACAGGATCACGTATAGGCAATGACGGGAATTTGAAAATAAAAACAGTTTTTATTTATAAACTTGAATTAGAAAAAGTTACATTTTTAAAATTAGATATAGAAGGAAATGAGATACAAGCATTAAATGGAGCAGCTGAAACAATAAAAAGAGATAAGCCTAAGCTGGCAATATGTGTATATCACAAAATAGATGATATATGGAGGATACCATTATATATAAAAAATCTTGTTCCTGAATATAAGATATATATTAGGCATCATAGGAAAAACAGTTGTTTTGAAACAGTTTGTTATGCAACACTATAAATTTCTAAGAGTGTTATATAAAATTTATAGAAAGGTGTAATAAATATAAATTTGGAACAAATAGTAATGCTTTGTTACAATAGACCAGAGAACACAAGAAATATATTAGAATTATTAAAAAAATTAACTAGCCAATGAAAATGAGGTACTTATTTTTTATATGGTCTTAAAAATAAAATAGATTAAGTAAAAGTTGATGAAGTAAAAAAAGCCATACATTTTTTTTAATAATTTTAAATTTATGTTATATGTGAATGAGAAAAAATCAAGGAGCAACAAATTCAAAAATTGATGAAGTTGCAAAAATAATAAAAGTATATGGGAAAATTATAGCTTTAGAAGATGGTATTACTAAAAATAAAAAGTTTTACATCTATGAATGATTAGTTAAATTATTGAGGATATTTCATAATTGAAATATCTAATTCTGTGGATAACTTTTGAAATTTTTCAAAAAAAGCCGATAGCGAAGCTAGGTAAGTTAAAATTACCTTTTTTGAATTATTATTTTTTATGCCACAGATATTTTAGTATTTTTAACACGATTAACAGATAAAGTCCCGGAAACTAAAGCAATACAATTTAATAAAGCAAATGTTTTAGCTTTAAGTATTCCTGCTGAATGCAGGTTATCGACATTTAGTAATTCTTTTAATCTTGAATTACATCTTTCCACAGAAGTTCTTTTATTATAAAGAAGTGTGAAATTTTCAGAATGTCGTGGTGGATAAGAAATAACTCTTGGATTTTTATTGATGTTTAATTTTCTGCAATATCCATAACTTGAATTACTACACCAACAAGATCCTTCGGGACAATCCACTTTGCCAGTTGCATGAGGGCATCTATATTTTAAATAGTTTCCATCTTTGCCCCAATAAGTAAGCGGATATCCCATAGAACAAATTGGCTGAAAGTCTTCATTAAAGTCTTCGGGCGGAGCATATGCTCCACGTTTGTTGTAAGCAATTATAGGAGTAGCTTTAACTTCATCAATAATATATCTATAATTTTTTTCTTGATCATATCCAGAATCCATAGAATAATACTTTGTATTTAAGACACTAGAATATTGTGCTAAATATTTTTTTATTAAAGGTCTGGCTAATTCACCATCATAATAGCTTGCTGGAGTTAATAATATACTTAATGGTAATTCGCTCTTACAATCACATAAAATGTGTAATTTGTACCCAAACCATTTGATTTTATTACCATCAGTATCATTTTTACAACCCCAGTCAGCAGATTTTCCATCATTGCTTAAATACTTTTTAGGTTTTGATTTTTCATAAGCATCAATTTTAGTTGAATCTATTGCTACTTCTGAACCATCGATAAGTCCCTTTGAAATGGCTTTTTTTACAATATTGTGGAACTCATTTTCAAGTGAAATAGGCATAGATAATTTAGTTGAAAATCTGCTAAGCGTTGCCGGAGATGGTGTTTTACCAAACAATTCAAAACCACAGCAATATCTTAATATTGGATTAGTTCTTAACTTATCTGATAAATCTGTTAATGTTGGTATTCGCTCAACTTACATTGCTATAAATGCATTAGCTCGAATTGGATACTCTTTCGGTCCACACGTAGTGTGCGGTTTATTGAATTCGGCAATGATTTTATCAAAACATAATTCTGATAAAATCATCTCTAATTTTGATTTTGGTTGAAAATTCAAAAGTTCTTCAAAGGAAAATAAACATTCCTGTTGAATATACATAAGTGGATCACTCCTTTTGTTGTGGATTGTTTACACTTATATCATTCAACATTTGGGGTGATTTTCCTTTTATATAAAATCAAAACTAGTAAAATAGCTACTGGGCAAATATGAAATTTGCTCTATTATGAAAATAGAACAAAAATTATTTAATTTGGTAACTTTATCAACAAATAGAAAGTAATTTTAATTAGGAGAATTTTATGTATAATTATATAGACACAATATCAGTAATAATACCTACATACAATAGAGAAAAAACTATAGAATATTGCATTAAATCAATTATTAATCAAACGCTAAAACCTTTTGAAATAATAATAGTTGATGATTGTTCAGATGATAAAACTATTGAGATAGTAGAAAAAATGAATATAAATAATTTGAAAATAATTAAATTAGAAAAAAATTCTGGAGCTCAAGTGGCAAGAAATACAGGCGTTTTAGAATCAACTGGTAAATGGATCGCATTTCAAGATTCAGATGATGAGTGGATATTAACAAGATTAGAAAGAACACTTGAAAAAGCAAATAAGTATGGTTATGATATGGTTTATTCTCAATGTATAGTTAAGAACCATCAAAACGATAAAGAATATATTTTGAAACTAAAAAACATTGAAGGTGATAGCTACAATAAGCTGTTAAAATATCAAGCGCCAATGTTTCAGTCAATGTTAATAAAAAGAGAATGTTTTATTAATCATAAAATTTTAGATGCTAATGTAGTTGCATATCAAGAATGGGACACATCTATAAATATAAGTAAATACTATAAAATCGGTTTTATTGAAGAACCACTTTTTATATATCATTTACATGATGGAGAGACGATTTCAAAAAATAGTGTAAAAGGTGCACAAGGATATGAATATATAATAAATAAAAATAAAGAAGATATTTTAAAAAATATTGGAAAAGAAGGATTATTAAAACATTATAATAATTTGATAAAATTATATGAAAAAGCCAATGCTATAGATAAATCTAAAGAATATGAAATAAAAGCTGTTAATTTGAAGTACAATATAAAAAAAGAGAATTCCAATTATATATTTGAAAATGAAGAATTAAAGTTAATTAATAGACTTAAAAAATATTATTTATTATGCAATAAATGGATTAAATGCTTAAATAATAACAATAATATTAAAGATTACTTTAAAAAGCATAAATATAAAAACATTTATGTTTATGGAAGTGGAGAATTAGCTGAACGAGTTTTAGAAAGTATTTCAGATTTAAATGTATTAGGGATAGTAGTAGAGGATAAAAGTATGGAAACAAAATTTGATAACTACAAATACTACGACTTAAATGAGTTTAAGGGTAATAGCGAAGATGTGATTATTATAACTCCTATTTATGCATTTAATGAAATAAAATTAAATTTAAAGAATTTTAAAGGAGAAATAATATCCTTAGAAACAGTTATTGATGAGTTAGAAAATAAATATTGCTAAGGATATAATAAAATGGTGATAAATTTATGATAGAAAATATTTATATAAAAGAAAAATTATCAGCTATAATTATTAGAAGTAGCAGATTAAAAGAAGGAATTAATTTTTATACACCCAATGATTTTTCTCAACAAGTAGCTTCAATGAATCATAAGAAAGGACATTTAATAGAGCCACATTTCCATAATAAAGTAGTTCGTGAAGTTCATTATACACAAGAAGTATTAGTTATAAGAAAAGGAAAACTTAGAGTAGATTTTTATGATAAAGACAGTCAGTATATTGAAAGCAGAATATTAAAGCAGGATGATATTATTGTATTAGTAACAGGTGGACATGGTTTTGAAGTACTTGAAGATTTAGAAATGATAGAAGTTAAGCAGGGACCGTATGTGGGAGAAGAAGATAAAACAAGATTTAAGGCAGTTGAAAAGGAGAGAATAATTATAAAATAGGAGGTGTTTATATGGAGTTTATACCTGTAAATGAACCTAAATTAGATGGAAATGAAAAGAAATATTTATGCGAGTGCATAGATACTGGCTGGATATCAAGTGAGGGTCCATTTGTTAAGAAATTTGAAGAAAAAATGGCTGAACTTGTGGAAAGAAGATATGGTATTGCCGTAAGTAACGGAACGGCAGCATTAGAGATAGCAGTAGCTGCTTTAGATATAAAAGATGGTGATGAAGTAATAATGCCAGCTTTTACAATAATATCTTGTGCATCAGCTGTAGTAAAAAGAGGTGGAATTCCAGTATTGATTGATAGTGATATTAATACATGGAATATGAATGTAGATGAAATAGAAAGTAAAATAACCAATAGAACTAAAGCAATTATGATTGTACATATTTATGGTCTGCCGGTTAATGTACAACCTATTGTTGAAATTGCTAAAAAATATAATTTAAAAATAATTGAAGATGCTGCAGAAATGCATGGACAAACTTATAAAGGAAAACCTTGTGGAAGCTTTGGAGATATAAGTATCTTTAGTTTTTATCCTAATAAACATATAACTACTGGTGAAGGTGGAATGATATTAACTAATGATGAACATTTAGCAGAAAGATGTTGTTCACTAAGAAATTTATGTTTTCAAAAGGATATAAGATATGTACATGAAGAATTAGGGTATAATTATAGATTTACAAATTTACAGGCAGCAGTTGGATTAGCTCAATTGGAAAGAATTGAAGAGTCAATAAAGAGAAAAAGAGAAATTGGAAAGAAATATACAGAACTTTTAAAAGATGAAAAAAGAATACAACTTCCAGTTGAAAGTAACAATAATGAACATAATATATATTGGGTTTATGGATTAATTTTAAGTGATAAAATTAATATTGATAATAGAGATTTCATAAAATTATTATCTGAAAAAGGAATAGGAGCAAGAACTTTTTTTTGGCCTATTCATGAACAACCTGTATTTAAAAATATGGAATTGTTTAAGAATGAAAGTTATCCAGTTGCTGAAAAACTTGCAAGAAAGGGACTGTATATTCCAAGCGGTTTAGGAATTAAAGATGAGCAAATTAATATTGTTGTTAAAAAATTAAAAGAAGTATTAGACTACATAGATAAGAGGTAGAGATATGGGAGTATTTGAGGAATATTCATATTATTATGATTTATTATATAAAGATAAAAACTACTTTAAAGAAGCTGAATATATTGACAAGCTTTTGAAAGATGAAAAAAAAGAAATTAATACTATATTAAATATGGGATGTGGAACTGGGAATCATGATGTGAAATTGAGTGAATTTGGATATAAAATTCATGGTATAGATTTAAGTGAGGAAATGATTAGCGAAGCTAAACAAAAAGAGTGTAAAGATTTATCATTTGAAGTTGCGGATATAAGAAATTATAAAAGTAAAGAAAAGTATGATGCAGTTACATCTTTATTTCATGTAATTTCTTATCAGAATACTAATGAAGATTTATTAAATACTTTTAAAACAGCATATAATTCTTTAAAGGAAGGTGGAGTATTTATATTTGATTGCTGGTATGGATCAGGAGTATTAACTGATTTACCAACCGTGAGAGTTAAAAAAGTTGAAAATGATAAATGCAAAGTAATAAGAATAGCAACTCCAGAAATGTTTGCAATAAAAAATTTAGTACATGTAAATTATGAAACAATAATAATTGATAAGAAGACAAAACAAAATAAAGTATTGAATGAAGTTCATAAAATGAGATACTTATTTACCCCTGAAGTTGAGTATATGCTAGGGAATGTTGGATTTAATAATATAAAATGCTATGAGTATGGAAGTAAGAATAAGCCAGATTTTAAATCATGGTATGTATGTTTTATTTGCAAAAAGGAAAATTAGAAAGTTATGAAGGATGGATATATTAAAATATTAGAAGTTTTAGAAAAGCAAAATTATAGATTAAAATGCTATTATAATACATGTATTAAGTTATTAGATTATGAAGTAAATGATTTTGATATAATATTTGGAAAAAAGATATACATTTATGGATGTGGGGATATTGGAAAAAGATACTATGAAATCATAAAAAATTATGCTGATGTAATAGCATTTATTGATCAGTCTCCACAAAATAATTTATATAAATATGAAGATATTGATGTAATATCATTAAATGAATTTAATAATAATATTAAATTTGATTATATAGTAATAACATTGGAAGATTTATATCAAGCTATTAATGATGATTTGATTGGAATTGGAATTGACGCTGATAAGATAAAAAGTATTGATGAAATAATATGTTAAATTGAGAAGAGGACATAAATATGAAAATAGGAATAATATTGAATTGTGAACCCTATTTTGGAGGAACATTTCAATATAATGAAACTATATTAGATGCTTTAAATTATGTAAAAAATCAAATTAAAGAGGTAGAAATTGTTGCTGTATACAATAATATATTATGGAGAAATTATTTAAAAAAGTATGAATTTAAAACTATAAAAACAAATTTAACTTTTAACCTTGAATACATAAAGAATTTAGAAATTGATGAGTTGCGAAAAATTCTACCTGAGGTTCATATAGGTGCAAAGACTATGGTTAATGAAAGCTGTGATATATGGTTTTGTCCATCACAGGATTTTTGGAGTTTTGCTTTAAATGCACCAACTGTTTCAAGTATACACGATTTGATGCATAGATATGAAAAGAGGTTTCCAGAGGTTTCTAATAATGGTCAATATGAATATAGAGAATTATTATATTCAAATATGTGTAAGTATTCTAAAAAAATAATAGTTGATTCTGAATGTGGGAAAAAACAAGTGTTAGAATCATATAATATTAAAGATAATAAAATAGAAATATTGCCGTTTATACCGCCAAAATATATTTTTAATGAAGAACTAAATGTTGATGTAAGGAAAAAATTTAATATATCAGGAAAGTATATTTTTTATCCAGCACAATTTTGGGAACATAAAAACCATGTGAATTTGTTAAAAGCAATCCATATTTTAAAAAAAGATATACCCAATATTAAGTTGGTATTATCTGGAAGTACTAAATATGAAGGTTATGAAAAATGCCTTGATGAAATTAAAAAATTAAATTTGGATGATAATGTTAATATATTAGGATACGTTCAAGAAAAATATATTGCATCATTATACAAAATGGCTGAAATGATGATTATGCCTACTTTCTTTGGACCAACTAATATACCACCTTTAGAAGCAATGTTTTTAAGATGTCCTATGGCAGTATCTAAAATTTATGGGATGCCAGAACAACTAGGGGAGGCTGCATTATATTTTGATCCTAACTCTCCAGAAGAAATAGCAAACTGTATAATAAAAATATGGGAAAATGATTTAATTAAAAATAAGTTGATATCAGAATGTAATAAACAAGTTAATAAATATTCAAATGAAAATTTTTATAAAAAATTTTGTGAAATTATTATAGGAGAATTAAATAATGATTAATGTTGTAATCTTTGGAACAGGTGGTATTTGTGAAAAAATACAGTATTACTTTACTGATAAAGTAAATATAGTAGCATATTTAGATAATAATGAATCAAAGTGGAATAGTTTATTTAAAGGAAAAAAAATTATTTCACCTGAAAAAATATTAGAAATTAGTTTTGAATATATAATTATAGCTAGTTCATACTATAGTGAGATTTATGAGCAGTTAATTGGAATGGGAATATTAAAAAAATATATAATAAATTATAAAGATGAAAGTTTGTTATGTAATTTGCAAATTTGTTCATGTGATTTACAAATTATATCAAATCAAAGTAGGATTTTTAATGAAATTCAGAATGCCAATAAATTATATGAAACTAATTTGTTTTTGAATGCAAAATTATTAACAAATAATATGCTGAATAAAGAAAGTATTAAAAATATACAAGATGCAGAATTTAAGGTTTTTTCACAATGGGGAGAAGATGGAATAATTCAATATATTATAAATAATATTGATATTAAAAATAAATTTTTTATTGAATTTGGAGTTGAGAATTACATAGAATCTAATACAAGGTTTTTATTATGTAATAATAACTGGCAAGGCCTTATTATGGATGGTAGTGAAAGCAATATCGAATATATAAAAAATGATGAAATATATTGGAAATATAATTTGAATGCAGTATGTGAATTTATAACAAAAGAAAATATAAATAGTATTATTAAAGCAAACTGCACTCAAACGGAAATTGGTTTATTAAGCATAGATGTTGATGGAGTAGACTACTGGATATGGAAAGAAATTGATTGCATTAATCCAATTGTAGTTGTATGTGAATATAATGCAGTTTTTGGCGATAAATTAAAAGTTACAGTTCCATATGAAAAATCGTTTTTTAGAACTGAAAAACATTATTCTAATCTTTACTGGGGGGCTTCATTACAAGCATTTATAGAGTTAGGTAAGGAAAAAGGTTATTCTTTTATTGGAAGTAATTCAGCTGGGAATAATGCATTTTTTATTAAAAACGAATACTATGATAGTATAGGATCCAAAATTAATGAAGTGAAGTATAGCTTGAGCCATTATAGAGAATCAAGAGATAAACATGGAAAATTAACCTTTTTATCAGGTGAAGATAGACTGGAAGAAATAAAAAAGATGGAAATTTATAATTTAGATGACTCATTTATTCAAAAAATAGAAGAAGTATATAAATTATAAAATAGTAAATATAAAGGTGGTATTATGAAGAAAGCATTAATAACAGGAATAACTGGACAAGATGGTTCATATTTAACAGAATTTTTATTGAGCAAGGGTTATGAAGTTCATGGAATAATAAGAAGACACAGTATGATTAGTACAACAAGAATAGATTATTTATTTGAAGATTCTAATATAGGAAATAAAAGCTTATTTCTTCATTATGGAGACTTAACAGATTCAAGTAATTTAAATAGATTATTGGAAAAAATAGAACCAGATGAAATATATAATTTAGCAGCTCAAAGTCATGTTGCAGTATCTTTTGAAGTACCAGAGTATACAGCAGAAACAACAGGAGTAGGAACATTAAGGCTTTTAGATGCAATAAAGGATTTGGGAATTAAATGTAAATTTTATCAAGCATCAACTTCAGAATTATTTGGAGGGCTTCCAGAAACAGCACCTCAAAATGAAAAGACACCATTTTATCCTAAAAGTCCATATGGTGTAGCAAAACTTTATTCTTACTGGATAACTGTGAATTATAGGGAAGCATATAATGTATTTGCATGTAATGGAATATTATTTAATCATGAATCTCCTAGAAGAGGTGAAACTTTTGTTACAAGAAAAATAACAAGAGCAGTTGCATCAATAATATCAGAAAAACAAGAAAAGCTTTCTCTTGGAAATTTAGATGCAAAAAGAGACTGGGGATTTGCAGGGGATTATGTTGAAGGAATGTGGTTAATGCTACAACAAGACAAGCCTGATGATTATGTACTAGCTACCAATGAAACTCATACAGTTAGAGAATTTGTAGAGTTATCATTTAAAGAAGTTGGTATAGAAATTGAATGGAAAGGTCATGGAATAGAGGAAAAAGGTATTGACAAGAAAACAGGAAAAGTACTAGTAGATATAAATCCTAGATATTTTAGACCAGCAGA
>ERZ1036424.128-NODE-128-length-52490-cov-53.816497_pt1 | contig 52490 bp, 32 predicted proteins | sample MGYA00514221_ERZ1036424 | MGnify/ENA primary metagenome ERZ1036424 (study PRJEB33795, sample SAMN09464939) | human gut metagenome | host: Homo sapiens | place: USA: Stanford, California | collected 2016-11 | study: EMG produced TPA metagenomics assembly of the... | reverse complement strand
CATCTTTACCAGCAATGCCTACTTTACCGTCATTACCATCAACACCATTAGCACCTTTAGGACCAACAATGCTTACACCAGCTTGGCCAGTAGCACCATCATTACCATTGACAACGATTTTATCGAGGTTGGACAAATCTTTATTCAAGGCAAATTCAACTTTAGCACCATTAGCATCAGATGTTTGTTTTACAGTGAGGTTCTTACCTGCAGCCATTTCAACAGTCTTACCATCGGAAATGTTCTTAGTAGCAGTTTCAGATGCAGGATCTGTGTTACCTGTGGATTTTACATTCCAGGAAGAAGCAGTTCCAGTGCCACCACCAGCAGCACTTATGGTGTAAACATCTTCACCATTTGCACCTGTAGTTTTATTAACAGTTACGTTAGTACCAGCTTCAACAACTGTCTTAGCAGCCTTCAATTGTTTTACGTTAACTGCATCAGTATCAGCAGTACCAGGAGCCAAGTTCACAATCTTATTGTTACCATTAGCTGTGCCATCACCCATGGACAAGTTACCACCAGTAATTTGCACTGCAGGTGTATTATTTGTGCCACCTGGATTACTGTTAAGAGTGATTGAGGAACTACCATTAGATACAGAGTTGATACCCTTCAAGTTTTTATTCAACTTAATTTCCAAAGTATCTGTGCTATTAGCTACTACAGCGATATTACCAGCCGCAGATGCGAAGCTTGGAACGTCTGTTGCAGCAACGCCTTCACCTTGAACTTTCACAAGGGAACCAAGTTTATGAGCATTTATAGTTGCATCGTTGTTACCAGTGAAATTCAAACCTTTATTAATTAATGCATCAGATATATTCTTAAGATCTTTTACGTTTACAGCTGCATTTGGTGTAGCATTAGCTGCTGTATCCAACTTAGTTAAGAATGCATTACCTGTGGATGTACCAGTTTTATCAATAGCAGAACCGACGTTATTAACGATAGAGCCACCACCAATTGTATTACCATCTGCATCTTGGAAAGATACAATTACATCACTTGCATTGACTGGAGTACCAGTACCATCAGCTTTTGTATTCCATGTAACAGCACCTGTTGTCGGATCTATAATTTTATATACTTTAGTGCCATCAGCCTTAGTATAAACTGCTGAAGTTACCGCACTAATTGTCATAGAACCATCTGCTGTTGTAGGTGTTTTAATAACAACATTATCGCCAGCTTTTACATTAACCTTGCCATTCACAGGAGCAACATCAGTACCATTACCTTGGATTGTCCAGATATCGTCAGTAGTTGCTACTTTCTTAGTATCTGTAGTACCAGGTGTTGTGTATTCAATACGTTTATCACCAGCATTATAAGTAATATTAGTTGTGCCACCAGGTGTTGTATGGTCGCCTAATTCAACAGTTTTAGTTTGAACAGAATCCAAACCTTTAAGTTTTTTAGACAATTGAACGAGTAATTTACCATTACCATCGTTGTTTACACCGATGTTGTCAGTAGTCAAATCCGTTTTGTTAGCACCACCGATAATATCTAATGTTTCGTTAAGTTTCTTAGCGATAACTTTAGTTTTATCAGTACCTTGTGCATCATCACCAGCATATTTCATACCATCATTAAGTGTAGCAACTTCTTGTTTACCACCCTTATCTTCATAAACGATACGAGTCATGCCATCTTTACCGTTATGGCCATTTACGCCATCATGACCATCAGTGCCGTCAACACCTTTAGCACCTTTTTCTACATGAATGTCTACACGGTTAGTACCATTAAGGCCATCTACACCGTCTTTGCCATCGATACCAATCTTACCGTCTTTACCGTTTTGACCAGTTACAGTCACAGTTTCAACATTGATATCTTTATCTAAGCTGTATGTATACGTTTGTGTTTTATTAGCAACATCAATATCTTGTTTTACAGTCAAGTTTTTGCCTGCTGCATAGTTGATTGTGCCACCATTAGCAACAGCAGTCGCAGTAGCCGGATTAGTTGTAGTATCATTAGCTACAGTACCACCATTTGCAGTTGCGTTAGCACTGAAAGTATATCCAGATGTAATCTTATTAGCCAATGCAGACAAATCGATAACCGCTTTAGGACCAGTTTTTGCAGTGCCATTACCATCTTGGTATGTCAATGTAACTTTATTATTAGCATCAACTGTATACTCAGCTACAGTATTTGTAGCACCTGTTGTTGGAGCAATATGAAGTTCATCAGCCTTTAACGTATCATGAACAGATTTCAATTGGTCTTCTGTAGCTGCTTGGCCAGATGTGAAGTTTGTTGGATCAAATGTTTTGTTTTGCAATCCACCAATCTTACCTGTGCTAGCATTAAGCGTAATGCTATGATCACCATCTACAGTAACAGTTTTATTAGGACCGAAGGAAATTTTACCGTTGTTTGTGCCATCATTTGTGATGGAGGAAATACCAGTTAAATCGCCTTCTACATTCACTTTATATGGATCAGCGGCTGTACCAGTACCAGATTTTTTCGTGTTTTTACCATCAGCTAATACAGTTTTTGCGTCTTTTAATTGTTTTACGTTAACTGCATCTGTATCAGCTTTACCTTCAGCTACATTAACAATTTTATTACCGCCGTTATCTAATCCAGTATTAGTCAATTTAACATCTGTAGTAGTAGCTGTTGTACCCGCTGCAGGTGTAGGAGCCTTAATTGTAATACCACCATTATTAACTGTAGTATCACCAACAGTTAAGGAACCAGCATTAGTAAGATCAATATCTTTATTCAAAGAGTATGTATACGTTTGGTTGCCAGTTAATGCATTAGAAGCATCTGTTTCAAGTTCTTGTTTAACAATGAGGTTATTACCAGCTGCATAGTTAACTGTATTACCAGGTTTTACTATAGTTGCTGTAGCAGTCCCATCAAGTTTACCACCGTTTGCTTTAGCATTTGCTTTCCAACCGGAGTTATTGATTGTATCTACTACAGTTTTAACAGTGGCAATACCATCTTTACCTGCTGCACCAGCTTGACCTGGAACACCAGGTTTACCATCAGTTACTGTTGGAGTTGTACCAAGGTTAACATCAAATGTTACTTTACCATCAGCACCAACGCTAGCAGTTGTATAATCACCACCTGTGAAGTTCAATCCTTTATCAAGTTTAACGGTTTGATCAGCAGTTGTAGTACCATTATTTGTTGCTTTATAAGTCAATGGGATTTGTTTAGCTGCTTTATTACCATCGAATGTAACAGCATAAGATGTATTATGGTTATTGTCATCTTTTGTTGGTTTTACAGAGATAGGGTTATCTGCATCTGCTGTATAAGTACCACCAGTTGTTGTACCACCGTTATTCACTGTTACAGCTTCACGAGCTGCGTCTTTAACAGCGTTACGGGATACGGATACTTCATATGTTGCATCAGCAGCACCATATGTATCGCCAGTTTGTGGATTTACTTCTGCGATATTCGTATCATTAGCACCATTGGCTGCTTTTTTTACTTTTTCAGTAGAAGAAGTACCGCCTGTAGGCAAACCAGACAAGTCGATCTTAGCAACTACATCTTGTCCGTTAACTTTAACAGTTTCACCTTTACCATTTACATATGTCATAGTAACGGTCTTATCAGCTGCTACTGTGTATGTACCTGGTTTGATATGTGTATCTGTATCGCTTGCAATTTTCTTAACATCGCCAATATTAGCAGCATTGGAGTCAGTGTCACCACCAGATTTAAGGTTAGTAATGTTATTACCACCAACATCGACATTACCACCAGTAATGCTTACTGCAGGTGTATTACCTGTGCCACCTGGGTTACTGTTAAGAGTGATGGAGGAGTTACCATTAGATACAGAGTTGATACCCTTCAAGTTTTTATTTAACTTGATTTCTAATGTATCTGTACTATTAGCTACTACAGCGATGTTACCAGCTGCAGATGCGAAGCTTGGAACGTCTGTTGCAGTAACGCCTTCACCTTGAACTTTTACAAGGGAACCAAGTTTATGAGCATTTTCGGTTCCAGTGTTGTTACCAGTGAATTTCAAACCTTTCTCAACCAATGCATCAGATGTAGTCTTAAGATCTTTTACGTTTACAGCTGCATTTGGTGTGTTAGTAGCGGCTGTATCCAATTTAGTCAAGAATGTGCTACCTGTGGATGTACCAGTTTTATCGATAGCAGAGCCAACGTTATTGACAACCATATTGCCACCAGTTACATTGCCATTGCCATCCATGAAGGAAGCAATAACATCGGCTTTATCTACGTCATTACCAGCAGAACCATCAAGGTTTGTTGTGAAAGTACCATTAGGGCGTTTAACAACTTTTGTACCGTCAGCTTTTGTATAAACAACTGGTGTTACAGCGTTTACAGTGTATGTTTTTTGACCTGTTGTTGCATCAGAGCTTTCAGATACATTGACATTGTCACCAGCTTTTACGATTGTACCAAGACCAGTGATAACATTCTTACCAGCATTATTGATGTTGGTAAGATCATTCTTAGCAACACCTGTGATAAGAGCCTTTTCAGAGGTTGCATTGCCATCACCATCAACATAATCCATGGTTACCGTACCATTACTGTCCACTGTATATGCAGGATGAGTAGCTGTGGTCGGTGCGATATGACGTTCAGCAGCTTTTACAGCATGTAATTGGGAACCGTTAACTGCATCTGTAGATGTAGCACTTACATCACCATTAGCAACACCTGTGATTTTGTTATTAGATACATTAACAGGGCCACCAGAAATAGTTGTACCACCGGTAGTGAATTCGATTTTACCACCACCGTTATTTGTAATGGAGGAGATACCTGTTAAAGCACCTTCTACGTTTACTTTATATGGACTAGCCGTTGTACCTGCGCCAGTTACAGTTGTATTTTTACCATCGGCTACTACAGTTTTGCTTGCTGCTGCAGCATCGATTTCAAAGTATGTTTTACCATTACCATCTGTTTTTTGGTCTACAGTAACTGCAGAACCAGTTTTAGCTTTCACCAAGCCATCGTAATCAAATTTAACATTTACATTAGCATCTTTACCGTTTGCATCGTTTTCAGATACAGTTGTAACACGGTTGTTATCGCCTTTAATGTTCAATTGACCATTGTATGCAAGGAAATCTGCTGCAACTTTATTTGTACCAATTGTAGCTGTATTTGTATCAGCACCAACACGTACGCCAACGTTTTTCAATTGCGCAACGTTAACAGCATCAGTATCTTGGTTACCAGCCGCTACGTTGATGATTTGACGTTTTTGAGTATCATTACCAACGGAAACAGCACCAGTATTAATGGAACCAGAATCCCATTGATCATTATTACCAGTCAAATCAGCCGTATACGCACGATTACGAATAGCAGTACCATTTAAACTCTTGCTATTCCAACCAGCATTCTCATTAGAATTTGTTGTACGGCTCAACAGAGAACCAGAACCAAGTGCTACACCGCCTTGTACGCCAGAAACTTGAGCTGTAGAACCAATCGCTGTTGCATCATAGGCACCAGTGCCAGTTACCGTAGCACCAAAACCTATAGCTTGAGAACGAATATTTTCATTACCAGATACATTAGCACCAGAACCCATAGCGATACTTTCACGGGACTCAACATAAGAGCCATGACCAGCTACGAAACCATCAGATGCATCTGCATGAGAACCGGAACCTAATACTACAGAATAGTGAGCATTACCATTAGTTTTAGCATTAGGACCAACAACAACTGCACCACTAGATGCATCACTAACAGAAGCAGAATCACCAATTGCAACAGCAGAGCCAGCATTATAATAATTACCAGCTACTGCACCAGATGCCGGTGCAGAACCCGAATTGACAGTAATTGTTTCTGTCTTATAACCTGCTGGACTTGGAGTACCATTAGAACCAGAGAATTCATAGCTAGAAGACGTTCTTTGTGCATTAACTATAGAATCCGGGCCAATTGCTACAGACTTATAAGCCTTAGCATTTGTTTGTCGACCTATAGCCAAAGAAGCTGGTCCTGTAGCATTAGTAGAATAACCAAATGCCATAGCACCTGTACTTGTAGCACTACTACTACGACCGATTGTAATAGCATGACTACCCGAAGCTTCACTAGTTTGACCAATTACAATGGAATTCGTATTAGTAGCTGTAACCTCTTGACCAATCGCAATGCCACCAGAAGTACTATTTGCACGACCATCTGCCTGAGCACCAGCACCAATAGCGAGAGCGAAGCCAAAAGCTGACGGACCTGTTTCACTTGGATTTTGAGATCCATAAGCCACAGTCTGTTTATTACCACTAATACTGCCTATAGCAATACTATGACCAGTTCCGGAAATGGTTTGATTACCTATAGCAATACTATCATCACCATATGTTTTATTTTCTGTACCAAGAGCGACGTTACGGTTACCTTTTATTTTATTCTTATTACCGATAGCATAGCCACTTCCACCACTACCAGGGCTTGTAGTATCAGTTGTATTAATACTGTTTTGTCCGCCAATAGCAATAGAAATTTCGTCACCATATTGAGATGGTTTTACATCATTAGCATTGGCTACACCAGAACCAGAGGCACTAGATCCGCCAGAAGCTGGATTACCTTTCGTTAGTGTATTGGCCCAAATATTAATTTGTTTTGCAGTATTAGCTGACGTGTCTGTATTCATATCAGCCGCTTGTACTTGAGCACCAGCGCCTATAATTGCCAACGTAGCCAACACGCTAGCTAAAACTTTTTTCTTACCACCATTGTTTTTCGCTACTTCAGATACTACAACGTAGCATTCTTTTGTTTTGCTCCAAACAACTTTAAAGATCTTATTCATATTTCTATGAACCCCTTTCTTAAACTAGACACAATTACAATCCTTATATAATACGATTAATAAGCTGAAAGTTAGATATTTACACACTTTTACGTTATTCTGAGTAACTTTCATTTATTCTTCATTTTGTGTCATGAATAGAATAACAAAAAATGAAAACTTTGTAAATAGTTTTCTTCATGTTTTCATCATGAAAATTTCAAACTTATTTATAATTTTAGAAATTATTAATATTTTTTCTGTATATTGCGTATTTTTTTGTACATTTATAATTTATTTTTCTATTATTTTCGATTTAATTCAATAAAATTGAGTTTATTTATTAGGAATTCTCATAAATCTTTAGTTAAGATGTTTATGTAGTTCAATTTTTATCGATATATTAATTTTATATTCATATAAAATTAAATAATAATAGGCCATGAGCACTACATACTATAGCGCTCATGGCCTATTAACTGTGCACTTAACACAGTTTATCATAAATGAATATATTATGAATGTAACCTCAGATACATTGTTTAGATTATTCCAAATTTATCGATATAAATATTAGGTACATCTATATAGGATCAAATTCATATATTATTTTATATATAATTCAATCTTTAGATTATTCTACCCATATTGCATTTTGTCTCCTTACTAGTTCTAGCATTTTAGCTCGCACCGTTATGCTTTCACTAAGACGGTGCTGTCCACCATACCAAGCAATAGGTGAACCGGCTAGACGGAAGGTAATCTTACCGTAAGGACTGCCAGAACTATGTTCAGGTTTATTGTACCCCATATCAACAGACACACGCGGTGTGAGTTGTAATTCTGAGCCAATACGCAAACCATTCTTATCCGCTTGTCGCACTTGTTTCCAATGATACCCTTCTACATATATCCAAGCCCATCTTGCATTCGTAAAGGTCTTACCATACTCAACGGTATATCCATCCGATACGCGTTCTAATGTATGAAGATTAGCATCAAGAATTCTCTCATCAGATGCCGATCCATACCAATTAAATCTGAATTCGCTTTCACCAGACATATATTCAAGGCCCGCACTAAGGCGGTCATGATGTCGCAAGAATCGATGGTCATAAAATAGATGAGCACCATATACATGACGATTATCCTTTGAAATACGACGATAACCAATACCTACATTCACCGTGGTACCAATATCCGCTGCTCGTGACAAACGCTGTTGCGTAAACCACACCTGACGAGATGTCTCGTCATAATGCCCCAATGGCTGCACGGTCTCTACAGAGTACAAAGGTTTCCAGTCTTGTTGAAATTGAAAGCTCAATGTGGTCCGACGTATCCATGGTCTTCCCTTAGAGCCTTTCATCGCATTAGATATGTTTGTCATGGCCACCGCATTAATGGCACGGTTCACCGCATCAACATCAGTATACTGAACCGTCTTTGTATCTTGTCGATCCATAACCAGAGGTCCACCTTGTCCAATGACATGATCTGGTGTTGCAGATGGCGTAATATGGAAATCTGCCATCTCCACTGCCGACGCATCTAATTGTGCCGCCTTATGTAATTGTTCTCCTTGTACCTTATCCTGTGCTGCTGTGGTCCCATAACACAACAAACACCCTAAGGCTATACACATAATACGTTTCATATCTCTCTACACATACAATTCATGAACCAAAAATGAAATATATATAAGTGTAACGAATATAAACGTATACTGTCAAGCTTCTACAAGGGGGGTAGTGTTTTATATAATAGTATATATTATATAGTAATACTATTTTAATCATCCCTTACGATAGATATATTATAACGACAACCTATTTTGCTCTTCAGCCTTAATAACAACTCAAATTATGTCCAATTTTTTGGATATGGTTTCCAATTATGTGCTATACTAATCTCATGATTTAATACTATGCATGTAATCATTGGGGAAGTATATGAATAAGAATAAGAAAAATAAAAAAACTAAAACTAATGCAGAGGAAAAGCAAGTCGTTTCAACTAGTTCCGTCATATCGGAAAAGTTGCAAGGGGATATTGATGAGTTAAAAAACTCATACGACTCTTTCCTTTACGTATCTAAGCCGTTTTCCAGTACAAATATCAACAATTTACAAGCAAAGGCTAAAATGTACGGACTTAACCCAGTACCTCTAAAAGGGGCTCGCGTATTGGAATTAGGTGCCTCCTGTGGTGGCAATATCGTTCCACAAGCGCTGTACTATCCTGAAACTACTTTCACAGGCATCGACCTATCAGGCGTACAGGTAAAACACGGCAATGATATTATTAACTCCATAGGCCTCAAAAATGTGACCCTATTAGAAAAGGACATTCTCGATATCGATGAAAGTTTCGGGACCTTCGACTATATTATCGTTCACGGTATTTGGTCCTGGGTTCCAGATGTGGTGAAAGATAAAATCCTAAGTATTTGCAATGTGAATTTATCTGATAACGGTATCGCCTATGTATCGTATAATACGTATCCAGGTTGGAAACGTCTCGAACAATTGCGAGATATCATGTTATACTCTGAAAAACGAGCAAAGGACCAAGATTTATTAGAGCGTACCTTATATACTAAAAGCGTACTCAAAATGGTAGCAGACACTATGAATATTGATGATCGATCCCGTGCACAATCAGCCTATAAGATTAACAATATTCATAATATATTGAATTCCAATGACTACTATGTAGCTCACGAATATTTAGAAGCCTTCAACGATCCTGTATATGTATCCGATTTCATTGAACGAGCACGCAAACAGGGTTGTGCCTATATCGGTGATGAAGTATTACAGCGTTCTTTTATCACTTGGCTTGCAGACGATGTTACGAATAATATTAGAACCTTATCTCATGACAACTATGTAGATAAAGAGCAATTCTATGACTACGTGTACGATACACAATTCCGTATGAGTTTATTAACAAAACTTCCAAACGAGGACAAAATCAATCACGAAGAAACAGTAACGCAAGATATTCTAAATAGCTTGTATTATGTAGGCAATTCCAGAAATGAAAAAGGAGTTCCAGAAGACTGGACTGATACTGTAAACATTGCCATCAAAGAGTTAATGGACACCCATAAACAGTTTAATGTACAAGGTATTATCAACCATATTAATAGTCAGTACCCTGGCTATAACATCAATATGGATCAACTCTATCAACGCTTACTATTATTAACTATTGTGGGGCAAATCAATATCTTTGGTGAGTCCTATCCTATGACTCCATTTGTTGAAAATGAAAGCTATATTCCACAGCGTTTTATCAATTACGTGAACACGCTAATTATGAAAGACGGAAATAAGTACATGGCCTTAGGAAACATGTACAACCAATTGGACAATGAAATTGATAACGGTGTACTGTACGTGATGAATCAATTAGCACAACCGACCTCTCGTGCTAAATTACTTGAATTAGTAGAATCTGATTTAACAGTCAATCGCACTACAAAAGATGGTTACACCTATAAGGTTCCTAGTGAACAATACTTAAATGAGGTATTAATTCACTTAGAATATCTCGGCTATTTTACAAAATAACAACTATAGAACATCCTGAGCCCTTATTGTATTTTTTAACATGGCCATACACTCATGTAAAAAGAGGGTTATAGGACAAAAAGTGGGTAATTAATCAATAGAGATTAACTACCCACTTTTAATTTGGAGATAAGGTGGATTCTGATACTTGCCGTATGATATAAGTTTGTTATTGAGAGAGATTTAAAATTATACATTACAATAGTTATTAACGTAACTGGAGAGTAACTAATTATGAACAAAAATCATACATCATAATGTAGGGGGGCTACATATTAAGAAAATAGCTTTTAACAAAAGCTATTTTCTTCTAAGAACAGATAATACCAACACTCACCTTTCTCTACTTGAGTATATCATTTATTAAGCTCAGATAATAGATGATATACTCATTAAATTTTCATAAAAATTAATAATCCAAATAAGTTGCATTCTTATTCGAGCTCTAAATAGTAAGAACCATACCAGTTGAAGCAGAACTCGCTTTCACCAGACATATCTTCAAGGCCCGTACTGAGGCGATTATGATGACGCAAGAAGCGATAATCATAGAAGAGATGATCGCCATAAAGGCGACACTCATCCTTCGAGATAAGCTATTATTAACTACAGGTGTAACACTCAATATCCAGCTAGATAACAAACAAGCCCCCGTAGGAAACCTACGGGGGCTATTTATTTAACTACGACCATATAGCTAAAAGAGAAAGAATACGATATCCAAAAGGATTGTAATTGCTTTGTATCTAGGAGTAATTGCATATATTTGGATACCTGTGTGTAAATTTATCTATAGTACGTAAGGGTTGTCTATATATAAACTACTATACGGTCATGGGTTTAGTATAGACCTAATGATGCTACTATTATGTGATTTTTTGCACACTTCTATATAAAAATAAAGAGATAACGACTAGTGCTGTTACCTCTTCACTAGTTAGCTATTGTACAAAAAGATTATTTAATAAATCTACACTTAGAACTTATGCGTAAATCCTGCATTTACGCCCCAGTCTGCTTGGTAATCACCAGACAAACCGGTCGCAACGTCAGCAAATACGCTATTGTTACTGTTAAATCCATAACGGCCACCGAAGGCAAGTTCAGTCCAAGTGCCTTTAAGATCTTGCTCTGTTAATTTCACAGCTGTGCCACTAGAGAATGCAGTTTTTACATTGCCTGTGAAAGCATGCCCTGCAGCAAATCGTGTATAGATATTGCCATTGCCGAATTGTTTACCCAATTCAAGACCAAGCTTACCAGAAGTGCTGTTCACACCAGATTGGTTAACAGATACATTATTTACATTGAAGTTACGACCACCGAAGTGTGTAAAGTTCAATTGTGCTTGTGGTTCTACATAGAAACCATTAGCGTATTTCAATGTTTTACCGTAGCGAACACCGATGCTGTATGCATTAGACTTTGCATCGCCAGACATAGCTTCGCCAATTTCATTGCGAGATGTAAAGTCATTAGACACGCGACCAACTTGAGTTTCTACATGTACATATTGATCTTTACCAAGGTCTTTCAAACCATAGGCACCAACGGAGAAGGATTTAACCTTGCCGGAACCATCGAATACATAGTCTTCAGAACCGCGAAGGTAAGATACTTGACCACCTACAGTCCAACCACGGCTGATTTTAGCATCATAACCGCCTTGGATGCGTGTGTAATCTGTAGCTGTATCAATACCGCTGCCAGAGTAGCTGTATTTACCGCCACCGATGCGAGCCCAAATACCAGTTGGTTCACCTTGTTGCAATACACGAGGACGGTACATATCGTCAGCTACTGTACGCCATGCATTGAAATTACCTACTACAGCGGAACGAATACCACGCATATGAGGTGTATCGTACGCACCACGAACAACAGGATTAGGATTTACTGGTGTAGGTGTAGGTGTAGGTGTAGGTGCTGGAATTTGAGGTTTTGGATCCGGAGTTACAGGTGTAACTGGCTTAGGATCTGGAGTCACAGGTGTAACTGGTTTAGGATCTGGAGTTACTGGCGTAACTGGTTTAGGAGCCGGAGTTACTGGTGTAACTGGTTTTGGATCTGGAGTTACAGGTGTAACTGGTTTTGGATCTGGAGTCACAGGTGTAACTGGCTTAGGATCTGGCACCACATAGGAGCCTTGACCATTACCATCTTTCCAAGTAATATCCCCTTCTTTTTTATCTGTAGTCAACGCTTTTTTGTAGCTAGATACAATGCCTTTAGAAGCGATGGATACAGTACCAGAAAGGTTTCTTTCACCTTTTACATAGTTTTCATAATAGAACTTGTGGGCCAAATTATCTAAAATCTTGTTTACATTACTTTCAGAAGATGTATCAAGATTATCACCTGTTACATAACCATGCACGCCAGAGCCAGCTGCAGCAGATTTCACGATGAAGTTACCGCCCTCGATATCAGCCGCATCAAGACCAGTTTTTTGAGAAGCTGGTTTACCGAAATTTAGACCAGTACTTGCGCTCATATCATAAATAACATTGATATGACCATCTAGCTTGTTAACATGAATATCGCTACGAGAATCTTGGGAAATGCGGCTAAAACCTTCACGTGTACGAGTGCCTGTGAGGGTGTTAATGCTACTACGAGCCTCTTTACCATCGATCATGAACGGCTCTAAGCCACCCATATTATCATGGCTCCACATACCGCCATCAAAGGTCATATTGATCTCGCCACCTTTATCCTCTAAAGTATTCACTGCTTTACCAGAGAATTGGTTAGGACTATTATGAGCACGACCTAGACCGATATTGATAACAGATGGTTGCTGTTGTTGGTATGGAGGCATTGTTTTATCAGATACAAGCACATCACCTTGCATGTTCAACACTTTATGTTTTACAGTACCTTCATCATCAACGCCGATGTTAATTTTACTATTATACGCAAAAGCTAGTGGATATGGAGACGTCCATGGCGCAGTAGTCACGTCCATAACACCGCCATCTACTTGGATAGAACTATTATCTAGCATGCCTGTAATGAAAGCTGGTTGACGATAGCGTTTAGGTAATTTATCTGCATTAGGAGTATCCAAGGAACCAATTGTAACTTGACCACCATTAGACGCTACTACACCATTCACAGTCGCATTCCCAGTACTTTCAAATTTACTATCTGCAGTAGTTGCAAAAATGCGTCCCTCAGAATTAAGACCTGCTGCAGCCCATGTGCTAGGCATAGCCATCGTAGATGACAATAAAGTCATCATAACAGCAGATAATAAAAATTTATTTCTTGCTCTCATCCTCTTACACCTCAACTATAAATACAATTACAATCACATTTGTGAAAGTTCCTTCATAAAAGAATATACATCTGTAGTTTCATTTATTAGTCTAAATAGACAGAAAAGATAGATATATACTCACTTTATTAAGAACTCACATTCAACACTTTTAAAATATGTTTAAAATATTACACTATTTTTTGTGAATTGTAAATGAATTTCTCAAATTTTATTTAAAATAATTTAAAATATTAATAGATGAGTTATAAAACTAGAGTATAAAAATAAAAAGACAGTGACTAAATCACTGCCTTTTATTGGTAAAAACTATATGTATTTATCCGTATTTGACGATATATGATAGTTACATCTAATGCATGGGACTCTTTTATTTTATGAGCACTATATATTTATATAGTACTAATCACCATATACTTTTATATAGTAACTATTATATTAGAATTTATGTGTAAATCCTGCATTTACAGACCAGCCAGCTTTATAGTCACCGGATAGACCTGTGCTAATATCAGCGAAGATACTATTGTTTGCATTGAAGCCATAGCGGCCACCGAATGCTAGATCTGCCCAAGTACCTTTCATGTCTTCGGATGTGTATTTAGTAGTAGCACCACTTGTGTACGCAGTTTTCACTGTACCAGAGAAGGCATGGTTCACGCCAACGCGAGTATAGATATTACCTGCGCCGAATGTTTTACCAATTTCAAGACCAATACCACCTGCGGTGCTGCTCACACCAGATTGTTCTACATGCATGCTGCCTGCATTGAAGCTATCGCCACCGAAGTGAGTGTAGCTCAATTGTGCTTGTGGTTCAATGTACGTGCCATTTTGGAATTTCACAGTTTTACCGTAGCGTGCGCCAATTGTGAAAGCATTTGCTTTAGTTTCACCAGAAAGGCTTTCACCAATCTCATTACGAACTGTGAAGTCGTTAGATGCACGACCTACTTGAGACTCAATGTGGATGTATTGGTTGTTGCCAAGATCTTTCAAGCCGTACGCACCAACAGCAAAGGCTTTTTCTTTACCAGAGCCGTTGAATACGAAGTCATCGTTGCCGCGAAGGTAGGATACTTGACCACCTACAGTCCAGCCGCTACCTGTTTTAGCATCGTAACCACCTTGAATGCGTGTATACGTTGTATCTGTGTCGATACCTTTTGCATTGAAGCTGTATTTACCGCCCCCAACGCGAGCCCAAATACCTGTTGGTTCGCCTTGTTGCAATACGCGTGGACGATACATATTATCTGTCAATGTTCTCCAACCGTTGATATTACTCATAATGGCAGAACGAGCGCCGCGCATATGAGGTGTATCAAAATCACCTACCACAACATGAATATGACCGTTGTTCTCAGGTTTAGGCGTTGGTGCTGGAGCTGGTTTCACCTCTGGCTTCGGAGCCGGAGCCGGTTCTGGTTTAACTTCCGGTTTTGGAGCTGGAGCTGGTTCTGGTTTTACTTCTGGCTTCGGAGCCGGAGCTGGTGTTGGTTTAACTTCCGGTTTTGGAGCTGGAGCCGGTGTAGGTTTTACCTCCGGTTTTGGAGTTGGAGCTGGCTCTGGTTTTACTTCTGGTTTTGGAGTCGGTTTTACCTCTGGTTTCGGTGTTGGTTTATTTTCACCATATACATATTTACCTTGACCATCTTTATCTGCTTGCCAAGTAATGTCGCCTTCTTTAGCATGACCAGAAGTGATAACTGTAAAACGACCAGATTCAGAACCATCAGATGCAATAGCTACTGTACCTTGAAGGTTTCTTTCACCATTTACATAGTTGTGATAATACATCTTATGTGCCAAGTTATCTAAGATCTTATTTACATTGTCTTCGGAAGACATGTCTAGACCTTTTTGAGTCGTATACACATGAGCAGCCGCACCAGGAGCAGCACTTGTAATGTGAATATCTCCACCCCAGAAGGAATCTGGAGTCACACCATTATAGATTTTTGTTGGTGGTTGATAGCTTGGATCCTCAGTATCGCCACCTTCATCATTAGGATCATAAATAAAGTTTATATGACCTTCAAGCTTATCTACATAGAGTTTATTATGCTCACTTTGGGTTACCATGTTCGCATAGTTGCGGTTATTAGAACCTACAAGTCGATGTACATGGCTAGGTTGCGTACCACCATCTAATTTACCTTCATGCAAGCCACCTTGATAGAAAAGCTCCCAAGAACCATAGTCACCAAGGAATACATTGATATGACTTGGATGCTTTACATCTTTATCTGCTAAATTAAAGGCTAAACCGTCCCAAAGAGATTCTTTACCATCAATACCAATATTGATTTCAGATGCATGATTTGGGTCGCTTTTAACAATGACATCACCTACTAAAGATAAGTCCTTGCCGATAAAATTGCCTGTATTACCGTCTACACCAATATTAATAGTACCACCTTGAGCTACTGCAATAGGAGTGCTCATAGTATGAACATCATAAACGCCTTCCTTAAGAGTAACAGTACTACCACCTTTACTGCTAATAAAAGGCTTATTATCATGGCCAATATTAGCCACGGCTCTATCAATAGTAACTGTACTACCAGTATCTGCCTCAATCGTAGATACTTTGTTTGTCATTGCACCAGCCGTAAACTTCCCACCGTTATTTGCAGTAATATATGCACCAGTAGGTGAAGTAACTAATGTACTCCCCGCCATTGCATACTGACCTACAGAACTAGCAATCGTCAGGGCAATTGCTAAGGATAATTTCGCTTTACACATGCGTTTCATAAGAACCCTCTCTCTACACACTATAAACTATTATTAAATAATTTAATTATAATTTAAATTTATATCCTTGTAAATATGAGGAAATTTTGCCACATATAGTATATAACAATATAAAAAAAGCAGAGACCTAGTCTCTACCTATACTAATTTAAATTTATTGGAATCTATAATATTGTTCATCGTAATTTGACGATATATATGATTATATCTATAATATAAACAGATAGCCAAGCGAGTGGTTCCGTCGGGCTCATCTCAAAGTTACAAAAAATTGATGAAATGGCCTTTCAGTTATCCAGTTACTGGTAATCATAACCACCCGTAGAACGGGTGGTTTGCTCTGACCCTATAAGGGTCTTTCTCTAGTGGTGGCCCTCTAAAGAGGGCTTTGAATGATCTGACAACCACTCTATTACCACTGGCTGCCCCCTACTCGGGGGCTTTTATTTTGCCTATTTTACTGGCTCACCCGTAAACGGGTCGGTGTATTCTTTAAAGTTTAATGTATCTTGCGCTATATCCTCTTGTAGTTGATTGCGAATATACTCTTTTATCGCTCCTTCATATCGTCCTACCGTATCCACATAATATCCTCTACACCAGAAATGTCTATTTCCATACTTATATTTTAAATTTGCGTGTTTATCGAATATCATGAGGCTACTTTTGCTTTTTAAATATCCCATAAAACTTGATACACTTAAATGTGGTGGAATAGTTACTAACATATGAATATGATCCGGACAGCATTCTGCCTCTATAATCTCTACATTTTTTCTATTACATAAATCTCTTAAAATTTTACCTACATCAGCTTTTATCCGACCATAAATTATTTGTCTTCTATACTTTGGAGCAAAAACAATATGATATTTACATCTCCATTTACTATGTGATAAGCTTTTTACGTCATTCATTGACATTGAACCTCCTATGTTGAAATGTTGTGGTTGCCAGACCAACTTCATTCTATCACTAGGAGGTTCTTTCCTTTTCTCTAAGAATTTTTTACCGACCCCCAGTTTAACTGGGGGTTTAGTCATGCCTATTCGGCGTACAACGAAGGGCTATTTGTCTTTTCCAAGACAAATAAGCGCCACGAGTGCACCAAAGGCAATGGCGATCAAATAAGCGAATCAATAAGAATCTATTAATAGAAATATACGAAATTATATAAGTAAAAGGGGCTGTAACAAAACAGCCCCCATAGTTAATAAGCTATATATAGTATTTATCCGTATTTGACGATATATAATATTGCCCCTATAATATAAACAGATAGCCAAACGAGTAGAACCGTCGGGCTCATCTCAAGATTATAGGAAATTGATGAAATGGCCTTTCAGTTATCCAGTTACTGGTAACGAAGGGCTATTTGTCTTTTCCAAGACAAATAAGCGCCACAAGTGTTCCAAAGGCAATGATTACGGTCATTACCTCTAGAATTATCATGATCAACTCATAATCACTCATAGACAACCCTCCCTTCATTAACGAAGAGAGGCCCAACCTCGATTGACTATCCTACGTCAATTATATGGCGAACATATAAGCGAATCAATAAGAATCTATTAATAGAAATATACGAAATTATATAAGAAAAAGGCAGCGCTTAAACCGTTGCCTTTATTTTTATTTACGCGCCACACGCATAGCGGCCATCATACCTGGAGATTTCCAGACGGATTGGCCATTGTCTGAAACGAGTTTATTGTTATAGTAGAATACATCTGCATTGTAATAGTTATTATCGCTAGATGATACCTTATAGCTAAGGCCAGATGTAGTGTACACTGTAAAATTGAGTACATCCCCTACTTTCTTCACAGAATCTTGGTCCACATACCAGCTATTGCCGTTATAAGTAGTAGCATATACATCTGTACGAGCTTCTACATCATGTGTATTAATACCAATCAACACGAGTAAAGCTGCTAACATATATAAGAATTTACGCATTAGAATTACCTCCGTTTTATCGTTGGAATACTTGTTTATTATACCAAAAAACGGTGAAATTCGCATTAAAATAGCACCTTCTGAGCCACCCATGATTGACTACTTTCAATATACGACGTAATGCGTTTCATAACAGGTTTTTCTATGAAAGCTATCCGCAAATAGTCTACGCATATACCAATGATAAAAATGAACGCCACTATTAATACAGCATAGAGCGGTAATAACGGTGAATAAAAATACAAAGTACTCCATATTAAGAATCCCTAAATCTTAATCTATCGCTACATTAATATGTAGCTCTGTAAAGTACCACTGTTAATTATTGCAATATAATATACAAATTATAATATCTTTTTAATTGTAATTATTTATTATATGATACCCCTCTTTCTAGAAGTATATCTTTAATAACTATATACTCAAAAGCTATTCGTTGTTTAAAACAATCTAAAATAGTAACAATTGCACCATAAATATTAAGGGCACTTAATATAATAATAATTAACGGTATCGTCCATGTCACAATACTTAAAAAGTTATATATTGCTAAGAAAATCATCATCACAAAAAATAGAACATAAAAACACCAAGATTTATTAATACCTAACTCTAGATATGTTAATGAAAGCCACCCTAATAATGGAACAGCGAAATCTAAGATAATAAAAAAAGTCAACAGCGGTGTCAACATAGCTACATCATATGATGATAAATTATCTGAAGATAGAAATTTAACAATCTCATCTATATTAGATAAAAGAGCTCCTAAAATCCCTGCTAAAAGAATCTCTACCCATGAATAAGATAATCCTGCATTATACTCAACTGATTTATGACTTAATAAATATAATAATCTATCTGTATCTAATTTTGAATATATATTATAACGTTTTTTATAAAACTTATCCCAATATCTAGATATATAAGTTCCTTCTCTGATAGAAATACGTAAATTCTGCCAGTCCCTCCAATTACACTTAATGTTTCTACTAAAATCACTAACTATAGATTTACTTATACTCTTTAAATTCATAGATACCTCTCATTTTAGCTATATTACTATAAGTAGAAATATAATATCATATTTGATGGTATTATATTTACTCATATTATCTTTTTAGATAATTAACAAAGCAATGCAAAAAGAGTGGTAGAACACAGTTCTCCACTCTTTTTGCAATTAACTTTATAAGGTATTAAAATTGGTAGTTAAGATCTACACGGTAGTAGTTAGGAAGTTTATCGTTGTCACCGATACTCTTATTTGTTTTATTATTGAATCCATAGTAGCCTGTTACGCCTACATTGTCTTGCAATGCATAGTGAGCCGTTGCCAACCAACCTCTGTAACCACGGTAGCTAGTAACATAAGCTGGACCACCATGGAAGTTAGAGTCATAATAACGGTTTGTCGCATCATATGGTACTTCCCAACGGGAGGATTGAAGGGCAATGTTATCGCCAAAGTTGAAGTATTGCGCTTTTACATCCCATGTACCGCGTTTGGAGATTTTATAATCACCATAGCCAAGGCCAGCAGACCAAGCTGTACCATTAGATACGCTAGCTGCTTTCACCCATTCGCCGCCAACCCAAACTTTATCAAAATTCAAGTCAGAACTGAAACCGTACATATTTTTAGCTTCACCATTTACGCGTTTATTTACACGTGTATAGAAACCACCGAGGTTTACATGGTCGTTAAGTTGACCTTTTAAACCTGTATAGACCATGGTAAAGTTTCCGTTTTTATCGATGGAGTTTTGACCATACATATCGGTAGCAAAACCACCCTCAATACCATAACCATATGCTGCTTGGAAATTAAGCTTATGATTGCCTGCGTTGAATTGAACACCGTCAAAGCCATCGTCATAAATCAAGCCATTGCCGATCATTTGATTGAAACGACCTGCTTTCACAGATACGCGTTCACCAAATTTATGATTTACATAAGCACGGTCGAAATGAATATTTGTTGGTCTATCGCGAAGGGCTGAACCAGAAGAGGATGTTTGAAAAGAATCACCTAGTTCCATATTACCTGTTGTAGTACGGACTACAACGTCAGTGCGATCATTAACCTTTGCATTGAATTGTAAACGAGCGCGCACATCGAATTGGGAACCTTTACTATAATCTAGGCCACGCATATTCGTACCATCGTTTACGAATTTACCATCTTTTTCTTGGGAGCCAAGATAACGAAGACGTACATCGCCAGTTACCTTTACATTACCTACGCGGTCTTCTAAACGAGCCACACGAACGCCCAAATTATTCAGTTCATTAGAGAATTCATCAGCCAAGCGATTAATCATAGCCTGTTGCTCTGCATTGGCACGATCCTGGTTCGCCATAGCTTTTGCAATCATTTGCGCCATTTCGTAACGAGTAATGTTATTTTGGCCTTTGAAAGTGAAGATTACTCCCTATCAATTCCCTTTTATACACCATGGAATTCATACTTTCATACTAAACATCGTCAGTATAGCATATAAATATTAATAATCATTAAGATGAGCATAAAATCTAGAAAATTAGCGAAAGATGTCTCATTATTATAATCTGTGAAAAGTCATATAAAAAAAAAAGACAATAGTTGAATGAAGCTTACCTCTTACAACTACTGTCTTCAATTAAACTTTTTCTATAAGTTCTATAAATAAGTGAAATATGTTTATATTAATATGTTAGTGTCCCCATAAATACACGATAGCTATCATTAGATTGTAACAAATCTTTCACATACACACGAGACGCATCATTATCAAGCTTCATAGCTAACGTACGTCCAAATGATTTCGCACTATGAATAATCTCACCTAAGAATCCTACGATTGTAAAGAATATTTCTTGGGGAGTCATAAAGTCTGTTGCCAACACATCCTCAGCTTCACCTAGCTGTAAAGAATATATCATATCTGATTCTTGTAGTGAAAAACGCAAAATAACCGCACTCGTTTCCATATCATAATCAAGTCGATATGTACGTAATTCTCCACTAACGAGCACATTATCATCAACATTCATAATTTCAATATGTACAGGCTTTCTGTCCCCTACAGATAAGACATATTTTTTCATACCAATGCTCCACTAACATATAATGCAATTAAACTAATTCTTACAATATATTCATGAATTATTCATTCATGAATATATTGTACAAGATTCTACCGTTATAGAGCAATAAAATAAGTATAAAGTCTATTTAGATTTAATAATTATTTAAAATTATAATATAAGAGAAACCAAAAAGAACCATAAAAATAGAATGAAAATTCCCTTTTTATGGTTCATATATAAATTGCTTCTATTAACCTTAATTAAAAGTACTAATACTAATATAGACTCTGCAGAAGTTATATGCAATTACTATGAAGTATTCAATTTTTATAATTTAATAATATAGTTCTACTAATATAAATAGATAAAAACTATAATCTACCTACGAATATAGCCTTCATTATTTGCAAGCAACTCACAATATTCAGCAACAGCATCTTCCATCTTTGTGAATCCTCTATCATATCCAACAGATAGCAATTTAGTTGTATCTGCTTCTGTAAAAGATTGATATTTTCCCTTTAATACTTCAGGAAATGGAATATATTTAATTTTCCCCTTACCTGAATAATCTATAACAGCTTGCATAAATTTGTTAAAAGTATGAGATTGACCTGTACCACAGTTAAAGATACCAGATAATTCGGGGTGTTCCCAGAAGAAAAGATTTACATTAACCACATCTTTTACATAGATAAAGTCACGAGTTTGACCTCCATCTTCATATCCATCAGTTCCTTCAAATAATGTGATTTCACCTGTTTCTTGATTTTTATAAAACATTTGGCGCACTAAAGAAGCCATCTTATCCTTATGACATTCATTAGGACCATATACATTAAAATACCGAAGACCTACTACTTGCGACACCAATTTATTTTCAAATTTACGTACATATCGATCCATAAATAACTTTGAGTATGCATATGGATTTAATGCTTCTTCACATTCGGGACTTTCTCGAAACCCCTTATGCCCATAACCATAAGTTGAGGCAGATGAGGCATAAATAAATGGAATACGATGATTTTGACAATAATGGAAAAGGTTACGAGAACCTTCATAGTTATTTTTCATAATATAACGTCCATTATACTCCATAGTATCAGAACATGCACCATTATGAAAAACTACATCAATAGGGCCACAGTCAAAATTACCCTCAGCAATAGCACGATCAAAATCGATACAATCAATATAATCAAAGTAGTCTAAATTAGTTAGATTACGTGTTTTACGACCATCAGTCAAATCATCTACAATAATAATATCATTACGCCCTTGTTCATTAAGTGCTTTTACCAAATTTGATCCAATAAAGCCAGCACCACCTGTTACGATTATCATAGTTTATACTCCTTTACTAAATTAGCGATTTTCTTTACCACATTAGTAGTTGAATATCCGTCTTTAAAGGATAAAATTTGTACGTAATCTACGAATTCACGACCAACTACATCATCAACCTTATAGTCGCCACCCTTAACAAGTATATTAGGTCGAATAATTTCTAATAATTGAGAGGGAGTATCTTCATTAAAAAGTACAACACCATCTACACAGCCTAAAGCACTCAATAAACAAGCTCTATCCTCTTCATCTACTAAAGGGCGAGTTTCCCCTTTAAGACGCCTTACAGAATCGTTAGAGTTTAGTCCTATAATAAGACGATCACCTAGTTGAGCCGCTTCTTGCAAGTACGTAATATGCCCTCTATGAAGAATATCAAAGCATCCATTAGTAAAAACAACTATATCTCCTCGATCTTGCCATTGCTGAACTATGCTCTTCATCTCTTCCCAAGAATAGACTGACTTTTCTACATATTTTCCTTCTTGCAGAGACATCCACAAATCAATTAACTCTTGTCGATGAATAGGATAAGTACCTACTTTAGATACTACGATACCAGCTGCTCCATTAGCTACATGAAGTGCTGTCCGCATAGAAAGATTAGCAGCAATAGAGCAAATCATAGTAGCAACAACTGTATCACCCGCACCAGATACATCAAAAACATCTTGTTGAGTAGCAGGATTATGCCAAATTCGACCATCTCTAGCAATAATAGAAATTCCCTTTTCAGATCTAGTAGCAATGATATATTGAATATTATTAGTAGCTAAAACTTCTTTGGCTGCAGTAACTACTTTATCATCATCATTTGTAATAGAGTAGCCAACCCGTTCAGATAGTTCCTTTACATTAGGAGTAATATAAGTGGAACCATTATATTTTTCCCACTGACTACCTTTAGGATCAACAATTGTTGGTATTTTATAACAATTAGCTAGGTTAAAAATCTTTTCTAAAATACTATCTGTACAAACTCCCTTTCCATAGTCAGATATAACAATACCATCTAACCCTTTTTGACAGAGGGAGTCTAGCCAAGAAATAAGTTCTTCTTCTTCCTGTTGCTCAACATCTCGTACTGTCTCAAAATCTAGCCGCATCATTTGTTGACGATCACCTAAAATTCGCATTTTAGTTATGGTAGATCGATCTCGTGAAATTACTACACCACTTTTATCAATACCATTAGAATCTAATAAGTCTTGTAAAAGGTTTCCATGGGTATCTTGTCCCGCGACTCCACCGACATATACATGAACATCCAAATTGGCAAGATTCGCAGCAACATTTGCAGCCCCACCAAGGACTTCTTTCATCTGTTTTACTCGATTTACAGGAACTGGAGCTTCTGGAGATATGCGACTTACATCACCAAAAACATAACGATCTACCATTAGATCGCCAATGACAGCTATACGAAGATTAGGCAGACTATCATGTAAGAATTTATTAATAGTGTTCTTAATCATAATCTTCCTCTACTAATTCACAAACAATATGTCCAACCAATATGTGCATCTCTTGGATGCGTGCTGTAGTCTTAGATGGAACAGCTATTACGGCATCACAAAGAGCACCAAGTTTACCGCCACCTTCACCAGTTAATGCAACAGTTTTTAAACCTTTCTGTTTTGCTAATTCTATGGCCTTAACCACATTCTTAGAATTTCCTGATGTAGAAATACCTATTAATACATCTCCAGCCTGTCCCAAACCAGCTACTTGACGAGAGAATACATCATCATAAGAATAATCATTAGCTATAGCTGTCAAAATAGAAGTGTCTGTTGTAAGTGCAATAGCAGGTAAAGACTCTCGTTCTTTTACAAAACGTCCTACCAATTCTGCTGCCAAATGTTGAGCATCAGCAGCTGATCCTCCATTACCACAGAAAAGAATCTTATTTCCTTCATTAAGAGCATTCTTACATATATCAGCAACTACTCGAATATCTTCAATATAATGACGCATCTTTATATATACATCTAAATGCTCATCAAATCTTTGTGTAATAATATCCATGAAAACTTTCTCCCATACTAAAACTATATTAATTACCCAAACAATAAACCTATATAATCTCTTTCTTTTTAAGCCATACATTTATTCGTTCAGACAGAGACTTTACTAATGGTTCCATTGGGCGCTCGACTAAATAAATACGAACTTTATCAATAAGCACACAGGATACAAAAACAAGTAATACTATTGATAGTAACCATAAAGGGAAATACCATTGAGTATAAACATAGGTATCATCTAATAATTCGAAGAATATCCATTTCTGTAAGCGCCCTATATGGAGAAGATATACACTAAATACAGATGTAGAGAAAAATGTTATAGTTTTACCATAAGATAATTTTAAATCCTTAAAACCTAGAAACAGGCATAATGCTGTTAACACTCCAGGAAATCTATATGTTGGCCATACTAAAGTAAAAATATCTATATTTTTATTAAAAGTCTGATTTATATAAGCTGCAATCCACATAGAAGTCCCTACAAAGGTCATTAATAATACAGCATATAAAATATACCTTTTATTACCTTGAATTGAATATATTTTTATATAGGCACCAATAGCATATAATACTATAAAAAATAGTATCAAATTATTGGAATCCATCCAAAAATCACGAGTTATGGTTGGAATAATACTAAATATAAGTATGCCAATACCTATAAATCCCCTATGCTTATTTCTCGACATATTATGTAATAACGGATTTAAAAAAGGTACTAATAGTATTAAAATCAGATAAGATGATATAAACCAATATTCGTTATAGGTAATAGGCAATAACATCATTACGATCTTTTTTATGCTTATATCAACAATCCCCATTTTGAAAGCTATAAGGCCGCAAACAACAGAATAAAAAAATGTTTGTAACCATAATTTTATAATACGACGACTATCAAATTCTTTTGTACAAAGTAAATAGCCACCAATAATTACAAATGCACAGTTACCTATAGCGCCTCCCAATCTTGCAAATGCGAGTGTTAACCAATTTCCTGTAATAGGCATATCACTATTAATAGATATAACACCATGATCTGACATATGAAATGCTATTATTAACAGCATACAAACTATACGAAATAATTCAATTCCCAAATTCCTGTTCATATATTTCCCTTTCAATCAATACCTTTATAACAATAAACTTATAATAATATCGCATAGTTTCTCTATTGTCAAAATGTTTTAAATGAAATTATTTTATACTATTAAGGACTCGATTTACAATTTAATTATCTATTTTAAATACAGCAACCCCAGCAATAGACAATAGAATCCAATACATATAAGTTAAATAAAATGATGTTGTAAAGCCAATTAGTGTAAATCCTAATAAGCTAATTAATATAGCTACCAAAAACATATCTAAATTATTATTAATATAAATCTTTCTAATTAATATAAATAAACAAACTAATTCTGGTACTAAAAACCATACTAATCCTAATATACCTTGCTCTGCTAATAATGTCGTATATTGACTTGCTACAGGAAATATAGCTTTAATTATTCCTACTTTTTTTTGCATATAAGTCCAACGTTCCAACTCATTATTAGTAGATTCAGGATTAACTAAATCTGTTTTATACATCCCACTTAATCCAGTTCCAACACCTAATATAGGATGAGCCTTAAAGATTTCAAATTCCATTCTTATATTTTCTTTTCTCGAAATATTACTAGAACGAATTTCTTTAGGGTTGTTATTTACAACTTTATTATCGCCTAATTCTTTTTTATTAGTATATATATTATTACTTCTTTTTATATTCATGAATAACTTATTAATTGTACTAACTGATATAAAATTATTATTCACATAAGTACTAAAATTTACAACTCTACTAAAATTCTCAGCTGGAGGTGTCATAAAGTTAGAAATAAATTGAATTGAGCAGAATAATGCTACTATTGTGACACCTATAATACGTATCATATATTGACTATTAACCTTCCAAAGGTGAGATTTGATACTCTTAACAAATAATATAATATTCAAAATAATTAACTCTAAAGCATATGTTGTTGTAGCTGTTCTAGATTGTGTCAAGAATAATAAGATTGTAGAAATCAATAAAATAAAAATCCATAAAGCGCTAATTTTATTGTTTTTTATTTGATATATTTTATACCAAATAAAAGGTAATAAGAAACCTAAAATCATTGCAAGGAATGATGGCTCAGGTGTAACAGATCTAAATTGATATTCCCAAATTAAAGGAGGCCATTGACCATTTTGATCTTCACCAATTAAATAGAAATATGGGGTTATAGATTTAACAATATCTGTGCCCCAAGTTCCTCCGGATAAATGAATTGCTTCAATACAACTAAATAATATTAAAATACCTAATAGAATAGTAACTCCTTTTAATAAATCATTTTTTAATTCATCTAATCTATTTCTATAACAATTAAAAATAATATAAGCTATGCCGAAAGTCCAAATATAACGGATAGTCGCAGCATATATTAATTTAATTGATATAAGTACGATACTAAATTGATATGTTAGGCTAGTTGGAATTTTTAGATATTGAATTATATGTGATATAGAAATTACTTCAGGTAAATCGTAATTAGATAAGAATAAAGTTTCATCATAATAAGGATATATAACTAAGCCTACTACTGATGACAATAGTAAAACTATAATATAAATAAAACTATAATATATAAAAACTTTTTCTTTATACAAAGGTAATTTATATTTCAATCTATTATATAAAACAATGCATACTATAATAATCATAGGAAATATTGCTAATTCATTACTCATCATCCCTGCTAAAAACCTTAGTCTAAACTCAGGATAAATACGATTAAAGGGCAGAAATACTATTAACATTACAAATAAATATCTAATATATTTAAATAAACTCTCATGTATCATTTATTATCCTCTCAAAATTTATCTAAGTATCACAAAAAGTATATATAATACTATAGATTTCTCTCTATATACAATTGTCTTAATACAAATTTTACCTTTGTCATCACATGTTGTGGTGTAATTTCCGTTAAACAACGACGATGATTACAATGAACGTATTGATTTGTTCCAAAGCAATATTTACAATCTGTCTCATATTCTACAAAATAACTACAATCTGAAAAAGCTCCTATATATTTAGGATTTGTAGGTCCAAATATAGATATTGTAGGTACAGATAAAGCACCTGCAATGTGTTGCATCCCTGTATCAATACCTATAGAACAAGTACATCGCTTTATAGCAGCCATACTTTGTTTAATACTACATTTACCCACTAAATTCACAACTTGTGGTAACTCTAAAAACTCATTCAGCTCTTCTAATAATGGTATCTCTTGAGATCCACCAATTAAAACAACTTGATTTCCATCTTTCACTAATAAGTCTAAAAGATCATACATCTTTGTAATGCCCCACGCTTTTGGAAAAACACGACCAATCCTTAACCAACGATTAGTAAGGGATGGATCTGCATTACCGATACATAATCCAATAATTGGTTTAGTTTTTTCTAGCATTTTAAAGTAAGATTCTACAAATTCATCACTATCAGAATCTACATATAATTGTGGTTTTAATTTATCACTAAATTCTAAACCTAAAGTTTTCACATTAGCTTCTACAAAATGTATATCATAGTCATATTTATTAGTACCTGAAGCTTGAAACCCTATATGTTTCTTTACTCCACAAAGTTTCATAAAAAGTTTTGATTTTTTTACTGGAGTAATGCCTGCACTAATTCCAATATCAAAATGATGTTTTCTAAGATTCAGTATTGTTTTATAAGTTATATATATATCTTTATATACATCTAGAACAATAATTTCATCTACTGGAATACGTGAACTTTCAATAATGTCACGGCCTGCATTCATCTTACAAAGTACAGTCAGCCTTGCATTAGGATACAAATATCGTACACCTTTTAGTAATGATAAAGCACATACTGTATCTCCTAAACCATGCATAATTTCGACTAAAATATTTAATTGTTTAGTACTAAATTTTACTGTATTCACAATAGAGTTCCTCTAAACGTTTTGCTTCTAATTGAATATTATAACCCTCAGTATTTATACAATTATTTATACCAATACGACTATTTACACCATTACAAAGATGGTTTATATTACTATAAATACGCTTAGTTTCATTAATCCAAATAGCTATATCTTCATCAGTAATGCCTATTTTTTTTGCTAATGAAGGATCAATAATAGCTTCATCTGGTACAAAATTACTCATCAATATTGGTAATTTCGCCGCTTGAGATTCAATAGCCACTACTCCTAACCCTTCATACCAAGACGGAAAATAAAATATATCAAAGAGACTATACAAATTATGAACGTCATCACGTAAACCTAAATAAGTCACTCGCTCAAGTAGATTTAATAATTTCAATTCATTTAATACACTTTCTCTCAATGGTCCATCTCCAACAAGCACAAGATGTGCAGATGGCAATTGTTGAGCTACTTGATGAAAGAGTCGTATTATGTACGCATGATTTTTCTGATATACAAATTGTCCTATATGACCAATAATAAACTTATCCTCTAAACCTAATTCACTTCGCAATTCTTCGCGCATCACTTCGTTATATTGAAAACATTCTACATCAATTGCATTATTTATAATTTGTGAAGCTTTATTAGAACCATATAGCCAACACGCAGCCACCTTACTACATGCAAAGTATTTATTAGCTACAAATACAGATAATGGTCGTAAAACCATTTTCATAATATTACGCTTTGTTTCACTTTTAACCGTTGTATTATGTCCATGCAATATACGTACTTTAGCACCTGCCATCCATGCAGGCCCTAGTGAAAACACGCCCAATGTCGTCATATGGCAATGAACAATTTTATACTTATGATCTTTTACTATATGATAAACACCATGCATAAAACCAAATATATTTTTAGAGTACGATGGTACTTTATAAACTTTACCACCCATAGACTCAACTGTATCTGTAATATCTACGATATTGTCATCGTGTACAACAAAATCAAATTGTACCTTTGAGCGATCTATATGTTTATAATAATTCATCACAACGGATTCTACTCCGCCACCAGCTACGATACCAATGACTTGCAAAACCCGTATTGGTTCTGTATTCATAATTTACCTCTTAACTTTACTAAGAGCACTTTCAATACCTTTCACAATAGATTCTATCCAACTCATCTCCATTTCCTTATGAGTCTTGTAGAGCCAGTACCAACTGTTATACATCAATTGAGATAAAATTATCCCACCAAGTAATCCCAAAATACCAAGATCAAAAAATTCCATAAATGCAAGAGATAGCAAAAGACCTATTGCAGAAGATAAAATGAAGCTTTTTACATATATAATACGATTAGTACAAGAGAAATAAGATGTATAGCAATTTCGATAGTAAATGACAAATTGCATAATGCCTGCGCCCCAAAGAACTGTATCAGAAATAACAAAATTAGACTTAATCATATTTAATAGTGGCAATCCAAGAAGCCATAATCCAAATATCCCAATCCAGTAAATTACAATAAATAGCGTTACCGAAAAAGAAAATAATTCTCTCAAACGTGGCTGATTCTTAGTTATATATGCATTTTGAAAGGCCGGTTGGTATGTATTATATAGTGTACTAGCAACAACAGCTACTGCAGTAGTCAGTTGAATAGCAATGGAATACATACCAGTTTGTGCCAAACTTAAATAGAATGATGAAATAATAATAGTCGCTTGAGTTGATATATAATTAGATATAGATACAATCCCATCTCGCCACGCATTATACCAAATAGTTCGGAATATATCTGCTGTAGATGTAGCAACAAGATTTGTAGCAGCTCTCAATTTCTCACCAATATGCTCATACTTATAAAAATATCTATGCCCAAAAATTTTAAATCCAAGACCATATATAAGGTAACCTATACTCGCCCCAATAATACCAAAGCCCAATAAAAGTAAAATAATCGTAAATACCATTTGCAATAAACGAGCATAAACAATACTTTTATTAGCCAATGTAATAGCGCCTACACCTCTAAGAAATGAGATATAGTAGCTATAATAAAGATTTAAAAAAATTCCAAATCCATACGTAGCCCATGCGATATAGGCTTCCCAGTGAGAATTCGGACCAACTAAGCTACCTATATAGTACATTCCTAAAGTGTACATTAACACTAAAGCACTACCACCTAAGATAGCATAAATCAATTGACAAGCTTTAAGGATAGCTTTTAATAATGAAAAATTAACCTCGTTTGATTCAGAAAAAACAACATGCTTTGCTTTAAGTTCTTGAGCTCCACTCCAGCAATACGTGATATTACGAGCAAAGGTAATAGAAAAGCCAAAATCAAATAGTAAGGCAATAGATCCTATACTAATAAATACATACCATAGTCCCACCATATCAGGTGTTAAGAAATAGATATAAAGTGGCAATAATAAGAGATTTACTGCCATCGTAAGAGCCATACTTCCATAAGACCATAGAACATCTCTTTTTTTGATGGAAATATTCATAATTTACCTCGATTTCTCAAGTATATATCTAATTCTATTAAATACAGTCTGTACTGAGATTTCTTGCATACATTTATTATTAGTACATGTATAGGAGTGATCATAACCTAAACATGGTGAGCATTCTACAGTATTATGAATAATCTCACTATATGGACCAAATGGTTTCACAATAGTTGGGTCTGTAGGACCAAAAAGTGTTAACGTAGCAGTTCCTTGTATAGCGGCCGCATGAATAAGACCTGTATCTACACCGACAACAAGATCTGCTTCTCGTACCACTTGAAAACTCTCTTTAATAGAATGTTTTCCTATAAAACTAACAATACGTGAATCTAATTCATCGTAATAAGGTTCAATCATACCTTGTTCCATTGAGTCACCAATAAAGATAACCTCATAACCCCTTTCAACTAGTTTATTTCCAAGCTCTACCCAATTTTTAGTGGGCCATGATTTAAGACTTAATGCATAAGGATTATGTAACTTTTCATTTGCTACATGACCAGAACCTATACAGAATACAATAGAAGGATGATTAATAATGATAGGTTCTGATACAGGATTTTTATCAAGAAAATATGATTCACGCTTCATAATAGTTGGCTCAAAACCTAACTGTTTCAAGATATCATTTTCTAGGTCATATATATAATAACTATCTGGCCGATTAATGGACTTTTTATAAGTCGCACCATTATATGGATTATATGCACCTATTGTTGTTTTACAACAGAAATCAATAATTTTGCTCGGCCACGATGACATATACTTTGAATTCAAATGCTCAAGTACAATACCATAATCATAACTATGATAACCGGCTTTCAACAAAAACATTAAGGAATGTAACGGTTCTTCCTTTGTATAGTAGTAACAATGACGAATATCCCCTTGCAAGTCCACCATCTTTTTGTTTAGACCTATACGTCGTTTATCACTACACGTGAATATATCAACGGTAGCTGTTGGATCTTGTGACTTAATGCTTTGAATAAGCGGCATAGCAATAACAAAATCACCAATGCCCTGCGCAATATAAATAAGATATGTACTCATATGACTTCCTATTAATTATAAAGTTATGGTAAAAAGCTATTTAATAAGCTCCTTTTGATTTCACCACAGCCAATACTGTTTTTAACAAATAAACTATATCGATCCAGACGGACCAGTTATAAACATACCAAGAGTCCATTAATACACGCTCTTCATAGGTAGTATCGCTACGACCGCTAACTTGCCATACCCCAGTAATTCCTGGTGGTACAAGGTAAAAGTCATTGATGTAGTCACCGTATTTTACGATTTCATCGCGCACGATAGGACGAGGACCTACAAGGCTCATATCCCCAACGAGAACATTCCACAATTGTGGCAATTCATCAAGGCTTGTTTTACGAAGGAATTTACCAATACGAGTAACACGAGGATCATCTTTCAATTTGAAATCTCGTTCCCATTCCTCACGAGCTGCAGGGTTTTCTTTCAAATACACCTCTAATGCCTCTTGTGCATTCGGCACCATGGAGCGGAATTTATAGCATGGGAACTCTTTACCACCTTGGCCAACGCGCTTGTGGCCAAATACGATAGGACCTGGAGAATCTAGATAAATCAATACAGCTACGATAGCAAGAATTGGTAAAATCAAGATGCCACCACATACAGTAGCTACAATATCAAAGATCCGCTTCATAATACGATTAGACTTGCGAGCCAAGTTATTTTGTACGCGCAGTACAACGGCTTGCTCTTCCATCATGCCACGAGCCGTAATATTACTTGCTGGTAAACCAAATAACTCAGGCACAAAGGCTACTCGTTTTACCAATAATTGTAATCGATTGATCAAAGATACTAACTTTTTAGGTTCTAACCCTGGTGTACAAATAAGTACTGTTTGTACACCTGTATCTTTGATGACATGTTCAACATCGGAAAAAGCACCTAAACATGGATATTCTTTAGCAATGGTAGAGGATTTAGGATTATCATCTACAAAACCAATAATCTTGTACGTAGCGATTGGCATACGATCTAAGGATTTCTTTACAAGCTCTGCTGTTTTACCTGCACCAACTAATAAAACTGGTATCGTTAAGTATCCGACCTTAGAAAGAATCTTACCTACAATAAAACGGGAGCTAAAGATAAAGAGCAACATGAATACATAGGCAAATACAACAAAGAGACGAGATACATCGTTGATTACGTGTCCTGTGTACATGAGCACAATAGATACAACGACACCGATGGTAATGCTACGGAATAAGTTCTTCATAGTATCCCAATACGGAGATACTACAGAATAGGCATTATTTAGAATCAATATAGCTAAAAATACGAAAGGTATAACGCCATATACATAGATTTCATCTACCTTAAAATGTGGACTTACCGGTAAAAATGGCAAATTTAAACGTAGATGATAGGCTGCTAATGTACCTAACACAATAGAAACATAATCTGCTATAAGCACTATGATTTTGCTGATAAGCAACTTATTGTGATTATTATATTCAGAACTATTCATACTAATACCCCAATTTTAAAAAAAGAGGTTGTTTTCTCAATTACTTTTAAAGAAAACAACCTCTCTATCATACGAATACAATGTACCAATAATTACTTATATTGTATCATATTCAAATGTCTAAAACTATGAAAAAACATAGATTTTAACTATCTTTTATGTAGTTTTATATATTTTCAATCTTAGTTAAACGAGAAATAAATTTCCCATAAAAACTAATTAAACACACCTTTAAATCTCAATAGAATACTCATATAATTCTCAATTATTTCGCAATTGAAGCATCGTCGCAACCATAAAGTACATAATGCGTATACCAGATGAATTATCTAGTGTATATTCTACCTGTCCGAACATAAACACATAGGAAACTACTGCAATCATTGCACAGAGACTATAAGGATCTCGTTTTTTTAACCAACTTTTGAAGTTATCAATAATAATAGTACCATAGAAAATAAGAACTCCTAACAAACCTAAGATACCAACTTCTCCTAGTAGTTGAATAAAATTATTATGCGCATGATATAAATGCTGATTTTCTGATGGTAATCGATAAGATTCTTCATATTTAGTACGCCATTGACCTATGCCGACACCTATCAAAGGATGATCCTTGAACATATTAATAGATGATGTCCATACTTCAAAGCGCCCTAAATTAGATCCATCTGTAGTCGTATTTGTAATGGACTCAAATCTAGCTACATATTGTGGTTGTGTACTGAATCCCCAAATGACACCACCTAATGCAGCAAGAACTGCTATGACATACACAAAGCGTTTTATTAAATACGGTAAAGAAACGACAGGTATTAAAATCATATTAAACAGCCATGACCCACGACTTTGATTGCCATACATGCCAAATCCAACACATCCGAGAGCCCATAGAGCTGCAGCTTTCACATATGTAGGAAAGGCTTTATCTAATAAAATGACACAGAATATAGGTACGAGCATAACCATAAGTCCAGATATAGTTAATACACTACTACCAAAGCCCCAACCACGATCTGTCATTCCCGAAAAATGTTGGTAAAAGGCTACTAGATTATCGATGCCAAAATCTACAAAAAATACAGCAAGCATGGTAAATAGTGTTTTCTTATTGCGTATACAGAGAGCGATAATGAAAAACACTGGTATTCGCCATAGCCATACATTAATAAACTCTGGTAATCCTACAGATATGTTATTTGTTAAAACCACTGATGGTAATAACAACAACAACATAACAATTAATGATTTACTATATTTTTTGACATACGATGGAACATATAAATCATGCCTATGTTTCCAAATATAGATAATACTTAATAAAATAGCTATACCATAAAAAATTTGACCAGCAGCCATAGATAGCCTCGTAAAACATGCCATCAATGTAATCATAATAGCAATCCATGACTGTAAATCTAACTTTGATACTACTCCCATAGTATATCCCCCTTACAAATAATATAAACTAATTCTATACATATATGACTGATTGAATCAATCTCTTATGACTATAGTCATTATTTGCATCAACTAACCCCTGATTATATATTTCTTTATGATGCTGTAAATTCCCCACGAATTTTGAAATTCCTTGCGCAATAGTATTTACATCATCTAAATTTAATACTTCCCCTATTGAATACTTCTCTAATACCTCTGGATTGATTTCTGGAGATATGAGAACAGGCTTGTAAAAGCCAATAGCTGTAAATAACATGGCTGCCCAATGGTAGCGATATCGTTCAGCCCCATAGGGCAATAATAAAGCATCTACACTCATCAATGCTGCATCCCAGTCTTTCCCAATCAAACTGGCATGGATAAATTTGATATTACTATATTTACTATATTTTTTGATAATCGATTCAAATAATTCGCCATCTTCAGGCTTTACAGTGGCACCTTGGACAACGAGCTGTACTGAATTATCATAATGAAGCGATACAAAGGCATCGATGAATCGCTCAATGTTTTTTTCTTTTCTAAACTGACCAAAGAAGCCTAGTTTAATCGGCTTATTGACTGATTGATTAGCTGCATCATTCGTTGTCTTAGACTCTGAAAAATTCACATTTTCAAGTCCTTGTTCACTAACAGCACTTTGTATAGCTATATTCTGTTGTTCACCACTTAATCCACTAGATGGCAAGAATACAGGCGGCAAGATTTTGCGAACTCTCGGCAAATCAGGTCGCAACATATCATCTCGCAAAGAGATTACATCAAGATACAAGTTTTTATAAGCATTAGCTCGATGAGCTTGCTTAATAAAGCGATCCATTTCTCCCTTACCGATACCATGGAAGATAACGTGAACGTCCGCTTCGCTATCCTTTAGCGGTGTATCTAGTAGTGCTTTTATATAGCGATATGTACCGGTAGGAATGATTAATGCATCAATCTTATGTTCTTTAATTTTTTGAGCTGCTGATGTGAACCAATTGCGACGACGACGCTCCCGTAAAATGGATAAAAAAGGCTTTTTCCATTTAGAAGCACCTGCATAAGTCACTACCTCGCCACCTTCTAAATAGACTACATCTACAGCATAATCTACTTTGAAAGGAAAGTTTTCTGGTACGAATAATACAGGTTCATGACCTTGTCGTTTCAGTTCATTAATGAGGATGCGATCAAACTCCACCTCATGACCAGCAGGCATGACAATACTTTCTAAAATTGCTACACGCATAGCACACCTCTAGGCCTTTATGTACGGTTTTATATGTTCTTGAATCATGGTTTCGTATTCATCTAACAATGCATAGCGATTACGATATTGGCTACGTTTTTGAGACTTAATTTCCTCGATTGGCTTTCGCTCTTCTTCAAGAGGAATCACATAGTAATTTGGATCAGATTCCATTACAGAACCACCAATATCCTCCCATAATGTGTCTAATACGGCTACCTTAGACTTATGGCCTCTCACCATATGAGAGTTAGCATAGAATCCCTCATCAGATACAGCCAAAATAGATTCAACCTGTGCTGCACGACCAATTTCACGAATCAAGAAGGTAATAAAGTTCTTTGGACGATAGCCATACATTTTTTTCGTAATTTTCTTAGCCCTATCAAGTCCATCTTTATAACCTTGAATCGTACCAATTACAAGCGTACGTTCTCCTTTAGGCCCCTTAGCAAAGCGAATATTAGCATGATATACACCTTTATCTTCTAGCAAGAGCATAACCGTCAAGAATCCTTCCTTCCGTTGCCCTGGCTCGTAATAAAGATGAGCACTCATATCGAGCTCATCTGATTTCCAAAGTGTAATGCCTCGTTTTTTATCAAAATAATCAAACTTAGATTCGTCTACATACATGAACTCAATCGCTTCATCTGTAAATACGTCTTGTAAGATGGTAAAATGCTGACGAAGAGCCTCCAAACGCCACTGTGGCGTAGAATTTTTGATTAAAAACATGCGGCTCATTAATTCATAGAGACTCGGATGCTTTTGTAACATAGTTGGATCTGGTGTATAGGATTTAAAGAAGTTTTCAAATTCTGTAACCGTTGAATCATGACGACAAGAGCGCATCGTATGTAAGAAGGTACGTCTCGTTTCACGCCATGTACGCTTGCCATATATAGCACGCCCAATGTGCCAATGCTTTCCAAAATTGCCTAACATAGTACTCCCCAATCTATTACAATTTACCTTTAGATTTTAGTAAATAATAAAATTTTACATATTTAGTCATCGTATAGAAATAATGATTTACGGACAAGATAAAGCCCATTTTACCATCTAGGATACCTCCTTGAAGAAGATATACCTTAATAAAAGCCCATGTAGGGCGAAGGATAATATCCTTGAAGAAAGAACAACTTTTACCATTATCACGATATTTTTCAGCAGATAATGTAGTATAGTTGTTGAATTTATTGAAATATTGATGCCAGTTATCATACGTATAATGATACATCGGATGTTGTAATTTCTCTGTTGGATATGGCGTAATAATGGCTGGATGTACATAACCTTCTACATAACTACCCTCTTTTGGCATGAGGCGTAGTACATAGTCTGGGCGCAATACGCCATGTGTAGCGTGGTTATGATGGAATTTGTTACGTCGTTGAATCCAATATGCCTTATTAGGTTTGTTGACTACAATATCTTGAATTTCCTTAGCAAGTGGCTCAGAAATACGCTCATCTGCATCGAGGAATAAAATCCAGTCGGACTTAGCTTGTTCAATACCAAAGGTTTGTTGTGCCCCCCAGTCGCCATTCATGGCGTGTTGTACAACACGAGCACCCATTTCTTCAGCAATTGTTACCGTATTATCAGTACTAAAATCATCAATTACTAGTACTTCATCGGCAAACTGCACTGATTCAATGCAGTCATGAATATTATGTTCTTCATTTCTCGCTAAGATTATTACAGATACAGTTGCCATAGATTCACCTTTCACTTATGTCCGTACTTGTTTAGCTAAGTACGATAAACGAGCTCCTATTTTATGTATCCAATCAGCACGGCCAAAGGACCATAAAAATAGTTTATATTTAGAATTTAATTGCTTATACGATATATCACTACGATAGGTTTCAATCAAGTGTTTACATTTATCGTAATACACTTGATTACCTTTAGGATTTGCATAATAGGCTGTTAAACAGGACAACACAGCTTTCATCAATAAACTATTACAATCATCCACATATGGTAAATGATGATTTATAGCATATTGCAAGCGTTCCTCATAGCCAATCACAAAATCCCATCGTGACTTTGGATCAAATGATGTTTGTGTTATAGAATTTGGATTCAATCGATAGTAATAATAACATCGATTAATATGACCTACTCGATTCGAATTTGCCACGTATAAATAAGATGTTGCGGTGTCCTCAAATTTACGACCTATAGGAAAACGCACATCACCAATAGCACTGCGTTTATATAATTTGCTCCAAGCAGCTACAAAACAATCATGCATAGCTAATCGTAAGGCTTCATCTTTATCAAATATTTCTAAAGAACCATCATTACAACCTTCAATAATAGTACCATTTTTATCTCTGAAAGCAGTAAATTCAATGATATCAAGATTATTTTCTTTTAATAGATGCAACATATCCTCGTATACAGTGAGTCCAATGTAATCATCAGAATCTACAAAGCCGATATAATCACCATTTGCTGCCTCTATGCCTGTATTACGAGCTGCACTAAGGCCCCCATTCTCCTGATGTATGACCTTAATTCGATCATCATAGGCAGCATATTGATCACAAATATCCCCACTATCATCGGTTGAACCATCATCCACCAAAATAATTTCCAAATGTTGATAGCTTTGGTTTTGAATAGATTCTATACACTTTGCTACATAAGGTTCCACATTATATACAGGTACAATGACTGAAATTAACTCCATTCCCTATTCCCCTTATTGAATACTATCCCCATGTTTGATACGCCATGCTGCGAGTTCGCGCATGTTCTTAATCACATCACCATAGGCTTGAGGCATATGTGTGCCTTGTTCCATAAGTTTTCCACTGTTATCTAGATATAATCTATGGTTAAAGACAAATTCCTCTTGTGTAAACAAGCTTGGTACCATAGCTTCATAGGTTTGACCAGGACGACCAACAAGTTCTGCCAAAGTTGGAATGATTTGAATGCTCATGCCAAACGCATTAGGAGCGAGCCAGTCTTTATGAATGCCGCGACCGTAGAAGATAATGGGAATCGTAGACGCCACATTAGGACTTACTTCGCGGGCAAATGTAAATCGTTCGCTATGGTCCCCAGTGATAACGAAGAGCACTGATGGATCTGCTTTTTCTTCACTAGCGATAAACTCGCCCATCACATGGTCCGCATACCAAATATGACCCATTTCGTTCAATTGCTTGTCAGTTTCTGCAATTGTATCAGGCAAATGGCCTTTTACCTTATTCACATCATAACCTTCTTTAGCGACATTAACGCTATATGGAGGATGATTAGATGTGGTCATAATGACATTGAGGATTTTTTCCCCTCTATGTTGATCCATGTAAGCGGAAATGGCTTTAAACATATACTTATCCGCTACACCCCACGCATTGCCTTCATCGCTTGGCATTTCAGACGCATCATGGAATTCATCAAAACCTTGAGACAAGGCGAAGTTCTTTACATTTTGCCATGTACTAAAGCCGCCGTACCAGAATACAGTTTTATAGCCTAGCTTTTTCATAACAGAACCAATTCCTAAGCCATACGGTTGTTTGAAACTTTCACCTTCGTAATTAGGATATAGACCTGTGTCAGGCATACCTGTGAGTAAACCATTGATAGCAGGCATCGTGCCTGTACCTTGGGCAAGAGCGAGCTGCGTGCTCATCGCTTGAGGACTGGCAGCGTATTTACGACCTTGTTCAACAAGGTACGCACCAGGTTCATTATATTCACTGAGGAATGGCCACAAACCATAGGATTCACCGAGAACGATATTGATGGACTGCGGTTGCTCTGCTAAACGCTCTGTCGTAATAGTTCTTGTGAAAGAACCATCAAAATCCTTACCATTAAATGTTCCACCAATGGCACTGATTTTCTCACTCAATTCTTGAGAGGTTAAGTTGATAACCTCTAACTCATCCGCGCGTTTTGCAATACTTTTAACACGATAAAGAGCCTGTACATCGTCGAGGATAGTCTCGTTTAACAAATTAGAACTGAGGCGTGCCGCACTTTCCCAGTTGATAGAATTTGTATAGTTAAAAGCACCACCAAATCTAAAAAATAGACCTAATACACCGATAGCTACAGTCAATCCAATACCTGTGATCCATTGCGTTCTCTTAGTCTTAGGATACCAAGTAGGACAAACTAATTGAGTATCAACGTAATCACTATATTTCTTTGTACCCCACGCCAAGAATTTAACGAGGAAATAACATAAGGCTGCACTCAACACAACGGCTCCAACGATATACATCAACGCATTATATTCATTGATGGCTGTATTGATAATGGCGCTGATATCATCGTTTTTACCATTGATGAGCATTGCATTATAAGAGGAATTAAATATTTTGTAGAACGGAATACGGCCTAAGAATAGGAAGGTCAACAGTACAGTCGCTATGGAATACACAACCTGTTTAATGCGTAAGGACGGCCATTTAGGTACAAAGGTATGTACCAATGTGCCTCCTAAAAAACCTAGTAAACACAAAGAACCAACGGTCTTAAGACTCAATCTAAAGCCTAGCCATAAGGACGTAAGGATATTCTCCATCGTCACAGATGCTAGCTGTGATTGAAATACTGCAAGAAACACGATTCTAAATGCAGTCAACAAGGCAGAGAAAAAGATAAACACCTTAATCTCTGTTCGTATGCCTTCAAATAATCGTTGCCATCGGTTCATCATTAACCCCTACTGTTCTCATATAACGTAACTACTCTATACTACCTAACTGTAATTATATTGGATATTTCTTACATTTAGGTCCCTTACATCGCTTGCATTTACCGCATCCGCGGTCGATAGTTCCAGCACTTGCCGATTTCTTAGCACTAGTACTCTCCTTGGCCCTCTGTTCAGAGGCCTTACTATTCCATACGGAAACTATCGTTTTTGCTTTTTTTCGGATTTATCCTTTTTGGATTTTTTATCCTTTTTCTTGTCTTTATTCTTATCTTTTTTACTGAAAGTATCGCCTAAAAATACTGTTTTTAACTTATCATTTAAGACTTTAAGCTTCTTTTCAGCCTTGTCTTTCTTTTTCTTTAACTTATCTTCGGATTTAGAATGTTTGTCTTCCTTAGACTTTTTATGTTTTTTGTCCTTTTTATCCTCTTTAGACTTTTTATCCTCTTTGGACTTTTTATCTTCTTTGGATTTCTTGTCACCTTTAGATTTCTTATCTTCTTTGAATTTTTTATAATCCTTAGATTTTTTAGATGTATCGTCAGTTCCATTGATACGCGCCCATTCATCATCTACGCGTTTCAATTGCTTTTTAAGAAGCTTTTCCATCTTCTTATTGGCTTTATCTGAATCTAAGCCAGACTTACCGAATAATAAAGCATTTACTGCTGTATAGGGATCGATGGAGGACATATCCTCATCGATATCTTCAAATTTATCCTCTGCAGATTTACGTGTATTAGATGTATCATTTTCTTCATCTAAGTGATGGACTTCTAAGCTTTCCACGCCATCTAGTGGATTTACATCCATATGCTCTACAATGTCTTCATCAAGGTCCGATATCTCATGTTGGGAGCTTTCACCAGAGCCTGTAAAAAGACCGCCCATAGAATGCAATTCGTTCAATTTAATATGGTTCATGCCCACTGTAGAATCATGCTGCGCAGGAATATCCGATAATTGGACCTGTTCCATAGCGTATACATCATTATTATGACTAGCACCCTTGCCAAGATAAGATTCATTAGAAATGATGATATTCTCTTTATCGTCGCCTAACACATTGCCAAACAAATCCTCTTCAAGAGAATCATAGGTATGCAACATGGACATCCGTTTTTGAACCTCTTCAATTTGATTCCACAAATCAACGAGAGAGGATGTATAGTATATGCGTTCCTTAATCTCTAAATAAGCTTGGTAAACAATAGCCAATTCAGTTTCATTGAGTCCCTCTTCGGCACCAATTTCTTCAATCATTTGTTGAATTTGTTGATCTCGATCATATCGTTTAATTAAGGCCTTGCGAATACGTTCAATCAATGCTGTATCGATGATTTCCACGGGTACCTCCAGTCTTCAATACACTCAGCCCTATCCACTACATTAGCGCATACGAATCAATGTATAGAACCATAAAAAATAATTTGATTTTATAATCTCTAATATATTATTATATCAGAATTTATCTGCTTTTTCCTTAATAATCTAGGTGAAAGTTTCTTAAAAATAGAATAAAACCTCAATTTGAATTATGTCCTAGTCGTACAAATTTAGAGCCCCTAAAACAATCCTTCAACATTGAGGTTTCTTACATACTAAATAAAGTTAACTGAATACATTAAAATAAATTAACTGAATACACTAAAATTCGTTCCTTTTCATCGCTTTCTTCAAATAGATCGCTGCAATCGATAGGTTCTTCTTGTTCGAGTCGCACATGGTTATTTAAGAAGTTTTCTACCTCTTCGTTAACATAGTAAAAAAATAATTTGATTTCACGCGGATGATGATACAGGGAATCAAAGATATTTCCTAGAACGCGCTTAATTGTATGGAGTGCAAATGGATTAAAGAAAAAGCATCGATCTGCTTGATCTGGCAATTCATAGAGCGCCGCATCACCGTGCACAAAACTTACCCGATTGCGCGCTGCTGGGATTTCACCATTGATAAGAGCCTTTTCATACAATCGTTCATCATATTCGATGCCGATAGAGTGACAGCCCGTTTGGTAAGCCATAAAAATGCTAACACGGCCCTTGCCACTGCCATAATCGATGAGAGTATGTTTCTTGCGAATATGACCACTATTCGCCAAGCGCTCTAGGACGCAATAATCTGTCGGCTCATAAGGATGATGCTCCGTATCGGACCGACTATCATCACGACCTGCTGTTTTTATTTGTAAAACCTGTTCCCATTCCTGTTCACTTGTCATATATCTAATCCCATCATGAGTTCCCAATTGTATGCCCTATTTTTAATACTAAATTGATATTTATATATACTATACCCTTATTAGAGCTATATTTACAAATTAAGGGAAGTCATATATTATATTAATTAAGGAAATCAATAGTTCTAACATTTTAATGCATCCAAACAGAAAATAGGGTTGCCGCCTTGCTTTTCTGTGCTAGTTACTGGCAAAAGTATCTATCTAGCCACTTGCAGATGTAGTGACACAACAAAAGCACCTATAATAGGTGCTTTTGTTGTATTTAAACACGTATCGATGCCAATATGGTATACTAAAGAGTAACATTTCTATTTTTCTCATGTGCAGAATTATATAAAAAGGAGTATCTACTTACATGGACAGTGATCTGACCTTAGATTTTATAATTATCGTCGTATTAATCATCGCCAATGGCTTATTTTCTATGACGGAATTGGCCATCGTCAATGCGAAAAAACGTAAACTCGAAGAAATGGCAGAGGCAGGCAACGAGCGTGCAAATAAAGCCTTTGAATTAGCAGAGAATCCAAATAACATGTTTTCTACTATTCAAATTGGTATTACCCTCGTTGGTATTTTAACTGGTTTGTATTCTGGTGCGACCTTCTCTGGTCCATTAGAGGAAATATTAGTAGCTAATATTCCTAGCATCGAGCCATATGCAGCCTCTCTAAGCTCCTTACTCATCGTTACAGTTATCACCTATTTATCCCTCGTTATTGGCGAACTCGTGCCGAAACGTTTAGCCTTAAATAGTCCTGAAAGCATCGCCGTAGTAGTAGCAAAACCGATTTATTGGTTATCTGTAGCCTTAAAGCCAATCGTTGGCTTTCTCGGCGTTTCCACAGAATTCCTCTTAAAATTACTAGGTGTGACTGTGAAAGAAGAGGCTCCTGTAACAGAGTCTGAAATCAACAAGATGCTCACCGAAGGCGTTGCTATGGGTGCTTATGAAGAAGAGGAACCTATCCTCGTAGAAAATATCTTCCACCTAGCAGATATGAATGCTGGCGACATCATGACACCTCGTACACAGCTCAAATGGATTGACCTTAATGGCACAGAGGATGAAATTATGGAAGTCCTCAAAAATGCTAACCATTACCGTATTCCTGTAGGTACCGATTCCTTGGACGAACTAAAGGGTCTCGTAACTGTATCTGACGTATTGGTACAGATCATGCAACGTCCTAGCGAACGCTCTATTCATGATATTATTGAATCTTGTTTGAAAGAACCATTACTCATTCCAGAATCCATTACGCTCATGAAATTATTGAATGTACTCCGTACAGAAGGCGTTCATGAAACGATCGTTCTCGACGAGTACGGCGGTTTCAGCGGTCTTGTAACATTACATGATATTATGGAAGAAATCGTAGGTCTCATGCCTTCCGGTGAAGAAGAAATCATGGAAGAAGAGAATAAAATTGTCGAACGTGAAGACGGCTCCTGGCTTGTAGATGGCCTTCTCGACGTAGACGAATTTAAAGAATTTTTCCACATCGATGAAGAATTACCAGGCGAAGAAAAAGACTTGTACAAAACAATGGGCGGTCTATTAAACGTTCTCTTTGGCCGCATTCCAAAAGAATTAGACAAAGCAAAATGGAATGGCTATACCTTTGAAGTAGTAGATATGGATAACACCCGTATCGATAAGATTCTTGTAACTTATGAAGAACCTATCGTAGTACAAGAAACAGAAGAAAAAGATTAATACCTACTAGCTTCCTACTAGCTTGTAGATTTATGAGCATTGTAGATTTATAAAGAGTGAGTTCTCCTATGGAGGACTCACTTTTATATATACCCCTAGCCGTTTACATATAAATATAGTATTATTAAATTGTATAAAATATATAATTAAATCTAATAGATTTAATAGAACTATTATCTACTATATATCTAATAGCTAAATTAGATATATTCTCATAAAATATATAGTCCTATGAATGCTACCTATATGTAGTTGTGTGCCATAGGGCTTATGTGTGGTATAAAGGAGAGATTCTATGAATCAAAAAGTCATAGCAACCATAGGAGCCCTTTTAATAGGGACTGCTATAATCAGTGGTTGCGGATCTGAAAAGCAATCTGAGGATACTAGCCTCAAGGTGCGCACCATCACCATCGGTGAAGAATCTGGTACTACTAGTGCTGGCTATGCAGGTACTATCCATAATAAAACGGAAACAAACTTAGCCTTTCAAATTGGAGGCCGCGTCATCAACAAATTTGTCAATGTCGGTGATGCTGTACAAGCAGGCCAAGTAATTGCTCAAATCAATGGTTCAGATACATCAGCTCAAGTACAAAATGCTGAGGGTGCTGTGAAAGCTGCTCAATCGGCTTATGAATTAGCAGAAACTAACGCAAAACGATATCGCGAGCTCTATGCTCAACAAGCGATTAGTAAGTTGCAATTAGACCAAGCAGAAAACCAATTGAATGCGACAGCTGCTCAATTACAACAAGCACAGGCCAGCCTCAACTTGAGTAGCAATCAAAATAGCTATACCAATTTGACGGCTCCTGATACAGGTATTATTACTGCTTTCAATATTGAAGCAGGCCAAGTCGTAGCAGCCGGTCAAAGCGTTGGCACCTTAGCGGCTGGTCACGACCCAGAAGCAGTCATTGCCCTTCCCGAACAAGAAATGGCCAAGATTCATGTGGGCAGTCCTGCCAATATTACATTCTGGGCTCTACCAGATGTAACCGTGCAAGGTGTGGTGCGAGAAATTTCACCAGTTCCTGACCCTGTGGCCAGAACATATACCGTAAAAATTGCATTACAAAATCCGCCTAAAGAGGTACAGCTAGGCATGACGGTCAATGCAAATCTATCTACCACAGATAGCACCAATATTTCTATTCCATTGACGGCTCTTGTAAAAGACTCTAACGGCAATAATGCCGTGTATATTATCCGAGATAAGAAGGCTCATCTCGTGCCGATTAAGACTGGTGAGTTCGGTAAAAACTCCGTCATCGTTACATCTGGTTTAGCTAAGGGCGACATTGTCATCACCGCAGGCACTCAACAATTACAAGAAGGGACGGCGGTTAGTCAATGAAACAATTTAACTTAGCCGAATGGGCCCTCAAACATAAGTCCATTATCTACTACTTCATGGCTGTGCTCCTCACCTTTGGCATCTTCTCATACAACCATATGGGGCGTATGGAAGACCCAGACTTTACGATGCGCACCATGGTTGTCGGTGTTGCTTGGCCGGGGGCTTCCCCACAAGAAATGTCGGATCAGGTAACGGACAAATTAGAAGAAAAACTACGCGACCTACCTGGCGTGGATTATACAAAATCTTTTACAGATGGCAGCAAATCAGTTATTTATATTAATCTGAAAGAAAATCTACCATCTGATAAAATCCGCCCCGCTTGGGAAGAAGCGCGGAACATGATTAACGACGAATGGAAATCTCTCCCACAAGGTGTTCAAGGGCCGACTATTAACGATCGATTCGATGATGTATACGGCATTATCTACGCCATTAGTGGCGATGAATTCTCCTATGAAGAAAAGCGTCAACAAGCGGAAGACTTAAAACGTCAGCTGTTATCTGTTCCAAATGTTAAGAAAATCAGCCTCATTGGGGTTCAACAACAAACCCTTAATGTAACGATTAATAAGGATAAATTAGCATCCTATAAAATCAGTACACAACAGCTGTTAACAGCTATCAAACAGCAAAGTATGATGGTGCCAGCTGGCATGATTACAACGGATACAAATAATGTATATCTCCGAGTAAACGGTCTATTCGATAGCCCTCAAGCCGTACAAGATATGCCTATTCGCATCAACAATCAAACCTTGCGCCTCGGCGACATGGCTGATGTAACTATGTCCTACCAAGATCCTAGTGATCCTCAATTCTACTATGAAGGCAAACCAGCTATAGGTATTGCTATCTCCATGGATGCAGGTGGCAATAATGTGGAATTTGGTGAAGCTATCGATAAAAAGCTAGCAGAATTGAAGAAAACTATTCCTGCAGGCCTTGAACTCGATCAAGTATCTAATCAGCCACATATTGTTAAGGAATCCATTGGTGACTTCTCACAATCCTTATTTGAAGCCATCGCCATCGTATTGCTCGTAAGCTTTGCATCTCTTGGCTTACGTACAGGCGTTGTTGTGGCCCTCACCATTCCAGTCGTTGTGTCTACGACGTTCATCTTGATGTATGAAGCAGGCATTTATTTGCATAAGGTTAGCCTTGGTGCTCTTATCTTGTCGCTAGGCCTTCTCGTAGACGATGCCATTATCGTTGTAGAAATGATGAGCGTTAAGCTCGAAGAAGGTTGGGGGCACTTTAGATCTGCTACCTTCGCTTACCAATCAACAGCATTCCCCATGCTATCTGGTACGCTCATTACCTGTGCTGGCTTCTTGCCATTAGCATTAGCACAAGGTATGGTAGCAGAATTTACAAAATCTCTATCCATCGTTGTATTTATGGCTCTCATCCTATCTTGGTTCGCCTCTGTTCTCGTCAGCCCTGTGCTCGGCTATAAAATCATAGAAAACAAGGCTCCAAAACCTGAATCCGAATGGACCAAACGAGACCGTATCATGCACAATCTCAGTGTTACATTCTATGATAAATTTGAAAGACTGTTACATTGGGCTTTAGGACATCATAAGGTAGTATTACTCATCACCTTAGGTGCCTTTGTGTTATCCCTACTTTCACTACCATTGATCAAGCAGGAATTTTTCCCATCATCAACGCGTAATGAAATCATCGTATCCATGCAATTTCCTCAAAGTTCATCCATTGAATACACTGCAAATCAAGCAAAAATCATCGATGAACATTTACAAGGTAACGAACATATTTCGACCTTTACATCCTATATAGGACAAGGTTCTCCGCGTTTCGTTCTCACCTTGGAACCTGAATTGCAACGGAATAACTTCTTGCAGTACGTTATCGTTACAAAATCCTTAGAGGATCGAGATAAACTCTATGATGAATTAACTTCTTATTTAAATGAAGAATTCCCTTCAGCCCTCGTAAATGCTCAATTTGTACAAATTGGCCCACCATCTAAATATCCAGTGATGCTCCGCGTAGCAGGTCCTGATCAAAAGGTGGTAAAAGACATTGCGAACCAAGTAAAAAGCAAAATGCAAGATGACAAGGATTTACAGAATATAGCCTTTGACTGGCCAGATACAGAACCAGTAGCTAACATTCATATCGATCCTAACAAGGCTCGCCTACTCGGCATCGATAGCTATGCGGTATCCTTACACTTGCAAAGTTTATTATCTGGCACTAAATCTGGGGAATACTATGAAGGTAATCAAACAATTCCTGTTACATTCCGTTTAGGAGATAATGAGCAACATAACTTAAGTGCTCTATCCTCCTTACCGATTCAAACAGGCAATGGTTCCTACGTACCGCTTAGCCAAATTGCAACTATCACTATGACGCAAGAGGATGGTATTATCTGGCACCGAAATATGATGCCAACTATCAGCATACACGCCAATGTAAAAGCTGGTGTTTTAGGCAATGCGAAAACAAAAGAGGTTTATAAATCCTTACAAGATATTCGCGATTCCTTGCCTACAGGCTATACCATTGAACTTGATGGAGCCGCTGAAAAGAGCGTCACAGCTGTACAAAATCTAGTAACACCAATGCCAATTATGCTCTTTGTGATCATGACAATCCTCATGTTCCAATTGAAGCGTATTGCCCTTATGTTCATGGCTTTGCTCACAGCACCTCTCGGATTAATCGGCGTCGTATTGGCTCTGAATATTACGAGAACACCATTAGGCTTTATGGCTATTCTAGGTATTATCGCCCTTTCGGGTATGATTATCCGTAACTCCATTATCTTGTTAGACCAAATTGAAATCCACAAAGCAGAAGGACAAAAACCACTTGAAGCGATTATCAACTCCGCTACACTTCGTTTCCGTCCGATCATGCTCACCGCTATCGCAGCGATTTTAGGCATGATTCCTCTTATGGGATCTGTATTCTGGAGCCCACTTGCCATCGCCTTTAGCGGCGGCTTACTAGTGGCAACAGTGCTAACACTTATTGTACTACCCGTTATGTATGCAAGCTGGTACAAAATAAAATAGGTACAATCGCCCAATAAAAGCTACGATTCATTAGTACCTTTATTTTCTAAATAAAAATCCCCTATTCTTTGTGAAAGCTATCTCGCTTACACATTGATTAGGGGATTTCTTTTATACATGACTAACATATAAAAAAATAGCAAGGCTTTAACCCTGCTATTTTTTACTTATTAAACTACAACAGCTGTACCATTGCATGTAATCATGAGCATGCCGTTTTGTGCACCTACAGTGCTATATTGGAAGGATACGCCAATAATAGCATTAGCACCCATTTTAGAAGCGCGTTGAGACATTTCATCGAGAGCTGCTTGGCGCGCACTCATCAAAGAATCTTCATAGCTGCCGCTACGGCCACCTACGATGTCGCGAATACCAGACATAAAGTCTTTCACAAAGTTACGACCTTCTACGACCTCACCAAATACAATACCTTTGTACTCTTGTACAGGTTTGTTTTCAATATGCATAGTTGTGGTAATAATCATAATTGTATCCTCTCTAATTAACTACAATATATATTGATTCATTATAGCAAGGCTTTTATAGAAAAACAATCTCATAATGATAGCTTTCATATAAAAACAATAACCTAATACTGCATGTACAAAAAAAGACCTATTCACTACTTTCATAATGAATAGGTCTAATTGTATTGCGTTTTTATTTGTCAAAATCGCGGTCTAGATTTACTTCTTTCAACGGAACGAGTTTAGTTTTGTTGATGTATTTGTAACCTAGGTAAACAGCGAAGAAGATAGGCAATCCGATATATGCAACGGATACGCCGTACCAGTCGATGGTATCGCCTGTGAAAGCGGAGTAGTTCTGGCCACAGATGATGATAACGCATAGGATGAACGCCAAGATTGGACCAACTGGGAACAACCACGCCTTGTAAGGCAATTCTTTAAGGTCTCTGCCTTGTGCAATGAACGCACGGCGGAAGCGATAATGGGAAATGGCAATACCTACCCAAGCGATGAAACCGCAAAGGCCGGAGATGTTAACAATCCATGTATACGCTGTACCTTCGCCGATAAAGCTTGTAAGGAATGCAAACAAGCCAATGGCTGTAGTCAATATCAATGCAGGAACTGGAACGCCGCGTTTGTTGAGTTTTGCAAAGATTTGTGGTGCTTGACCTTCCTTAGCGAGTGCGTAAAGCATACGCGTAGAGGAATAGAGGCCAGAGTTACCAGCACTCAATACGGCAGTTAAGATGATAGCATTGATAAAGCTAGCTGCAAATGCGAATCCAAAACGGTCAAATACGAGTGTAAATGGAGAAATGGATACGTTTTCTACACTGGAATTCAATAGGTTTGGATCAGTGTAAGGAATGAGGAAACCGATAACTATGAAAGCCCCAATATAGAACAATAAGATACGCCAGAAGATGGAGTTGATCGCTTTTGGCACGTTCTTTTCAGGGTCTTCTGCTTCCCCAGCGGCTACGCCGATAAGCTCAGTACCTTGGAAGGAGAAACCAGCCACCATGAAGATAGCAAGGATGGATTCCCAACCGCCTACGAATGGTGCTTCCCCTACTGTCCAATTCTCGAATCCAGGAGATGTACCGCCGATACCAAAGATGAGCATAAAGCCACAGAATAGGAATACGAAAACGGTAATAACCTTGATGGACGAGAATACGTACTCGCTTTCACCAAAGGAACGAGTGGACAAATAGTTAAGCCCAAATAGAATTAACAGGAACAATGCGGACCAAACGATGGCCGGTATGTCAGGGAACCAATATTTCATGATGAGCGCCCCTGCCAGTACTTCGGCAGCCAATGTAATAGCCCAATTAAACCAGTAGTTCCAACCTAAGGCAAAGCCAAAGGCAGGGTCTACATAGCGTTTTGCGTAGGTTCCGAAAGAACCTGGAATCGGCAAGTACGTCGCCATTTCCCCAAGGGATGTCATGAGGAAATATACCATGATACCGATGAGGCCATAGGCCACAAGAGCACCACCAGGACCAGCCGTACTTACTACTTCACCACCGGCTACGAATAAGCCTGTACCGATGGCACCACCCAAGGCGATCATATTCATATGACGCGCTTTGAGGGATCGTTTTAAATGTTTTTGAGTATTAGAAGTATACTCTACGTTAGTATTCTGATTATCTGCCATGGGTCACCTCTTACAAATCTAGATTGCGCACATATTTTGCGTTGTCTTCAATAAATTTACGTCGAGGTTCAACCTTGTCGCCCATGAGCACCGTAAAGATTTTATCAGCTTCGATAGAATCCTCTAAGCTAACTTGTAAAATCGTACGATTTTCAGGGTTCATTGTTGTTTCCCATAATTGTTCAGGATTCATTTCACCTAAACCTTTGTAACGTTGAATTGTAATACCATCACGGCCTACTTCATCAAGCTTAGCTGTAAGTTCTGCATCAGAGTACACATACCAATGAGATTTGCCTTTTTTGATTTGGTATAAAGGCGGTTGTGCGATGTAGATATGGCCTTCTTCTACTAATGGTTTCATATAGCGGTAGAAGAATGTGAGAAGCAATGTACGGATATGAGCACCATCAACGTCCGCATCTGTCATGATGATAATCTTGTTATAACGGGATTTTGTAATATCGAATTCGTCGCCAATGCCTGTACCAAATGCGGTAATCATGGAACGAATTTCGTTATTCGCTAAAATCTTATCAAGACGTGCCTTTTCTACGTTAAGAATTTTACCACGCAATGGCAAAATCGCTTGGTAACGACGGTCGCGACCTTGTTTTGCAGAACCGCCCGCAGAATCACCTTCGACTAAATAAATTT
>ERZ1036424.127-NODE-127-length-52633-cov-5.020446_pt1 | contig 52633 bp, 28 predicted proteins | sample MGYA00514221_ERZ1036424 | MGnify/ENA primary metagenome ERZ1036424 (study PRJEB33795, sample SAMN09464939) | human gut metagenome | host: Homo sapiens | place: USA: Stanford, California | collected 2016-11 | study: EMG produced TPA metagenomics assembly of the... | reverse complement strand
CCTAACAGCATAATTTTTTATTATTTGCCCTGTCTACTTGACAGGGAGCAGTTCACAAGCCTATGACAAACTATTTGTGGACAATTTTAAATAAAGAAATACTAAACATGATTTTTCAATGTTTATTGCAGAATATATATCACATTTTTATTATATTATAGACTATCACTTGGGAATCATGCACTATTTCATGATCGATTAGTAAACAGTTTGTTCCAAAGGCAAGCTTATGACAAACATATTTTATGACAACTTAAAATAAAGAAATAGTAAGTACTCTTTTTCAATGTTTACTGGACAATAAGCATCACATTTTTTATTAAATATAGACTATCACGTGTGGGTCATGTACTATTTTTTAATTGGTTCATAAACAGTTTGTTCCAAAGGCAAGCTTATGACAAACATATTTTATGACAACTTAAAATAAAGAAATACTAAGTACTCTTTTTCAATGTTTACTGCACAATAAGCATCACATTTTTTATTAAATATAGACTATCACTTGGGAATCATGCACTATTTCCTAATAGGTTGATAAATAGTTTACTCCTAAGGCAAGCTTATGACAAACTATTTATGGACGATTTTAAATAAAAATAAAGCACCCATATGGATGCTTTATTTTTATATTTTAAACTTGCTGACTTCTTTTACTAAATTATCAACACTGTTCTTTGTTTCTGATATTTGATTCATAACATCTGATGAAGATGTACTGATTTGTGATACTTTGTTTGCTATATCTGTAGTACCTATAGCTCCTTGTGAAGATGCTTGAGATACCCAGTCTATAGACTGAAGGATATTTTTGATAGATTCAGTAAGTTCCTGAGAAATAGTGTTAAATTCTGTTATTATGTTATCTACATAGTCAGAATCTTTATTATAGTTTTCACCAACAGTCAACATCATTTGATAATCAGAAGTTACATCTTTAGCAACAAAATCAAGAAGTTCATTAGCACTACCTGATAGGTTGTCTACAGAACTGATTACTTTGTTTGTGATTCCTTGAATTTTAATAACAGTTTCTTTTGATTGTTCTGCAAGCTTTCTAATTTCATCAGCTACAACAGAAAAACCTCTGCCAGCCTCTCCAGCTCTTGAAGCTTCTATAGCTGCATTTAAAGCAAGAAGATTTGTTTGTTCTGTTATTTGCATAATAGCTTCTGTTAAGGTACCAATTTGACTAACTACTTTAGAAGATGCGATAGCTTCCTCTAATTTTAGTTTAGTTTCGTCTATTATAATTTGAGCTTTTTTCTGAGAATTAATAACATTTTCCTTTGTATTTAAAGCTCTTTGTGCAATTTCTTTAACATCATTCACACCTTCTTGTGATCTAGTAGAAATAGAAGAAACTGATTTTTGTATTTCTTGTGATATAGAAGACATTTCTTCAGCTGCGGCAGAAGTTTCCTCCATACTAGCAGATAACTCTTCAGTTGTTGCTGATATATCTTCTAGGTTAGAATTTAAAGATATTATATTATCATTTACTGTATGAACTTTAGTTTCTATTTCAAAGGACTCAGATTTTATACTATGTATTAGTTGTGTTAATGCAATTTTCATTGCATGAAGACCCTTGAAGATTATTCCGACTTCATCATTTTGTTTTAAGTATTTTTCATCAATAGGCTTAGAAAAATCTGTTTGGCCAATTTCTTCTAAATGTTTGGCGGATTTTTTTATAGGAACAGTAATTTTTCTTACACCACTAATTATTAATAAACTTATTATGCAAAGCATTACGACTGAGAATATTATAAACATTGTAGACATTTGTCTAGCGGTTTCATTAAGTTCTTTTTCTGACATAAGAGAAGCTAATATCCAACTTGTTCCTTCAATTTTTTGAGAATTAAGCTTATATTTATCTCCATTTATATTTACAGTTGATACTTCAGAGTTTTCATTTAATATGGTATCTAATCCTTCAATATTTAAATCAGTTAAATTTTTAAAATTGTTTTCGGAATTTGAACCATCAGCCATAACTATGCCACTATTATGTATAAGCATAAAATAACCGGTATTACCTATTTTCATATCACTTAATAAGTTGCTTATAGCAGATTGATCAACATCTATTCCAGCTACTCCAATAAGATTACCATTAATATCTTTAACAGTTCTAGCATTACTAATAATCATATTATTAGTATCATCTACATAAGGATCTGTTCTTATTATTTTACCATCAGCTTGTATGGCTTGCTTGTACCAATCTCTTATGGTTGGATCATATTTTGCAGAGATATCTACATCAGGCCAGTTTAAATACCCACCTTCTTTTGTTGCTAAATATACATATTTTGTTTCTGGGTGAGAATTGCAGTATTGATCAAAGACTTCATAAATCTCTTGCTCTATACCACCATTTTTTGATGCAGTCATAAAGGTTTTGGTTTCAGCATCTTTGTAGTTTGTAATGCTTGAATCACCTTTCATAACTGTAGGATTTGTCGCAATCATATTAATATTTTGGTCTATCTGAGAGTAAAAGTTTTTAATACTATCAGAAACTATTTTAATTTGTTCTTTAGAGCTATTTAAGTAGTTAGCTGTTGCCATAGAGCTTACACGACTTGAAATAAGCAATACTAAAATGGTTAATCCTATGAAAACCATTCCAACTGATAAGCTTAAAATCTTAGTCTGTATGCTTAGAAATCTTTTTTTCATAAGAACTTATCCTCCTATCTTGTATTTTGTTATTAAATATTGGTTATTACAACAAAATTATACATTGTTTATAATTATAATTCAATTTATATTTATGTAAATATGAAATCGGTATCTAAAAAGAAAAATATCTGTTGAAATATATTAATAATATAAGATATTATGTTATTGAAGGAATAAAATACATAATTATTGTAGGAGGAATAAAAATGAAAAAAAATATTAAATTAATGTTTTTAGCAGCTTTAAGTTTCAGTTTTCTTTTCATCTTTACTGAGACAAGCTATGCAGCAACAATAAGTAAAGTTGTGGCTTTTGGTGATAGTTATTCAGATAATGGAGAAGCAAAAAGAATAACTAGTGAAATAGTAAAAGCACCTAATAGACCAGAAGCAGCATATGAAAAGCCTTCAGCAGAACTATATTGGCAAGGAAGGTATTCAAATGGAAATACTGCAGTTGAAGTATTGTCTCAAAAATTAGGTGTGCCTCTAACAGATTATGCAACAGGAGGCGCAACTACTGGACAAGGAAATTATTCAGATTGGATGGATTATTTAGGAAATACAGGAGTATTAGGTCAAATTGATAAATTTAAAGAAAGCTTAAATGGAGAAAAAGCTGATTCAGAAGCGTTATATTTCATATTTGCATCAGCAAATGATTATTTTAAATTTGTAGACTATGAAATGCCAGGAAAAGTAGAAGCTGTAGCAGATGAAGCAGTTGATAATATAAAAATAGCTGTAAGGGAATTATCTAAACTTGGTGCGAAGAATTTCTTTGTGGTTAACAGTAGTGATTTAACTCTTGTACCATATGAAATAACAATGCATAGAACAAACGAATCAGGAAAGTTTACACAAATTGTAAATGAAAACCTTCCAGAAGCATTAAAACCATTAGAAACATATTCAGATATATCAATTACTATTTTTGATATGCCTAAAGCTAGTGATGAAATAGTTAAGAACAAAGATAAATATGGATTAACTAATTTGCAGGATGCTTGCCAAGCAACTTATCCAGAAGTAAAACCAGCAGAATTGAATTCAAGCCAATATTATTTCTGGGATGAATGGCACTATACAAGTACAGTACATAAAATACTAGGAGAAAAGATGTTTGAAGAAGTAGCATAGTAAAAGACATAATTAATCATTGAGTATGTGAGGACCTGATGAAAAATTTTAGGTAAATATATTCAAAGAGAAAAAGAATCATGCATTACCTTCGATTGGATGAATAAAGAAGCAAGAGTTTCTATTCTTTCATAACTTAAAATTGTTAAACATAGTATGTTCAGACATTAACAATTTTAAGCCATGAAATGATGAAACTCTAAGTTTATTTTTTATTATGCAATCTGTGTAAAAGCATGATTCTTTTTTTCTAATATTTCTTTATTGTAGTATTATTTGAAATATTTATTCTTAACAATATGTTTCTAAAATTATAGAAATTCTTTAAAAATTTTTCGGCAATCGAAATAAACATATGTCCTATTTTTCGGCAAGTATCCACTAACAATATATTTATGAAAGAATATTATTTGGAATTTTGGTAAAAATAACTTCATTCGACTATTGGAATTTATGTATTCAATTTTAGAAGGGAGTGCTTTACTTGAAAAATAATGATTCTTATGGTTCAAGGAAAAATGTAATAAGAGAGCTTTCAGATAGCTATACATCTATTTATGAAGGCTTTAAGTATTTTAAAAAGTTAGATAAGAGTGAAACTATGATTCCTGGAGCAGCTCAGTGGCTTCTTGATAATATATATTTAATTGAAAAGGAATATAAAAGCATAAAATTAAGTATGCCTATGGACTATTTTAAGGGGTTACCTTTAGATATGAGTAAGGATAGTGATGAAAATCCTGTTCCACAAATATTTAAGGTGGCAAAAGATTATATTGGAGATAAGGGCGTTATTGAAGAGAATAGCTGTATAGATTATATAAATAGTATTCAAGTAAAGTATAAAGCTTTTTCAATGGGGGAATTGTGGGCTTTTCCTTTAATGCTTAGAATTGCTATAATAATGGATTTAAAGGGATATGTTAAAGAACTGCTGGAAGTTCAAAGAGAAATATTAGATGGCAAAAAATCAGCTGAAAGAGTGATTGAAAGCATAAATAATAATAGATTACAAGAAGAGATTGAGAATATAGATGATAAATATAATAAGATAGAACCAGTATTTTTAAGGGAATTCTTAAAAACTTTAAGGGATAATTCTGTAGAAGATGATAGTATATATAACTTTGTCAAATTGAAATGGTCATTATGTGAAGGTTTTGATGAAGTTATTATAAATAGTAATATAAAAGAACAGCTATTAGAAGAAAACATAAGTGGATATATAACTTATATTAGAAAAATAAACGGAATAAATTGGAGAAGGTTTTTTGAGGAAACTTCAGTAGTGGAAAAAATTTTAGTTAAAGATCCTGAAAATATATATAATAAAATGGATTTTGAATCAAAGGATTACTACAGACATAAAATTGAGCATATAGCTGAGCTTATAAATATAAATGAAGTTGAGTTAGCTAATGAAATACTAGAACTTTCAATTAAAGCCAAGGAAGATAAGGAAGAAGCTTATAAGTCTCATGTTGGCTACTACATAATTGATAAAGGAACTGGTGAACTTAGTGGAAATTATCATAGTATAAATGATGTTATTTCTAAAGGAGCATATTTATCGATTAATATATTAGGAACTTTAGCATTAGCACTTTTATTTATATTTTTAAGTCAATTATTAGGAATAACTTATAGTAAGGTTCAGTATATAGCTACACTTTTAGTGATTCTAATTCCAATAAATGAAATAATTATTGCACTTACAAATTGGACTGTGAGTAAATATGTTCCAATAAAATTAGTCCCTAAAATAGATTATAGTAGTGGTATACCTGAAAGTGATAAAACTGTAGTTGTTATACCTGCAATAGTGGATTCAAAAAATAGAGTTAATGAACTAATGAAGCAGTTAGAAGTAGCATTTTGTGGAAATAAAGATAAAAATACATATTTTGCTTTATTAAGTGATTTTAAGGATTCAAAATCAGAGGAAGATGAGTCAGATTCTGAAATTATTGAAGCAGGAATTGAGAATGCAGAGTTTCTAAACAAGAAGTATTTTTCAGAAAGTAGTAGCTTAAATGATAAAAGGTTTTTCTTCTTAAGTAGAAAAAGAATTTATAATGAAAAACAAGGCGTTTACATGGCTAAGGAAAGAAAACGTGGAAAACTTATGGAGTTTATGGCGCTTATTAGAGGAGGCGATGAACATACTTATAATGTTATAAGTTCTGATGTAAGTGTGCTTAAAAGTGTTAAATACTTAGTAACTTTAGATGCTGATACATTTATGCCAAGAGAAACTGTTTATAAGCTTGTAGGTGCAATGAGTCATGTCCTTAATGTTCCTTATAGAAATGAAAATAGAGTTATTAGAGGTTATGGAATTATGCAACCAAAGGTAAGTATAAGCCTTGAAGCCAAAAACAAAACATACTTCTCTAGAATATTTGGAGGAGAAGGAGGTGTAGATGGCTATTCAGTAGCTTATTCAGATACTTACCAAGATCTATTTGGAGAAGGTTCATTTACTGGAAAGGGAATAATAAATATAGATACTTTCTATGAAGTATTAAATCCTGCAATAAAGGATAATAAGATTTTAAGTCATGATCTTTTAGAAGGGGCAATAGCAAGGTGTGCCTTAGTAAGTAATATAGAATTTATAGATGGATATCCAGCTTATTATGAATCAAGTGCTAAGAGATTGCATAGATGGGTAAGAGGTGACTGGCAGCTAATAGGATGGTTATTTTCTAAAAAGATAGATGCTCTTAATAAATGGAAAATATTTGATAATTTAAGACGAAGTCTTTTAGCTCCTAATTTGTTACTTGCTCTTATTTTAAGTATTACAGTAATGCAAGGAAGGAGCCAAATAGCTTTACTTAGCTTTTTAGCTATTATTATGCCTTTAGTATTTACTGTTACAGATTTTGTGGTAACACCTAAAAATAAATTAATGGGTACATTTAAGAGTTTTGAGCAAATTTTATTAATATTAACTTTTATTCCATATCAAGCATTTTTAATGTTAAATGCCATAATAAAAACATTATTTAGAGTATGCATATCAAAAAAGAATCTATTAGAATGGCAGACAGCAGCTGATGTTGAAAAAAAATATAGTAATAGCTTTTTAGGGTATTGTAAAATGATGTGGATATCACCAGTGATTGGGCTTATATTACTCTATTTTTCATTTTTTAGATCTTTTGGAGTATTAGCATATAATATGGTAGTTGCTGTGCTTTGGATTGTAAGTCCTTATGTTGCATATGTAATAAGTAGCAATATTATACATAAGTCTGATAATCTAGATGATGATGACAAGGGATATTTAAGGGAAATATCACGAAAGACATGGGCTTATTATGAGGATTTTGTAAATGAAGAAAATAACTATTTAGCTCCAGATAACTATCAAGAAAGACCATATAAAGGTGTTGCACACAGAACATCGCCAACTAATATAGGTATGGGATTAATATCCAATGTTGTTGCATATGATTTAGGATATATTCATATGGGAGATTTGATAAGCAGATCTGAAAAGATAATTGAAAGTATGAAAACTTTAAAAAAAGTTAATGGTCATTATTTAAATTGGTATGATACAAAGACTAAAGAACCACTATGGCCAAGATATGTTTCAACTGTTGATAGTGGAAATCTTTTAGGAGACTTGTGGGTATTAAAAAAGGCTTTAGAAGAAGCAAAGTGTAAACCAATAATCAGAGTTAATGAAATTGAAGCGCTAGAAGATATTTATAAGATAATCGAAAGGGAAGATAGCTCAATTAGCATTAAATTTTCCTCTGAAATAAAAATTGGAGAATATTTAGAAATTTTAGATGAAATATTAGTTAAGCTTCAAGGAATTAAGGATAATAGAGGCATTGAGTTTAATAAAGATCATAAAGAGCAAATGTATGTTGAAAGTGTCTTAAAATCAGAGAATAAAGAGGTAACTTATTGGATTGATAAGTTGATAGTTGAAGTAAAATCAAAAATAAATTATTATAATTATATTTTTTCAGAAGTTGAAAGGCTGTATAGCCAAGAATTCTTAGAAGGGGTTCCTAATATAATAGAATTAATCCACAAATCTGAGGATTTTAAAGAAAATTATGGGGATAATTTTGGGGAAATATTAGGAGAAAAGATTAGAAACTTCAAAGCTCAATCATACAGAATAGATAAATTAATATCTGATATTAATATGATATCAGATGAGATGGACTTTAAGTTTCTATATGATAAAAGTCAAGGATTATTTTCAATTGGATATAATTTAGAAGATGAATCTCTTGGAAACTCTCATTATGATTTATTAGCATCAGAAGCTAGAGTTGCTTCTTTTGTAGCCATTGCAAAAAATGATGTTCCAAAATCTCATTGGTTTAAATTAAGCAGAGCTATGACAAATGCATTTAATGTTCATTCGCTAGTATCGTGGAGTGGAACTATGTTTGAATATTTTATGCCTTCGTTAATAATGAAAAATTATCCTAAAACATTATTAGCTCAGACCTATAAATCAGTTATTAAGTCACAGCTTACTTATGGAAAGCAAAAAAAGGTACCTTGGGGAATATCAGAATCTGCATTTTATGATTTTGATGTCCAAGATAATTATCAATATAAAGCTTTTGGTATACCTGGCCTTGGCTTAAAAAGAGGACTTGAAGATGAGCTTGTAATATCTCCATATTCAACTTTAATGGTACTTCCATTTGCTAAAAAAGTAGCAATTAAAAATCTTAGAAGGCTTGAGAGTTTAGGAGCCATTGGCAGATATGGATTTATTGAATCTATAGATTACACTAAAGCAAGGGAAGATAATTATATAATAAAAGATGATTTATCAAAGAGTTCTAATGAAGGGGTACTAGAAACAGATGTACTTAAAGATGGTATTAAACCTAATAAAGTTGTAACTTATATGGTCCACCATTTAGGAATGTCATTTATGGCTTTAGATAATATTCTTATGGATAATATTTTAATTAATAGATTTCATGATTTACCAGAGGTTAAAGCCACAGAACTATTATTAAAAGAAAAAATTCCTAATAATATAACTTTCGAAAGAGAAGAAGATTTCCATATAAAAAATAAATATCTTGAAGGGGAAGTATTAATTCCAAGAACCTTTGATAATGTAGATTATGAGAATCAAGAAATAGTATTACTATCTAATGGAACATATTCATCTATGATTAATTTAGTCGGCAGTGGATATTCTAAGAAAAATGACATGATGCTTTATAGATGGAAAGGTGATTCTACAAGTGATGATAGTGGTATGTTCTTCTATGTTAAAAATTTAAATTCCAATGAATATTGGAGTGCAACTTATGAACCTTGTAAGTATACTGGTGATGGATATAATGTGGAATTAAATTTAGATAAAGCTAAATTTAATAGGAAAGATGGAAATATTGAGACTCAAATGGAAGTAACTATTTCGCCTGATGAGAACTTTGAAGTTAGAAAAATCACTTTGAATAATCTCGGTAGCAAAGGAAGAAGTATTGAAGTTACAAGTTATATGGAAGTCACTTTAGCAGCATTTAGTGCAGATAGTGTTCATCCTGCATTTTCTAATTTATTTGTTCAAACTGAATACAATCAGGAGGAAAATGTACTTATAGGAAGCAGAAGAGGTAGAGTTAAAGGAGCTAAGATTCCTTATATATTCCATAAAGCAGTTGTAAATGGAGAAATGGAAGGCTCAGTAACTTATGAGACCTCAAGACTTAATTTCATAGGTAGAAATAGAGAACTAAAATGGCCAAGAGCTATGGATAATGGTAAAGCTCTAGATAATACTATTGGAACAGTATTAGATCCAATAATGAGTTTAAGAATTAGAGTAAGGCTTGAAGCTGGAGAGAAAAAAGAGATTTACTATATAACAGGTACATGTGAATCAAAAGAAGATGCAATTGAGATATGTGTAGAAAATAATGATGCTGCTAAGCTAGAGAGAGTATTCAATAAATATAGTATAGCAACTCAATTAGAACTTAAAAATTTAGGCATAAAGAGTGCTCAAGCTAATATATTTCAAAAGCTTGCATCATATATATTCTTTACTCATAGTGGAAGACAGGATAGAGAAGAATATATTAAAAATATATCAAAACATCAAAAAGATTTATGGGCTTATGGTATTTCAGGAGATTTACCAATAGCTTTAGTAGTTGTAGAAAGTGAAGAGGATATTAATTTAATAATAACAATGACAAAACTTCACTATTACCTAAAAATTAAAGGTGTTAAATTAGACTTGATTATATATAATAATGAAGAAGTTTCCTATGATGAACCAATGCAAAAGAGCATAATGAATATCATAAATACTTCAAATGAAGCTGGTTCATTAAATAAATCTGGTGGAATATTTATTCATAATAAGTCAACTATGAGCGAGGAAATTAAAGACTTATTAATAGGAATTTCAAGAATTTATGTGGATTCACAAAAAGGCTCTATATTAAATCAAATGAAAGCTATTGAAAATATGAATTTGAATGATATATTAAGAAACAAAGAATTTTTAAATGAAGGACTTTCATTAGAGAATTTATCTAGAAATATGAATTTAAATCCTCATGAAGAGTTATCAAGACATTCAAATATTCATAGATTAGAAGAATTTTCACATCCTTTAAAAGCAAGTAAAATAGATGTTTCAGAAAAAGAAATTGTTAATAAAGTTAGTACTGATGTTGATGATAATTTAGGAATTTCTCTATCTAAAAAAAATAAGAAAGTTAACTATGATGAATATGATCATGATGTTGATTTTATAGAAAAAGATGATTTAGTAGAAGCGTTAAATGATCCAGATGAAGATCTAGAAAGTCAAAGAAAAGAATTAGAAGAAGCTTATAGAAAGTTAGATAAAGAGAATTACCTTAACTCTAAAAATAATATTGATTATGAATTACTAAATGGACTATCAAGTGAGAATGTTTTGAAAAGGGATTCTGAAAATAATCTAGCTGATAGTAGCTTAATTAATCATGAATCAGATAAAGAAAATTTAGATTTCTTTAATGGTTATGGTGGGTTTAATAGAGAAGATAGTAGTTATATAATTAAACTTTCTAATTATAAAAATACTCCAGCACCATGGATTAATGTTATATCAAATAGTGATTTTGGTTTTCATATATCAGAATCAGGCTCAGCCTATACTTGGTGTGGAAACTCTAGAGAAAATAAAATAACACCTTGGAGCAATGATTTTGTAAAAGATCCATTAGGGGAAGCACTATATATTAGAGATAATATTTCAGGAAAATATTTCTCAATATCACCAAAGCCAGTTCGAGATGGTGGTGAATATGTAATTAAGCATAGCTTTGGATATTCAGAATTTAGACATACAGCTTATAATATAAAAGGTAATCTTGAAGTGTTTGCACCTAGAGGAGAAAAGGTAAAAATACAAAGAGTGATTCTAGAAAATTTATCAGATGAAGATAGAGATATTTCTGTATTCTATTATGCAAGATTAGTACTAGGAGTATATGATTATGAGAGTTCTAGGTACGTTTCGACATATATAGAAAAAGATGATGGATATATTTATGGAAGAAATCCGTATAGCGAATATTTTGGAAAGTTAAATGCTTTCTTAGCTATATTAGGAGGGAATAACTTATCATTTACAGGAGATAGAAGAGAATTTATTGGAATTAATGGGGAGATTTCTTCACCTGAAAGTTTAAAATATAAAAGATTAAGCAATAGATGTGGAGGAATATATGATCCTTGCTTAGCAGCAGAAGCCAATATATTCCTAAAAAAGGGAGAGAAAAAAGAATTACTAATATTATTTGGAGAAGAAGAAAAGGGAAATATAGAGAAAATAATAAATAAATATAAAATTGAAGGAAACGCGCAAACTGAATTTGATAATGTAAAACAATATTGGAGTCATTTCCTAGGAAATATACAAGTTAAGACACCAGATAAATCTTTAGATCATTTACTAAATGGATGGCTTTTATATCAGACTTTAAGCTGTAGATATTTAAGCAGAACTGCATTTTATCAATCTGGTGGGGCATATGGTTTTAGAGATCAACTTCAAGATTCTATGGCGCTTGGTGTTGTAGAACCAGAAATACCTAAAGCGCAAATACTAAGAAGTGCAAGCAGACAATATGTTGAAGGTGATGTTCAGCATTGGTGGCATCCTGTTGTAAATAGTGGTATAAGAACAAGATTTAGCGATGACCTTTTATGGCTTCCATATGTAACTGCTGAATATATAAATTCTACAGGAGACTACAATATATTAGATGAAAAAGCACCTTATCTTGAAGATGAACCTTTAAGAGAAGGTGAAGATGAAAGATATACTATCGTAAATCAATCTTCAAAAGAAGGAACTATATATGAACATTGTTTAAAAGCCATTGAAAAAGCTCTTAAATTTGGAATTCACAACATTCCGTTAATGGGAAGTGGAGACTGGAATGATGGTATGAGCACCGTTGGCAATGAAGGAAAAGGTGAGAGCATATGGCTTGGATGGTTCTTGTATTCAATACTAGAGAATTTCATAGAAATTGCTAAGGTTAGAGATGATGAGCAGACTAAAGTTTATTATAGTAAACAAAAAGAATTTATTAAAGAGAATTTAGAGAAAAATGCTTGGGATGGAAGCTGGTATAGAAGAGCCTACTTTGATGATGGAACTCCTCTTGGATCAAGGGAAAATCCAGAATGTCAAATAGATTCACTGGCACAAAGCTGGTCTATAATTTCAGGAGCAGCAAGTAAAATGCGTGGAATAGAAGCAATGAAGTCAGTTGATAAGAACCTAGTTAAAAAAGATAAGGGAATGATTCTTCTTTTGGCGCCACCTTTCAGCAACTCAAAACTAGAACCAGGATATATAAAAGGCTATGTTCCAGGAGTTAGAGAAAATGGAGGACAGTATACTCATGCTGCTGTATGGGTTATTCTAGCATTGACTAAACTTGGACTTGGAGATAAAGCAACAAAATACTATAATATGATAAATCCAATAAATCATACTAAAACTGAGCTGGAATGTATGACATATAAACTTGAACCATATGTAATGGCAGCAGATGTTTATATAAAAGAACCTCATGGTGGAAGAGGAGGCTGGAGCTGGTACACAGGAGCTTCAGGATGGATGTATAGAGTAGGCATAGAAAATATTTTAGGACTTAAAAAAGTAAAAGATCAAGGATATTCAATAAATCCATGTATTCCAAGCGACTGGAATGAATATGAAATAAAAATAAAAAATAAGTCAGAAGATTATACTATAAAAGTAATTAGAAAAAATAAAGATGAAGCTAAACAAGACAATACCAATACGCTTAATGTAAATAATGTGGAATCAAATAATGAATCAGATAAAAAATATAAAATTGAATCAAATTCAATAGAAGTAATCATAAATGGAGAAAATGTGAAAAATGGCTTGATTCCAAGAAATGCAGGAAAGCTAGAAGCTATAGTGTATATTTAAACTATTAGAAATTCTTAGAAGTATTTTTAGCTTTATGAAATACTATATAGGTGTTGTGCTAGTTAAAAAATAATAAACCCCAAATAGGATAAATAATTGTGCAATAAACATTGAAAAATAGAAGTTAAGTGAAAGTCCAAATCTTGCATTTGGTTAAGTTGAACTTACTCAGTGAGCAAAGTGAGTCGAGTTTCCTCCATTTCTTTATTTGAAGTTGTTCAAATGTGTTTGTCCTAAAACAAAGTCATAAGAAATATATTTACCTTTAAAAAGATTAAATTCCATCTAATAACTATTTTAGCAACAAACTGTTTGTGAACAATTAAATTAAATAAACAATAAGATAAAATATAATAAAACTAAAAAAATTGGATGAATATTGTGAAATGAACATTTAAAAAGAGCATAGGATAAAATATAATGAAACAAAAAGTTGTATATATTATGAAATAAACCTTAAAAAATACTTCTTAGCATTTCTTTATTTTAATTGTCCATAAATCCGTTTGTCATTTAGCTTGTCTAAATGAGCAAACTGTTTGGGGACAATTAAAATATTAGAAATTCTTAGAAGTATTTTTAGCTTTATGAAATAATATATATAACTTTTTTAGTTTTGACTATTTTAACTTAAATCTTCCAATCATCGTATCTAATGTTTCTGCTTGTGCTGTTAATTCTTCGCTTGCAGCTGCACTTTCTTCTGCGGTAGCTGAGTTTGATTGGACTACATCTGCTATTTGTTCTATTCCTCCATTTATTTGCTGAATAGATAATGCTTGCTCATCAGTCGCTTTAGTTATATTGTTTACTAAATCAGTTGCTTCTTTAGTATGTTCTACAACTTCTTTTAGAGAACTTGAGGTATTATCTGCAATTATTTTTCCTTGTTCAACTGATTTTATTGATGCTTCAATTAATTCTGTTGTCTTTTTTACTGCAATTGAACTTTCTTCTGCTAATTGTCTTACTTCTTCTGCAACTACTGCAAAGCCTTTTCCAGCTTCACCAGCTCTTGCTGCTTCTATAGCTGCATTAAGAGCTAAAAGATTAGTTTGATCTGCTATTTCATCTATTGTTTTAATTATATTTTTAATATTTGAAGATGAATTTTGAATATCATCCATAGCTGATAACATTTTATTCATTTCTTTATTACTTTCTTCTATATGATCAACTAATTCTTTTACAATATCATTTGTATCATTTGCATGTTTTGAAGTATTTCTTACTTGTTCATTAATTTCACCTATGGATGCTGTCAATTCCTCTATAGCACTTGCCTGTTCAGTTGCGCCTTGTGATAGAGTTTGAGCTGTAGAAGCTACTTGTTCTGAACCACCATTTACTTGTGCTGTAGCTTCTTTTATTTCATAGAAAGTGTCATTTAATGATTTTACTATTTTTGCTAAAGAAGTTTTTATTGCTTCAAAATCCCCATGGTATTCTACATTACTTGAAATATCTAAGTTTCCATTAGATAAATGTTCCAGAATGGTATTTATATCAATTATATACTTTTGCATATTACTTACAGTGTCTTTTGTGGCATTTGCTAGAGTAGAAGTTTCATCATTAGTGTTTATATTAGGAACTTCTGTATGCAAATCACCTTGAGCTAATAGTTGAAGTCTTTTTACACAAGCTATAATTGGATTAGATATATTTGTGGCTAATCTTATTGAAAGGAATAATGATATTACAATTGCTATAGCAGCAATAAGTATTGTAACTAATATTCCATGTATTGCACCTGATAAAAATTCAGTTGTTTCACCAGAAATTCCAATACTCCAACCATTAGTTTTTTCAATTGGGGCATAGGCAACCATTTTATTTGCTCCATCATACATATAAGTTCCAAAGCCATTTTCACCAGATATCATTTTAGTTTGTATTTTAGCCAAACTATTTAATTTAGGGTTACTTTTAGCTTCTTCTATGGTATTGTTCTGATTTAAAACTATTTCATCATTATTATGAGCAATGGTGTTTCCATTTTTATCTAAAATATATGTAACTCCAGTTTCACCAACTTTTATGTTTTTAGTTATGTCATTTAAGAAATCAGCATTTGTTGTTCCATAAACTGCACCTTTAAATTTATTGTCCTTTACAATTGGAGATATAATAACAAAATTTAATTCTTTAGTATTTTTATTTACAATTAAATCTGATACAATAGTTTTTAAACTGCTTTTGCATTGGGAAAAGTAATCTCTATTAGATATATCAGTACCAGTAGATGTATGTCCAACATCATTACAATATCCCATGCTTAGAAAATTATTACGGCTAGCTACATTGTTTAATAATTGATTTATTTCATCAATATTTGTATCTTCTTTTAAAAGGGCGTAATTTGAAGATAATTCATTCATTGCAGTTTTATAGATATCTAATGTGTCTGACACATCATTTGCAGCTATTTCAGAAGTCCTCAATAAAGTTTCCTTAAGAGTAGTTATTGTTGAATGATAGTTAATCCAAGAGGATACTATTCCAAGTAAAATTGAAACAGCGGCTAAACAAGAGATTATTCTTACTAATATTTTAGATTTAATGCTTGTGTTAACATTTTTTATGATTTTCTTTTCAAGTCTTTTTTTCAATATTATTACCACCTTTGCAAATATAATCTATTTATTTCAAGTTAATTTACTATTTACCATATTATACCGTATTCTTTTTTTAATTGTCTACCATAAAAACTATATAAATAGTTAAAATATGACATTTTTAGCCAGAATATTGTTTAAAAATATATACTATAAAATATCTTTCATAGACATAATAGATAATAGGAAAAAAATATTGTATAATTTTAGTACAATTATATTTAAAGACTAAAACTTATTTAAGTTAATAATAATTAGGGGGGGAGCTTAAATGAGATTAATACCAATTGAATATGCTAAAAGAAACATGGTTCTTGGAAAAACAATTTATGATACTGATGGAAGAGTATTACTTAGATCTGGGGTTGTCTTAAGTAACCCTACTATAGACAAAATAAAAGAGTTAAATATTTTAACTATATATATAGTAGATAAATATAGTGATGAAACTATTGAAGACATTATTAAACCAGAGATAAGACAGAAAACTGTTATAACAATAAAAGAAGCTTTTTCGAACATAGGAAGATTAAAATCTAATAGCAAAAGTTTAGATGGAGGGCACACAAAGCAAGAAGAAGGATATTTTAATAATATTGGAGATATGGTGGATTCTTTAGTAGAAAATGTACTAGACAATAGGGACGTACTGCTTTCATTAGTAGATATAAGAAGTATTAATAATTATATTTATGCACACTGTGTTAATGTGGCAGTAATATCGATGGTGCTAGGAATAGCGTTAAAACTACCTAAGAAAAAATTGGTGGCTCTTTGTACAGGAGCATTAATTCATGACATTGGAAAGTCCTTTGTTCCCAATAATATATTGACAAAAACAACAGATTTAACATTAGGTGAACAGGTTGTACTTAAACAGCATTCAAGGATAGGATATAAATATCTATCAGATGTATATAATTTAAGTGCAACTAGTAAATTAATAGTATTGCAGCATCATGAGAGAGTTGATGGGACTGGATATCCAGATGGTTTAGAAGCTGATAAAATACTTGATTTGAGTAAAATTGTTGCAATTGCTGATGCATATGACATAATGTCAACGGGTACTTATAACAAAATAGCAATGTTTCCAAGTGATGTTTTAGAATTTTTAATGTCTAATGCAGGAAAGATGTTTGATTATGAAATGGTTAATATTTTTTGCAGAATAGTAATTCCATTTGCAAAAGGAACAATAGTTAATCTTAGTAATGGAGATATAGCAATAGTTGAAGAAACTGTACCAAACTATCCATTACGTCCAATTGTTAGAGTAATAGAAAGTCCAAGAGTATCTAGGATTGGTGATGTGGTTAATCTAATAAAAGAATTATCAATTGTAATTACAAGTATAAGATATGAAATGTAAAACTAAAGAATTAATTTTAAAATCATACATAACTTTAATAACGAAAGAATAAAATCTATGATGTAAGGAGACGTGAATATGGGATATAATGCAATTGACTTAATAGATAGATTCATAGATATAGAAGAGAGAAAAAGGAATATTTTAGAAGAGATATATGAAAAAGAAGCTTTTGGTGCACTAAAATTAATGGAAAAGGTATTGTGTAGTCAATCAAAAAAAAGAATAAATAATTATAAGGAATTAAAAGAAAAGTTAAGAGGTAAAGAATTAGAAGATATTGATGTTTTAACTTATGATAAAATGTCCTTTTTAATAAATGAATTCAACAATAGAATATATAATTATAATACAGAAAGCATTAAAGAATACTTGAAGTCTTGGCTTAGTGTAGAAAAAGATAATTATTCTTTGTTTATAGATATACAAGGACGTCTTGTAAATAATACTTCTAATAAAAGCATAGAAACCTATAAAATCTTATCTGAAATAATAGAGATGGAAAATAAAGAAGTTACATCTTTAGAAAAAATTCTGAAATAATCATTAATTTTAAGTTTAATAAAAAATATAATAAATAATTGTCTGATATCAAGGAGAAAATATTATTAAAAGTTATTTTTATGTTTATTATATAACTATAAACAGTGTTTTTTGTCATAGTTTAACAATAAAAAGTGATTATTTTGGATATAGATGAATAATTTGAAAGAAACTTGCCTTTAAGGTATAATACAAGTTATAAGTATTAAGGAGGCAGCTGGGAATGCAAAGTAAAATAAAAAGAACGCTTATAATAATTCCAATAATTTTTTGCTTATGTTTTTCATTTATTGGAGTTAATGTTAGTGCAGCTACTAAGGTGGACGACCAATCCAATAAGAATATAACATCAGAAAAGGTTGAAGATAAAAATTCAAGTAAAGAAGTTACAAGTGATAAAGATAATCAATACAAAACAAAAGCAAATTTAGAAAGTGATAAAGATAATAATTCTTTTGATAATGATGAAAATTCACAAGATAAAAACTTAAATGATGAAAAAACTGCAGATAAAAATGAAAATGATGATTTAAATAAAGATAATGACTTGGATAATGGGGAACAACCTGTAGAAGAAAATTTACCAGAATGGAGAAATATAGCTGGGAAATTACAATATTTCACTAAAGATGGTTTAGTAAAAGAAACAGGATGGTTTATGGAAAAGGATGAAAATCCAGATGCAGATAATGAAAATAAATATTATTTAGATAAGAATCATTCAGCAGTCATTGGATGGAAAGAAATTGATGATCAATGGTATTACTTTAATGAAGCAGGGGTAATGCAGACAGGATGGAAATTAATAAATTATAATTGGTACTATTTAAATGAAGATGGAATAATGCAGACAGGCTGGGTAACAATTGATAGGGATACATATTATTTAAGAGATGATGGTGTAATGTATTCTGGAAAGAAAAATATAGATGGCAAATGGTATTTCTTTGGTAGTGGTGGTATCCTTCAAACAGGACAATATTTTTACAATGGAAAGATTTATTATTCATCAAAAGATGGTGAAATCATATCAAATAAATGGGTAACTACTAAGACAAGAAAAATGTATATTAAAGCTGATGGCTCAATGGCTACAGGGGATTTGATAATAAATGGAAAATTAGAACATTTCTCTGATAGTGGTGCTTATGAAGGCCCAGGAGATATGAAGAAACATCTATATATAAAGTATTTAAATGTAGGAAATGCAGACTGTGCATTTATAAAACTTCCAAGTGGTGAAACTGCATTAATTGATACTGGTGATATAGCTACACAAGACAAGCTAGTAGAATTCTTAAAAAACCAAGATCTTAAAGAGAAAAATGGAAAAGGGATAATTGACTATGTGATCCTTACTCATGCTCATTCAGATCATATTGGTGGACTTGCAGCAGTTCTTGATAATTTTAAAGTAAAAAATGTTTATTTACCTGAAAAAGCCAAAATGCAAGATTGGTTTACAGGAGTAAAGGTTACATCAGAAAATTCTAGTAGCATTGAACTTCTTAAAAGTGAATATAAAGTATATGAAGATATGCTTAAAGCATTAGAAGAACATGATTTAGATTTAATAGATCCTGAACAAGGTGAATATGTTGATAAAAATAATATATTGCAATTTATTCAATCAGATAAGAACTATGGACCTATAGGATCAGATAAGATCTTAGAAGATTACTGGGGACTTAATGATAATTCAGCTATAGTTTATTTAAATTATGGAGATTTACAAGCATTATTTACTGGAGATATGGAATGGACATCAGAGAAGGACTTTTGGGTTAATGATTTACTAGAAGGAAGAGATGTTGATGTTTTAAAGGTTCCACATCATGGTCATGATACATCATCAACAATGGACTTTTTAACATATGTTAAGCCAAACTTAGGAGTCATAAGTAGAGGCAAAAATGAAGCAGATGATACAACAGCATTAGCAGAAAGTGCTAGTAATAATTCAGCTTATAAGAATTTAATATCAGCAGGAGTTAGTATATATGAAACAAACGAAAAAGATGGCGTTTCTATATATGCGACTAAAGACAATTGGAATTTAGAAAATTAGTATAGATAGTTAATAAAATAAAATGCTATTTCAGAATTATTGAAATTTTTCTAAAATAGCATTTTTTATAAGAATATTTTAATTTAATAATTATAATAAAGAACTTCCCTTAGTGATGAAAATACTAAGGGAAGTTTTATATAGGGCATTAAATTAAAATGATAAACTTTAGCGCCCGTATTATATGGTATTATGGGGTACATTATTATTATTAACAAAGTTGTAGAAAATATTCATATGATTCTTAAAAAATATTTATTGATAGTCTTTTTCTGTCTTTGAGGTATTTAAATCATATTTTTCTACATCAAACATACTTTCAGTATAATCGAATTCCTGATTAGCAATATTATTACACACAATAGGATCAACAGCAGGATTAGAAAGATTTATTGAAAAATCAACTCCAGTTGAGTTTTCTATTTCAGATTGAGTTGGATAATAGTCAGTTCTTACTTTAGGTAAATAAGGTTTCTTTTCGTTATTCATAATTAATCACTCCTTTTTATAAATATTATTTGAGAAAGTGTAGAATTAATACTATTTTAAAATTTGTAGTTAATGAAAATATAGGAATAAGTTTTATTTATTAAATTGATTTTAAAGTTTAATTAAATTTTTAGTTTCAAAACATTTAACTAGAATGATAATATTTTATAAAAAAAATATCATTAATAGAGGATATATGATATATTTGATAGAATAATATAATTTAAAACATGGAAACGTTATAAAAATATGGGGATTAAATTAAGGGGGAGATAAAATGAGGGGAAATATTAGTTTATCAAAATTTACAAAAAAAGTTTCAATAGTTACAATAGTTCTTACAATATTAAGTTTTTTTATGGGAATATTTGTTGTTATAGTTTCACATAAAACAAGTAGTTTTAACCAAGAAAAATCACTAATGACATCCTACAGCCAAGATTTGAAGAATGGTTCAGACTATTTAACAAGTCAGATTAGATTTTATACAGTTACTGGGGATAATAAATTTTGGGATAATTATAATAAAGAAGTAAATGAAACTAAAACTAGGGATACAGCATTAGAAAAAATAAAAGAATTAGGAATCAAAAGTGAGGAACAAACAGTAATAGAAGATGCATTAACCAAATCTAATGAATTAGCAAAATTAGAAAAGGAAGCAGCCGATAATTTAGAGGCAGGAAATAAAGAGAAGGCTATTGATTTAGTTTTTAATGATAATTATATAAATAAAAAAAGTGAAATAGATAACCAAGTGGAGACGTTTAAATCTATGTTGGAAAAAAGATCTAATAATGTAGTAATAATATCAGAAAGAATACTATTAACTTCAACAGTTACTTTGGTTGTTATGTTAATTATAATTTTACTAATAAGCATATATAATAGTAAAATTATAAGAGAAAAATGTATTGCCCCTATGGAAATAATTAAAGATAAAGTTTATTTATTATCTCAAGGTAATCTTAATATTAATATTCCAATTGAAGAGGATAATACAGAAATAGGAAATCTGGTTATATCCATTAATAAAACAAAAAGCTTCCTATTAGAATATATAAATAATATTAATTTTATATTAAGTGAATTATCAAAAGGAAATATGGCAATAGATGTACAAAAGGAATACATAGGCGATTTTAAAGGTATTAAAGAAAGTTTAAATGAAATTATTTCATCTTTAAATGAAGTGTTTTATGAAATAAAAGATTCAACAGCACAAGTAAATGGAGGGGCTCAACAAGTAGCTGCAACGGCTCAGACATTATCACAAGGGGCAACAGAACAAGCTAATGCAGTAGAAGCGGTTTTAGCTGCCATTGGAGAAATAAATAAGCAAGTAAAAAATACATCTGAAAATGCAAGAGGTACAAATGACATAACAATTAAATTGGTTACAAATATTGAAAATAGTAATAATAAAATGAAAGAATTATTAGATACTATGAATGATATAGAAAAATCTTCAAAAGGTATAGAAGAAATCATCAATACAATTGATGATATAGCAGGGCAGACAAATCTTTTAGCTCTTAATGCAGCAATAGAAGCAGCAAGAGCAGGAGAGCAAGGAAAAGGATTTGCAGTTGTAGCTGATGAGGTTAAACAGCTTGCAGAACAAAGTTCAGAAGCAGTTAAGAAGACAGCAGAAATAATTAAAACATCAATAAACATAACAAATAAAGGTAGAATTTTGGCAGATACAACAGCAGAAGCATTGAGGATAGTAGTAAAAGACGTCAAGGAAGCAACGGAATTGGTGTCAGAAATAGTTTCTGAATCAGAGGAAGAGGAAAAATCTATTGAAGAGGTTAATATTGAAATTGAACAAATATCAGATGTAGTGCAATCAAATTCAGCAACGGCAGAAGAAAGCGCAGCAGCTAGTGAAGAATTAACAGCACAGGCAGAATCATTAAATGATATGGTAGATAGATTTAAGATTAAATAATAAAATAATCATATGAATATTCATGTGTACTATGAAAAAAATATATATTATAATATTATTATGAATTTAAGGGATATATTTCATGAGTTTATTAAAGTAAATATTTAAATAAATTTATAAAATTATATATATGGTTTGTTTTATTGGGGTGATAGTAATGAAAAAAATATTAATGAAATATACAGGAATCAGTTTGCTTTTAATACTTTTATTAAATATAGTTGGATGCGGAAACAATGCTGACAAGAAATATGGATTAAATCCTAAAAATCCTGTAACTATAAGACTTTGGCATTATTACAATGGACCACAAAAAATTAAATTTGATAAGTTAGTAAAAGAATTTAATGATACAGTCGGAGTGGAAAAGGGAATAGTTGTTGAAGCAGAAAGTCAAATAAGTATTGCAGGAGTAATTGATAATGTTAATGCTTCTGTAAATAAAGAAGTTGCTGCCAAGCCAATGCCGGATATAATTTCAATTTATACAGATTTTGCATATAAATTAGATAAACAAGGATTTTTAGTTGATTTAAATAAATATTTAACTGAAGATGAGATTAATGAGTATATTGATTCGTACATAAATGAAGGAAAGTTAGATGACAATTTATTGAAAATATTTCCTATAGCTAAATCAACAGAAGTGATGATGATTGATAAAGTTGCATTTGATAAATTTTCTCAAGCAACAGGTGCAGATATTAATGATTTAAATACATATGAAGGAATCGCAAGGACATCGAAACTTTATTATGAATGGACAGATAGTTTAACTGAAGAAAAAAATGATGGTAAATCATTTTTTGGAAGAGATGCAATGGCAAACTATATGATAATAGGAACCAAAGAATTAGGAAAAGATATTGTGGACGTAGATGATGGACAAGCAAAAGCTAATATAGATGAAGATATAATGAGAAAATTATGGGATAATTTTTATGTACCATATATTAGTGGTTACTATGGATCATATGGGAAATATCGTAGTGATGATATAAAAATGGGTAAAAATGTAGCAATTGTATGTGCTACTACTGGAGCAACTTATTTTCCAAAAGAAGTAACAGTAGATAATGATAAAGTTTACAAAACAGAAGCTATAGTTATGAAGACACCACACTTTGAAAATAAAGAACCATATTGTGTTCAGCAAGGAGCTGGAATGGCAGTTGTAAAATCAGATCCTGTCCATGAATATGGAGCTACAGTTTTTCTTAAATGGTTTACAGAAATTGATAGAAATCTAGACTTTTCATTGGATACAGGATATTTGCCAGTAAAAAAAATGAGTGATACAGAATATGAAAAAGCTAAGCAAACTATTGAAAAATCAAGTTCAGAAAAGCCAGTAAAAGAAGCTTTATTAACTTCAATAGACGAAATTAAAGAATATACACCATACACTACTAAAGGTTTTGAAAATGGAGAAAAGGTAAGAGTGATATTAGAAGATTCACTATTAAATAAATCTCAAAAAGATTTAGAAGAAATAAAAGCTCAGATTAGTAATGGAGTAGATAGAGAGCAAGCAATTAGTAATTATAATACAGAAGAGAACTTTAAAAGTTGGTTTAATGACTTTAATAAGTCTATAAATGATTTATTATGATTCTAATAAATATACAAATTACTTAGTAGCTTAAAATAGCTATAAACAAATAAGAATCAAGGAATGTTTCTATAAACATATGAAAGTATATTTAAAAAGTCTTAATATATGAACTTGAAATTTGCATAAGAGAAATAGCATTTAAGGGGGCACTAAGTTGAGAACTAAAAAGAATTCAATAATAAAAAAAATAATATTGTTAATGATGTTAATACTTATTATACAAAGCCTTCTTTTCGTAGGTATAATTTCAATAAGTGGAATAATATCTAAGCTTAATGAAAATACATTTAATGTACTTAATGATAAGGTAAGAGAAAAAAATTCCTATTTAAATAATCAGATGTTGCAGTATTGGGGAAATATAGAGAAAAATGAAACAATTATAAACTCATATATTTTAAATGAATTGAATAACAAGGGGGTAACAACTACAGAGCTAAATAAGGATAGTAATTTAGCAAATGAAATATTAATGGGTGTTTCTAATGAGATAATAGCCATGCTTAGAGAGCATTCTGTAACAGGAGCTTTTATAGTTTTGGATACAGATGAAAACAATCAACCCCAAAATGAAGATAAGAAAAAAGAAGGCTTTTATATTAGAGATTTAGATCCAGAATCAAATTCACAAGAGAATTTAGATTTACTCATAGATAGAGGTTCAGCAGATATTGCTGAAAAATATAAAATACCTATGAGTAGTCACTGGAAAAGTAAAGTTGTATTAGATGAAGTTAATTCAATTTATGAAAGAGATTTTTTTTATAAACCAATTAATGAAGCTAAAAGAAATAAAAATATAAAATCTAAGGATTTAGGATATTGGAGTAGGCCTGCTACTTTAACAGAAGATACTATTCAAGTAATAACGTATTCAGTACCGTTAATAGATAATAAAGGAAATCCTTATGGAATAATAGGGATAGATTTAACTGTAGATTATATAAATAAACTTCTAAAAAAAGATGATATAAACAGATTAGATTCATACATAATAGCAGTAAGAGATAATGAAAAATTGGATTTTGATAATGTGACAGGTGTTGGAGAAATTGGAGAGACCATAAGTCAAAATTTTAATAATATAAGTTTTAATGTTAATAAAATCTATACAGATATATATGAATTAAAAGAAAATGAAAATTATAAAAATACAGTGTATGGTTGTATAAAATATTTGAACTTATATAATACGAATACACCTTTTGATAATGAAAAGTGGGCAGTAATAGGGGTTAGTGATAAAAATAATGTACTGTATTATGTCAATAAGCTTAAGACAGCTATAATAATATCTGTTACTATATCTGGAATAATAGGTATATTATTTGCATTAATATCAGGAAATCTATTTACAAAGTCTATAAGAGGGTTAGCTAAAAAAGTAAGAGAAAGTGATCCACAAGAGCCTTTAAAATTAGATAAGATAAATATATCAGAAATAGATGATTTATCTTTAGCAATAATGATGTTAAGCAACAAGGTAGTGGAGTCTGCTACAGTATTATCAAGAATACTGGAACTTTTAAATATGCCAATAGGTGCTTTTGAATATAAAAAAAATGATGAAAAGGTATATTGTACAAAAGGATTCTTTTCTATAATAGGTATTAACATTACTTCTAATTATGAGAAGGGTATTGATAATCTTGCATTTAAATTAATAATGGAAGAGATTACTGAAAATCCAGAAGAGAATTTTCATGAAGTATATAAAATAGTTAATGAAGGGGAATTCCCAAAATGGATAAGATTAAAAGTAAAGATGGAAGAGACAAGAATATTTGGAGTCATTACAGATGTAACGGAAGAGGTTATTGAAAAACAAAAGATTTTATATGAAAGAGATCATGATACTTTAACAGGAATCTTAAATAGGCGTGCTTTTAGAAGAATAGTAATTCAAAAATTAGAGGAAAGTAGTGAAAGCATTGCTGCAATGATTATGATAGATTTAGATAACCTTAAATATGTAAATGACACATATGGACATGATTCAGGAGATAACTACATAAAGCAAGTTGCAAATGAATTAAGGGAATTTAAATATCATAAAGGAATAGTTTCAAGAAGATCTGGTGATGAATTTATGATATTTATATACGGCTACAAAGATAAAGATTCCATAAGAAATATTATAAAAAGAGTTCATGAAAAAATGAAAAATACACTTTGTTTGTTTGAAAATACAGAAGGTATTAAAATAAGAGCAAGTATTGGAATTGCTTGGTATCCAGATGATTCAAAAGAATACAAGAAACTTACATCATACGCAGACTTTGCAATGTATAAGGTGAAACATACAGTGAAAGGTAATGTTGGAGAGTTTAATGAAGAAGAGTTTAATAAAGAAGAATTTTTATTTAAAAATAAAGAAGAACTAAATAAATTAATTGACGGGGAATTAGTTAGATATGCATTTCAACCTATAGTAGATGCTCATACAGGAGAAATATTTGCATATGAAGCTCTTATGAGGTCACAAATTGATACAATCAAAAGTCCATTTCATATAATAAGTCTAGCAACAGCAGAGTCAAAATTATATGAAATAGAAAGATTAACATGGTTTAAATCACTTGAGGCTTATGTGGACAATAAAGATTATATAGGAGATGCACGATTATTTATTAATTCAATTCCTAATTATGTTTTATCAGATGAGGATTCTAAAAAATTTGAAGATAAATATGGAGAGTATATTCCTAAGTTAGTAGTAGAATTGCTTGAAAATGAACGTTCTAATTCAGAGTATACACTAAAAAAGAGAAAACTTATTGAAAAATGGAATGCAAAACTTGCTATAGATGACTTTGGGTCAGGTTATAACAATGAAGCAACACTGCTAGAAATAACACCTAATTTTGTTAAAATAGATATGGAGATAATAAGAGGAATACATGAAGATGTTAATAGACAGCAGATTACTAAGAATTTAATAGATTATGCAAAAGGAAGAAATATTAAAATTATTGCAGAGGGTGTCGAAACAAGAGAAGAACTGGAAAAGATAATAGAATTAGGTGCTGATTATATACAAGGGTATTATTTTAGCAAACCAGAATTTACACCACCAAAGATAAAAGAAGAATTAGTTGAAGAAGTAAAAGAAATAAGTAAAAAATATTTTTAAATTACTAATGTAACTCTCTTATGTGATTAATAAGTAGTTAAAAAGTTCACTTAAAGAATAGTTTGATATTTTAAATAAAAGGAGTTGATTCTATGAATAAGACAATTGTAGATTCACTAAAAGATTAAAAGAACTAGCAGATATTAAAATTTGATATGGAGTAAATTTATGAAGGATTGTTATAAAGTGAGTATAATTCATTTTATGCAATCCTTTTTTAGGTATTAGTAATACAATTTATAAAAAATACGTCTTAAATCATTAAAATAAAAAAATTTAAACCTAAAGTATATTAATCTAATTATAAATATAATAATTAACAACCCTATTAATAATTATATTAAAATAAATTTACAACATTTCTATTTCTTATGTAAACGTATAAATTAAGATTATATACTATGTAGTTCAAATGTATTATAATGGAATTGAGAATAATTTGTAAATTATATATGTTGTAAATTTAGTTTCTAATCAAATTAAATTATTATTATATAATTTGTATTTATATTATTTTTACAATATGTATATATAATTTTTCTTATTAGTTGAATTTTTAATTTTAGATTTTATGTTGAAGGAGGCAATAAAAATGAAAGCTAGAAAAACTAAAAATAAAGAGGAAGTTAAAAGAAAAATAAATGAAAAACTAAATATACACTTTTTTAGAATACTTCTAATTGTATGTATCTTTTTAACAACAATGTCTCTTGGAACAGCAAGAAAAGCAATAGATAGTACATCAGAACATATGATGCCAGAAATTGCAGAAATGGCTGCTAATTCTGTATCAAATGCTATTAATACATATTATGCAGTAGTTGATAACGTTTCAAATCTAGATAAAATATGCAATCCAAATGAAGATGTTAAAGAAAAACTTCTTGTACTAGAAAAATACAGAGAATATCTTAATGCAGATACATTGATGTTAACTACTACTAATGGGGATATTATAATGGAAGATGACAATAAGACTAATATTAAAGATGAAGATTTCTTTAAAAAAGCTATGGAAGGTAAGATAAATATTTCATCACCTAAAATCAATTCTATATCAAAAAATATGGAATTTAATATTGCAAGTCCAGTTAATTATGATGGGAAAATTGAATATGTTTTAGTAGCTGCTTTTGATGTACAAAATTTAGTAAAGATGACAAGTGATATAAAAATTGCAGATACAGGTTATGCTTATATTATTAATGAGGAAGGAAGAACAATATCAGATCCTAATATAGATAATATTTATAAAAATGAAAATGTTTTTGAAATGGTTAAATCAGATAAGTCATTAAAAAAACTTTCAGATATTCATACTAAGATGGTAAATGGTGAAGAAGGGACAAGTACATATAGATATCAAGGAAAAACAAAGAGAGTGGCATATCATAAAATACCAAATACATCTTGGTCATTAGCAGTAGCCGTTCCAATTCATGAAATAACAAAGGCAATTAATCCTATGACAGTAATAATGATTATTGTTTGTATAGTAATAATTATAATTGGAGTAATCACTTCGAATAGAGTAATAAAGATAATAGTAAGTCCACTTAAAGATTTAACAGATAGGCTATTACTATTAAGAGAAGGCGATTTAAATACAAGAATGAATGAAATTACAAGTGGGGATGAAATAGAAACTTTATATTTAGCGTTAAGAGAAACAATAAGTAATATTTGCAATTATATTAAGGATATAGAATATGTTTTAGAGAATATAGGAAATGGTAATCTTGATGTAGGTCCTAGATATAAATATAATGGAGATTTTATACCAATAGAAAATTCATTAAAAAACATTACATCAAATTTAAATGAAACTTTAAAAGATATACATTTTGTATCAGATAATGTTTCAGGGGAAGCAGATAAGGCATCAAGTGCAGCGGTCTCTTAACAGAGCAGGCAGCATCAGTAGAAGAAGTTTATGCAACAGTTAACAACATTTCAGATGTAATTAAACAAAACAGTCAAAGTACAAGAGAATTAGATATCTTAGCAAAAAATGCTATGGATAAAACAAATAATAGTAATGAGCAAATGGAAAATATGGTAGATGCAATTGTAGATATACAAAAAGCATCAAAAGAAATTTCAGATATTATAAATACAATTGATGATATAGCAACACAAACAAATCTATTAGCTTTGAATGCATCAATTGAAGCAGCAAGAGCTGGAGATGCAGGAAAAGGATTTGCGGTAGTAGCAGATCAAGTTAAGCAATTAGCTTTAAAGAGTAAAGAAGCAGCAAATCAAACTACTGAATTAATAGAAAAAACAATAAATACTGTTGATAAAGGAACTGAAATAATAGAAAAAACTAAAGATTCTTTAAAAGCTGTTCTTAAAAATGTAGAAAATGTTTCTGTGAGAGTAGATGAAGTTTCTAAAAGCTCCAATGAACAGACATCAGCGATATGTGAAGTAACAGCTGTTATAGATGGAATTGCACAAGTTATTCAAGAAACAGCAGAAAATGCAGAACAAAGCTCAAGATTAAGCGAAGAAATGGCAGAGCAGGCACAAGTATTACAAAGGGAAATCTCAAAGTTTAAATTGAAATAATAAAAGCCAAATATATACTAACAAGTTAATTGAAAACATTGTTTAAATAATGGTTTTATATAGTATGAATTAAACAATAATATTACATTTGTTAATTAAAACTATTTTAAATCAAGAAGAATTCTTATTTAAAATAGTTTTTTTATTATTTTAGAAGGAATATTAACCTATATGTAGAATTACTTAAATATGGGTATAATGGGTAATATTTTAATATATATTTTTAAGATTCTTCAGATGTGTAACATATATTATGGCATAAATTTGAAGGTTTATTTTTCATCTTTAAATTTATAAATAATGGGTTAAAATTGTTATTAATGATTCTCTTAAAGTAAAATATTACAATTATTATTGTAATATTTACATCTTTAAGAGAGTATTGATATCTTAGTAAAGATACAATTACATATTTATGAGGGGGAATTTATATGAATAGGTATTTAATGTTTTTAGATGAAAGGGGAAAAACTTTTGAGGGAAAACATAAGTATTTTTCTATGTTGGGAATAATTTTTAGAGAGGATTATTGTACTCAATCAGACGATGGAGAATATGAATTAAATAAGAATTTAAATAAATATAAAAAGATTTTAAGTTTAAATTCAAATTCATCCATAGGAACTGTTGAATTTATGAGAAACTTAAATTTTACTGCAATGCCAATTGTTTTGGAATGTAACCCTAAGAAAGAGAAAAGTGAATATGAAACAGCGACTGAAAGATTATTGGAACAGTATAATTCTTTTCTTATAGATAATGAAGCAACTGGTGGAATAGTAATTAGAGATGGTGTAGATAAGGAAAGTTTTTTAATAAAGCAGAAATTTTTAAATATTTATACAAATAAAGATAATATTTTAGGATATGAATCAAGAATTAATAGCTTTTGTATAGAAAGAAAAAATGACAATACCTATAGCGTGGCATTAGAGGTAATGGAAGCATTAAAAGAGATATTATTAAATGACTATAGTGATATAGATGAAGGAACTACTCAGTTTGAAACTAGAAACAAAATTATTAGAGATATAAAAGATAAAATTTATGATGGTAGAATAAAAACTTTCTTGGATTTTGAATTAAGAAAAGTTGAAAATATGTAAGAAATAAATAAAAAAATATTTGGAATTATTATAAATTTATTAATAAAAGTGGTAATTAATTATTTAAAGATTATTTACCACTATTTTTTTTTGTTGATTTTATATAAATTAGGCGAAAATATAAGAAAATCATCCAAGGAAAATATACATAAAAAAATAAATTAAAACAAAATGATTGAATTAATTGTTAAAATGCACTAATATAGAATAGAAAATTATTTTTAAAAATACAATATATAGTATTTTTACGAAATGATTACAAAAAATAAGGGGGTATTTTATGCAGAGGCAAGAAAAAAAGTCTTTTTTCTGCAGGAGTAATATTGCATTTTTAATAACATTTATTTTTATTTTTCAAATTATGCAATCTATCGCTCCGCTAAATAAAGCATTCGCAGAAGACATTTCTAAAGACGATTTTCCTTTTATTACAGGAATAAGCCTGGTAGATGAAGATGGACAAGACTATAATTTAACAGAAAAACAATTTACTAAAAATTCAAACATAAAGATAAAATACAATTTTGAAATTCCTAAAGATGAAATGATAACAAATGGAACAGAATTTAAGCTTACTATTCCAGAAGAATTTAAAATCGCTAGTGGAAAAGTTGAGTTAACTAAAGAAAATTCAGTATTAGAAAATAAGACTGGAGATAATATAACAACTGATTCAGCAGCGAAGGCTAATACTTCTGAGGATTTTATTAACTTAAATGTAGAGAAAAGTGATAAAGTTATTGTTACTTTAGATAAATTATCACAAGAACATTCAAAGTTATCAGGCAACTTTTACTTAGAAGGTACATTTAATTCAGAAAAAATAGGAGATGAAAAATCTAAGTCAATTAGTTTTACATCAAATGGAGTGGAGATAGAAAAATTAAATGTTAATTTTATTAATGGATTAATGGCGACTAAAGCATCTACAATTGTTGATTTCCCATTTATTACTGGCGTTTATTTAAGTGATAAGCCATTTAATAATACTGGAATTGACATTGAAGATGCTAATTTTGAAAAAAATTATAATGATTACTTTAATAATACTTTATCAAAGAAAGAATTAGAAAAAGATTCACAAATGTATATAGGATACAAATTTGAAATTCCAAACGGAACAGTTGTAAATGATGGAGATCAATTTGTGATGAATCTGCCAAATGAATTATCTAAATTATTGATAGATAAAACAGAAGAGCTTAAGGACGAGACTGGTGTAGTAATAGCAAAAGTGGATTACAAAACTGATAATCAAATTATAATAACTTTCACTGATGCTTCAAAAAATATTTCTGATGTTGGAGGATATTTCTGGTTTGGAAGAAACTTTAATAAGGATAATATTGGTAATGAAAATCCGGTGGAAATTTCTTTTGACATACCTAAGTTTGGAATAAAAAAATATAATATGAATTTCAAACAGGAACCTTTTAAGGAAGAAAACCCCAAAATTGCTAAAGATGGAGTTTATTCAGCTCAAGATCAAGTTATAAATTGGACTCTAAAAGTTAAGGCTGGAAATCTTGATAAGACAAATGTTCTAATTAAAGATACTATTGACACAACAAAGCATGCATATAAAGCGGGAAGTTTTAAGGTAGATGGTGTAGCTGTAGATGATTCTAATATTTCAATTACAGATGATACAACAGCCAAAACTTCAACATTAGAATATACTTTAGATGAAATTAAGGCTGGAGATTCATCTAAAGATAGGGTGATTGAATTTCAAACTGTGCCAAATAAAGATATACTTGATAGCCAAGGTAAAACAACCAATATAACAAATAGTGCAGAATTAACTTTTGAGAAAAAAGATGGAAATAAAGAAACTGTACAATCTAATGTTGCAAAAGTTGGTGTGATTAACGATTTTATTAAGAAGACTGGAGTCTATAGACCTTCTACAAAAGATATATTATGGACAGTAGAAATTAATAATAGCAAGATTAATTTTACCAATCCAGTTATTACAGATACATTAGAAGGAGGCTTAGCGCTAGATACAACTAGTGTAAAATTAGATAATGTAAATAGTACTATTAACACAGATTTTACTTATGACTCAAGCAGTAGAGTATTTATTTTTAATAAGTCACCAGAAGATAATAAGACTCATAAGCTAACATTCATAACCACTATAGATCAAACTAAACTTCAAGAAGCTTTTAATAAGGCAATTACATTTAATAATAAGATAGATTTATCAGTTAATAGCCTTTCATATTATTACAATTCACCAGGAGTTGGTGTTGGTACAGATGGTAAGGGAGAAGCTATAAGTAAAAAAGCTATTAATTATAATAAACAGACAAAAGAAGTTACTTGGCAAATCGCTGTTAACACTATTGGACTTAGTATAGATAATCCTATAGTTACAGAAATTTTAGGAATTAATCAAGCTTATGTTGAAGGCTCAGCAGAAGATGAAAGTGGAATTAAATTAACAGTCAATAAAGTTATAAATACTGAAAATGAATATCAAATTCCCTTAGGGACAAATATTAATAGCAGAAAAACTATTACTTTAAAAACTAAGGTGACAAATGATGATATCATATATGGAAATGAAAACTTAAATGTTTATAATTCATGTAAATTAACAGGAACTAATATAGGAACCTATACAGCCAATAATACTTCACAAAATGTTGACAGTACTTTAATCAGAAAATCAGGAAAATATAATTATGCTAATCGACATATAACATGGACAATAGATGTAAATCAATCTCAAACACCTATAAGGGATGTTAAAATTTTAGATAGTATATTAAGTGGACAAGAGTTCCTTAAGGATACATTTAAAGTTATACGTAAATCAGGTAATATTGATGATACTTCAATTACTACGAATGTAGGAAGTAAATTAAATTATACACCTAAGGACTCATCTGATTTAGAAAAAGGTGGAGACATTATTTATGACTTTGGAGATATTAATGATTCATATGAAATAACATTTGAGACACAAATACCAAATGATAGTGAATTTAGTGAAAACAAAGATAAAGTAGTTACTAATGAAGCTAAGCTAACAACATCAGAAACAGCAAAAGAGATTAAAGCATCAAATACAGTTACAATTAAAAATTATCTTGTTTATAAAGATTCACAATATATTCAAGGAAATGATTTTATAACTTGGGATATATATATGAATAAAAATAATGTTAAACTAGAAGGATTTAAAATTGTAGATAATATACAAGATGGATTACAAGTTGATATGGATTCAATAAAATTATATGAAGTTGAATTGACAGGCGATGATTATAAAACAATTAAAAATAAAACTGAGGTTCCTGCTGCTGAATATACAAGTAATTATTCAGCAGATACTAGAAATCTTGAAGTTAATTATTTGCCTTCAACTACTAAAGCATATTTATTAGAATTTGATACAATTGCAAAAAGTTCTGGGGCTTTTTCTAACTCAGTTAGTTTAAATGGTAATTCTATACTTTATACATCAGAAAAAAAAGGAGTTAATATAAGTTTTTCAGATGATATATATGGTGGTGGGGCATCTGGAACTTCAGGCTCTGTCATATTAACAAAGGTAGATAAAGATGATAACAGCAAAAAACTTAATGGAGCTGTATTCGAGCTTATTAAAGATGGAAAAGTTGTACAGACTTCTGAGCCTACAGTAAATGGGGTAACTAAATTTACTAGATTAAAATTTGGAGTTGATTATCATATAAAAGAAATTAAAGCACCTACTGGATATGTGCTTGATAGTAATAACGATACGTTAGTGAATATAACTCAAGATAAAGTAACTCCAATAAATAATATTAAAAAACTTGACTTTAATAATGAAAAAATAAAGAAAAACATTGAGCTTATAAAAAGAGATTCTAATGGAAGTCCTCTTAAAGGAGCAGAATTTAAGCTTTATTTAGCAAATGATATATTTTTATCAGATCCTAAAGCAGCAGCAGTAAGTGATGATAATGGAATTGTATTATTTAAAAATATAGCTGTAGATCCAAGTAAAAATGTTGATTATGTAATAAAAGAAACAAAGGCTCCAGATGGATATGTTACTTATGAAAATCCTATTACTGTAACAATTACACCAAGTGGAGATAATGGAGATATAGTAAATGCAGATCCATATGTAATTACTGATAATTCTGTTGAAAAGAATATAAAATTACTTAAAACTTCAAAAGAAGGAGAAAAGTTAGCTGATGCAACCTTTACCTTATATAAAAAAGGTGAAGATACTAATCCAATACAATCAGTAAAAAGTGATAAAGATGGAATAGTTGAATTTAAAAATGTTGATTATGGAGATTATACAATTAAAGAAACTATGGCACCACAAGGCTATGATCCATCTACAGATGTAATTAATGTTGATAAAACTGATTTTATTACAACTGATCAAACTATTGAAAAAGGTACAGTAGTTAATACTAAAACAAAACTTAGAAAAATCATAGAGCTTTATAAAGAATCTGAAAATGGAAGTCCACTAAAAGACGGAATATTTGCTATTTACAATGAAGCAGACACTAATTTTGAAAATCCTTTATTTACTACAGTAAGTGATTCTAATGGATTAGTTAGATTTACAAATATTAAAGAAGGAGATTACAAGATTAAAGAAATAAAAGCTCCGAAAGGCTATGAACTTTCTGATACTGTAATTAGAGTAAAAGAAAGTGACTTTGCAGTAACTGGAGATATTGTAAAAACAAATCCATATAAGGTTATAAACAAAGAAATTATTAAGTCAATAGAGCTATATAAGCAAGATTCAAAAGGAAACCCATTAGAAGGTGCTATATTTACTCTTTATAAAGAAGATGATAGTAATTTCCAAAATCCTTTAAACACAGGAACAAGTGATATTAATGGATTAGTCAGATTTACAAATGTAAAATTCGGGAATTACAAGATTAAAGAGATTACTGCTCCTAGTGGATATAGTCTATCAAATACTATTATTCACATAAATGAGGTTAACTTTAATACTGCTGATGAGGCAATAAAATCAGAACCATATAATGTTGTAAACTATGTGAAAAGTAGTCACTCTCGTGGAGGTGGTGGATCTTCGAAGGACCCAGAGCCAACTAATACTCCAGAAGAAAATGCTCCTACTAAAGATCCTATTAAAGATTTAGAACCAACTGAAAAGCCAGAAGAAAAAAATCCTAATGAAAATTCTAAAGAGGTTAATACTACAACAGTAGAAACTACTACTAATGTAACAAATGTTGAAGAGAGTACTAAGCCAGTTAATGGAATAATAGAATTTAAGACTACAGCATCTGAAGGATCAGTATTTACCATTTATGATGAAAATGGCAATGCTGTAAAATCAGCAATTGTTGGGAAAGATGGTGTTGTCACATTCTTAGGATTAGATGATGAAGAAGTTTATTATGCAAAGGAGACTGGAGCATCAGAAAGAGATATTAATAAAGCCAAGCTTCCACAGGCAGGAAGTATGGTAGATACTGCTGTATTAATAATTTTGGGAGCTTTATTGATTATTGCAGGCAGCATATATAATGTAAGAAGAAAATCTCATAATTAAAAGCATAGCGCTTCGTGCTAATTAAAATAGTAAAAGAAAATTTATCATAAAGAATTGGATGAAATAAAAATAAGTATAGAACTATCTTAAAATACATTTTGCGTAATTTAAGATAGTTCTTTTTTAAAGAGGAAAATTAATAATGAAGAAACATTTAGGTAAAATAATGATAACTTTAGGATTAGCTGTAATTATAATAGCTATTTCCACAAAGTTAATTACAAGTCATAAGAAAAGTCAATTAATTAATGAATATATTAAATACGAATCAATGGAAAAAAATAAAGTAAATGATAATGAAACAAATACAGAAAAACAAAATACAGAAGAAAAAAATGATGATTCAGTTAATGAAAATATAATAGGAATAATGAGGATACCTAAAATAGACTTAGAAGTTCCCATTGGAGAGGGAACTGATAACAAAACTTTAAAGTATTCAGTAGGGCACTTTACTGATACTGCAATGCCAGGTGATAATGGAAATTTTTCTGTAATAGGCCATAGAAGCTATACTTTTGGAGAATTTTTTAATAGATTAGATGAGTTGGAGATTGGGGATGCAGTTAAAGTAGAAAAAGATAATAAGATTTTTAATTATGAAATAAGAGAAAAATTTGTTGTAGAGCCAGAAGAAGTATCAGTATTAAATCAAACAGATTATGAAGAAATAACTCTAATAACTTGCACACCAATAAGAGTTGCCACTCACAGATTAATAGTTAAAGGAGACTTAAAGAGCATAGAATAAAAAATTCTGTTACTTTTTTGTAATAAATCTTAATTTTAAGTTAACATTTATTAGTATTGAAATCATATTATGTACAATATTGTTTTATAATGTTAAGATTAAAGTAATGTTGGAAAAGGGGGAAAGATTATGAATAAAAAAATAAGACGTATAATTGCACTTGCACTTACAATCAGTGCTTTTTCAGCAATTGAACCAACTAAATATTTTAATCTAACAACTGAAGTGGTACATGCTGCAACATATGGAATAGATGGTTTAGAGCTTACTAAAGGTACAAGATCTTCTTCTATTCAAATGTATACAGATGATGATTACGAAAATGAAACAAACTTTAGAAGAGGTACAAAAGAATATTATGCAGAAACTTCTGATACTTCAATTAAAGTTGAAGTAGAAGAGAAAAGTGGCTATGAAAGCAAAATATTTAAAAGTAGCAGCACAAAAGCAGATGCATATGATTCAGGAGATAAAATTCCTATAAGCAAAGGTGACAATACAATATATGTAAGAATATATGAAGATGATGAGTTTGATGAAGATAATGTAAAGAAGAATGTTATAAATGAATATAAAATAAATATAAATAGAACTGATTCAGATGAGGATGAAGATGAAGATATAAGCAATAAAATATATCTAGATGATATTGAGCTAAGCGATGGTGATATAGACTTTTCAAGAAAGACCACATCATATAAAGTAAATGTTAAAAACTCAGTATCAGAAATAACAATTACAGCAGAACCAGAAGACGATGAAGATACAGTTAAGATCGGTGGACAGACAGTAACTGAAAGAGGAAAGTATAAGAGAAAAGTTTCTTTAAATACTGGAAAAAATGAAATTGAAATAAAAGTTACAGATGGATATGACAAAGAAAGAATATATACTTTAAACATAACAAGAGCATCAGCTAGTGATGAAGATAATGACGAAGATAATAATAGCAGCAATACAGATAAGGATAATTCAAATAATAATAACAACAGTAATAATAACACAACTACTCCAGGAACAGACAACAGTACAGATACTACAACTAATAAAAATAAATGGGTGAAAACACAAGATGGACTTTGGATATACTATGATGAAAATGGCAAGCAATTAAAGAGTCAATGGCACTATGACACAACTTATTGGAGATGGTATTACTTTGATGTTAATGGCTATATGAAAACTGACTGGTTATTAGATAATGGTAAATGGTACTGCTTAGGTGATGATGGAGCTATGAAAACAGGATGGGTTTATGCTCATAATAGCTGGTATTATTTAAATGGTGATGGAGCTATGAGGACAGGTTGGCTTCAAGAAGGTGATAAAAAGTATTACTTAAACTCAAATGGAGCAATGCAAACAACAACAAAGACAATTGACGGAAAGACATATAATTTTGATTCAAGTGGAGCAGTAAAATAATATAAAAATGCCATACAGAATATAGATGGAAATCTTATTTTGTATGGCATTTTTTTATTTGTTTTGAATTTTTTACAATTATTTTGCAGTTATTAATTTACTTTCTGGAGTTTTTTCTTTAATCTGTTTTGCTAATTTCTTTAATTCATGGTTTATAAAGAAGAAAACTACAATTCCAGAAGATATATCTGCAATTGGGCCAGCATACAATACTCCATCTAAGCCAAAGAAAATTGGTAATATTAATATAAGTGGTATTAGTAATATCAATTGACGGAGCATTGATAAAATAGAAGCCTTCATTGGCTGACCTGTTGCTTGAAAATAGCTAGTTGCTGTTATTTGAAATCCAGCGCAGAACATACCTGCTAAGAAAACACGCATACACTTAATAGCGAAATTTGTAAAGTCAGCTCCCTCACTGCCGAAGATTTTTAATATAATACCTGGAATACTTAAACATAAAATCCATCCAATAATAGAGACTACTGTTGCCATGGTAGCTGCAGTTACATATGTCTTTTTTACACGATCTAATTTTTGTGCACCTTTATTAAAACCAATGATAGGTTGTGAACCAATTCCTATACCAATACAAATAGATGTGATTATCATTACTATTTTAATTACAATACCCATAGCACTTAGAGCAACATCTCCACCAACAGAAGTTTTATTTCCATAATAAACTAAAGAGTTGTTCATAGTTATTTGCATGACAGTAGAAGCAAGCTGAGTGATACAACTAGATATACCTAATGATACAATAGCCTTACATACACGTCCTTGAAGCTTCATACTTTTAAATTTTAAGCGCATATGTCCTTTTTTAGCAAAATAGTAAGTTAAAATTACCGCAGATAAAATTTGAGAAGTAACTGTAGCTATAGCAGAGCCTGCAACGCCCCAATGGAATATAAAAATATAAATTGGGTTTAATATAGTATTTAAAATAGCGCCAAAAACCATACTGTACATAGATAATGCTGGGGTTCCATCAGTTCTTGCCATATTAGATAAACCAATACCAAGAAGGTTAAATGGAGTTCCAAGCATAAGAATGGTTGAATATGTTTTGGCATATGCCATATTAGCAGGAGTTGCACCAAAAATCTTTAGTAAAGGTTCTTGAAATATAAGTCCTAAAATAGTTAATAATATACCAACAGAAACTAAAAGGATAAACATATTATTTAAAGTTCTTTCAGCTTCTTTTTCCTTTTTCTCACCTAAGTTTATTGCAGCATAGGCACTACTACCAGCCCCCAGCAAAGTACCAATAGATAATATAATAGTAACAATAGGAAAGTACACTGTTGTTGCAGCATTTCCTAAATATCCGACTCCTTGACCTATAAAGATTTGGTCTACAATATTATAAATTGCATTTACCAGCATAGATATAACTGAAGGTAAAGCAAAACGCTTTAATAAACTTCCTATTGGTTCATATCCAAGTGGATTTTTTGTTTCATTTGTTTTTTCCATTCTATTTATTCTTCCTTTCTTGAAGCCTGAAATATGCATTTTCAGACATTTTTCCCATTGAATTATTTGTAATTGAGATTTCTTCTTCTGATAATCCAGTTGTTAAAATATCATGCCATCTATTAATAGAAGTATTTATTGCATCTAATACTGGAATAGCTTCATCAGTAGTATAGAGTCTGTAAATACGTTTGTCTTGTTTATCAGCAAATCTTTTTATATAGCCGTTATCCTCTAATTTTTTAACTGCACGTGCTGTTGTGCCTTTATCAAAATACCCCTTTTCAGCTAGTTCAATAATACCTATGCCTGGATTTTGAGAAATTCTAAGTAAAAAGAATTGTTGTCCGCAGCCAATGTTATATTCTTCTAAAACATCATCAAAATATATCTGACCTATACGATATATAATTGAAGCATATTTATTTATTAGTATATTTTCTTTAGCCATTATAATTACCACCTTAAAAAAATAGTTGCATACGCAACTATGGTAATACTAATATAATATAAAATAGTTGCTTATGCAACTATTTAGCGTGGGGGAATTTTGTATATTGGATTATTAAAATAAAAGAAAACGTTATTTTCTATAGCCTGTTTTAAATTAAGCATAAAGTTAGGAATTTAGGTAAATTGGCTTTTAGTCTAAAAAGGTACCTTTATTAATAATAATTATTGTATGTTATAATAGAAGTATATTGTATATTTCTAAATTATGGTTTTAAATGCTGATTATTTTATTTAGTAATAGCATATAAATAATATATTTTAGTATATATAATATAAAATTTTTATATTCACAAGGGGGAAGAATTATTATGAATAAGAACATTAAGCGTATAATTGCTGCCACACTTGTAGTGAGTGCTTTCTATTCGTTAGCACCAGTAAACAATTACAATTTTTTAACTACAGAGGCACATGCAGCATCTAATGATTCAATTTATTTGGATAGCATTAGCGTAAGTTCAGGAAGTGATGTTAAGCTTTCAAAAAGCAAAACATCTTACAAATCAAATGTATCAAGATCAAAGGACTATGCAACTATAAGAGTAAAAACTAAAAGCTCAAGTGATGAAGTTACAATTGATGGACAGACTCCAGAAGAATCTTCAAGCAGAAATTTTAGACTAGGGGTAGACTTAGATAAGGGAAACAATAAGTTCGATATAGTTGTAAAAAATGGAGACAAAGAAAGAACTTATAAGTTAACTATCTATAGAGGAAGCAGCTCTTCTTCAAGCGATGATAAGATTTACTTATCAAGTATCAGTTTAAGTGAGGGAGATATTGATTTTTCTAAGAAGACAACTTCTTATGATATTACAGTACCAACAAGTACTAATGAAATTAGAATTAAGGCAAAGCCAGAAGATGATGACTATACAGTTACAATTGATGGTGATGAAGTAGACGAAGATGATAACTATAGAACAGATGTAAGTTTAAGTAAAGGAAATAACAAAATAAAAATAGAAATTGAAGATGATGATGGAAATCAAAGAACTTACACTCTAAATATTTATAGAGGAAAAAAATCAGATAGTGATTCTAGTAATTCTGATTCACAAGATGATATTTACTTAGATGACATTACATTAAGTGATGGAACAATTAACTTCTCAAGAAAAACATCAGTTTATGATGTAAATGTTAAAGAAGATGTAGATGAATTAAGAATAAAGGCAGAACCAGAAGATGAAGACTATACAGTTGAAATTGATGGTTATATAGTAGATGATGATGATAATTATAAAAGAACAGTAGACCTTGAAAAAGGTAAAAATATCATTAAGATAGATGTTACAGATGATGACGATAATAAGAGAACATATACATTAAATGTATATAGGGGGACAAGCTCTAATAACGGAAGTAACAATAATGGAAGCTTAAAAACAAACCAATGGGTTGAGTATGGTACTAATACAGGAATATGGAAATACCATGATGCAGCAGGAAATCCAATAAAGAGCAACTGGTTTACTGATAGAAGTTCAGGAAAAACTTATTACTTACAAGCAGATGGAACTATGGCAATGGGCTGGTTCTATAATAATGGTAAGTGGTATTACTTAAATCCATATTCAAATGGATATAAAGGTGCAATGCTTACAGGTTGGCAATATGTAAATGGAAGCTGGTATTACATGGATAGTGCTGGAGTAATGAAAACAGGATGGTTTAGAGATTTAAATGGAGCTTGGTATTACTTAAACAGCAATGGAACTATGCAAATAGCACCTAAATATATAGACGGAAAACTTTATAAATTCTACTCTAATGGAGCATGGATTGGATAATTGGATTAAGATACTAAACCCAAAAAGTGATAAGTAATTATTACAGAAAACTATAAAAATAGTGTTTTAGTTCTAATATTTATAGGTGTCCATAAACAGTTTGTTCCTTAGGAAACTAAGGACAAACAGATTTAAGGACATCTCTAAATAAAGAACAATAAACACTATTTTTAAATGTTTCTTTCATAATTATTTATCACTTTTTCATTTGAAAAGTATCTTAACTTGTACCGTATAAGATTAAAAGGATAAAATAGCACTAAGAATTTCCCAATATTTAAAGTGGCACAAAAATAGTTTGTTCCCAAGATTAACTTGGGACAAACTGCTTTTGAACAACTTCAAATAAAGAAATACTAAGTGCTATTTTTCATGTTTATTGCACAATATATATCACATTTCTTTTAGCAAAAATTATTACAGTGTTTTATGTGCCTATAGTATTAAATTGAAATTAGGAAGTGTCCATAAATAGTTTGCTCCTTAGGAAACTAAGGACAAACAGATTTAAGGACATCTCTAAATAAAGAACAGCAAACATTATTTTTAAATGTTTCTTTCATAATTATTTATCACTTTTTCATTTTAAAAGTATCTTAACTTGTATGGTATAAGATTAAAAGGATAAAATAGCACTAAGAATTTCCCAATATTTAAAGTAGCACAAAAATATTTTGTTCCCAAGATTAACTTGGGACAAACTATTTTTGAACAACCTCAAATAAAGAAATACTAAGTGCTATTTTTCATGTTTATTTTTGCTAAATTTTAACCAATGCAAATAATTACATTATAAAACATTCATTAAATAGAAAAAAATGTAGAAATATAAAAATAAATATAATATAATATTATATATAAGGATACTTAATAAGGTAATTAAAACATTATAAAAGGGGGACACTTATAAAAAGAAGTTTAAAAATTAAAGCTAAATTAAGAGTATTAAAAAATTTATTGATTAGTAAAATTAGAGAAATCTAATGACACAAAGCTAAAGGAGCTAAGGGTAAAACTATGCTAGCCAGTTGCAAGAATCATTGTAATATTATATATATTCTAATAAATAATTTGATGTATTTTAAGAATCTTGAAAATATTTCAATCTTTATTGTAAATTCTACATTGCAAATTATTAATTAGAACTCATATAATATAAATTTTTATTAGATTAAGCAACTCATTTTTCACTAAATGAGTTTTTTATTGTGTTTTAAAAGCAACATAGTTATATAGACGATTATAAGAAAATTTAAATAATAAGTCAGAAAGCTAATTTAAAAAAATGAAATTTATCTTATAAGTTTTTAAAGATTAATTATATGGAGAATTAAAAATATTAATGCCATATATAATCAAACTATCTTAACTTATAAACAATATTATTAGTATAGTTTTTAACAGAGAGATGGAGGAAATGAATGAAAAAATTAAATTTAAAAGATATGAAGGTAAAAAATAAGTTAGTTATCAGTTTCGGTTCAATTATTTCACTAGCAGTTATAGTAATAATATTTTTGCTTATGGCTATGGCAAGAGTTTCAAATTTTGTGGATACTTTGTATAGTGGTCCATATACAAATAGTAATGCTGTATGGGAAGTACGTAGGAATTTAATTGATTTACAGCGTGGTATTAATAGATTTTTGGTAGAAGAAAATAGTGAAAATTTTGATGAATTTCAAAAAACAGTTGATGAAGATGTAGCAACTATTAGAAAAGCTATGGATGTTCTTGATGGTAATTTTATGAATGAAGAAAATCAAGTTGAAATAGAAAAAATGCTTACATTAGTTGAGAAAGGAGAAGAAGTACGTCCAAAGCTTATGGAATTACTAAAAACTGGACAGTTCGAAGAAGCATATAATTTAAATTATAATACATATTATCCAATAGTGGAGGAAATTAATGCAAAGGCAATTGATATTTATAGAAGGAATACGGAGGTGGGAGCAAATTATGTTACTCATGCAGATAGGACTGTACATATATCTATAATTATTGGAATTCTTGTAACTATATTGGGAATTATGTATGGATTATATGTAACGAAAAAAATGACAGAATTAATTGTAAAACCAGTAGAACAAGTTACAGAGGCGGCAAAAGAAATGTATAAGGGAAATATGAATGCTGCTAAATTAATAACATATGAAGCAAAAGATGAATTAGGAGTATTAGCTGAATGTATGCGTGGTACTATGAATAATTTAGATGGTTATGTTAAGGAAATTTCAATAGTACTTAGGAGAATAGCAAAGGGAGACTTAACACAGTCTGGAAATGAAATAACAAACTTTTTAGGTGACTTCAGTGTAATTAAAGAGTCAATGGTATTTATCTTGAAGCGCTTTAATTCTACTTTAACAGATATTACAAGAACATCTAAAATGGTTGATTCAGGTTCAACTGAAATTTCAAAAGCAGCAGAAAACTTGGCAGAAGGAACAACAGAAGAAGCGAGCGCAGTTGAGGAATTAACAGCAACAGTTGATACTGTAACAGATATGGCTAAAGACAGCGCAAATAAGACTCAAGAAGCATATAAAAATATTAAAGTATCTGTAGAAAAGGCTGAAGTAGGAAGACAAGAGATGCAAAAACTTATAGAAGAAATGAATAATATAACAATTATATCAAAGGAAATTGGAGTAATTATTAAAACTATTGAAGATATTGCATCACAGACTAATTTATTATCATTGAATGCTGCTATTGAAGCTGCAAGAGCAGGGGAATCAGGAAGAGGATTTGCTGTAGTTGCTGATGAGATAAAAGATCTTGCAGCAGAAAGTGCAAAGTCAGCAGTTAATACAAAGGAATTAATACTAAAGGTTATTAAAGAGATTGAAGAAGGAAATTCAATTGTAGGCAGAACATCAGGAACAATCGAAGAAATTATAAGTGATATGGATAAATTCGCAGATATTGCTAGTGATATTAGTGTGACAGCTGAAAATCAAGCGATGTCACTTAAAGAGGTAAGTTCTAGTATTGAGCAGGTCTCAAATGTAGTACAAAATACAGCAGCTTCTTCTGAGGAAAGTGCAGCTATTAGTGAACAATTATCGCAAAATGCAGATACTTTGGATAATTTAGTGAGAAGATTTAAATTGTTTGAGGGAGCTAATACAACATCATTTGATGATTAACATTAACTAAAAGCATCCTTTTAAACTAAGTAACTATAAAAGATGTAGTAGAGATTTAATTCGATACTACATCTTTTTTATTAAAGAAATTATTTTTACAAACGTTTTCTAATATTGACAAATTTTATTATGGTTTTATAATAGTTAGCATGATAACTATTATAAAATCATAATAAAAATAGGAGGGAATTATGGATAATAATAATTTAAATAAGTCTTCATTAAATAAAAATTTTTCAAATAGGAATAATTCACTTGAGATAGTTAAATCGATAAGTAAAGTAGCTAAGTTAATTGATGGATTCTATGAAAAATTTTATAAAAATTTTAAGTTAACAAAGGTTCAGTTTAAAACCATGTATTTTATTTATTTAAATGGAGATGAAGGTCTTACAATTTCAGAACTAAGCAATAAACTTAATATAAAGAAACCCACAACAACTAATCTAGTATACAGAATGGAGTCTAATGGTTTAGTCAAAAGAGTATCCAAAGAAGGGGATAGAAGAAGTGTGGTTATATCATTAACAGAAAATGGTGAAGAAATTATTAATAAGGTATTACCTAGTGATGAAGAATTTAAATTATCCATATTAGACTTTTTAACAGAAGATGATAAAGAAAAGTTAGGAAAATTAATGAATGCTATTGAAAAAGAGTTAACAGCAAAACTATTAGAAAGCTAAATACATATTGTGTTGGTTAAAAGGTTATGAAACAAGTATGTATCATATTTTAAGCCTTGACTATTTTTAACCATAACAAAAAGTTAAATTATTATTTCAGTTTAGGAGGATTTTTATGAAATTAAAGAACATTGTACTATTAACAGCTTTAACTATTACAGCAAATTTATTTATTGGATGTAGTTCTGTTTCTAATTTAACTGGAGATAAACTAATGGATAAATCTGATGGGAATTTAGTGATTCAATCTAATGTGGAGATGACAGATACTAGTTTAAATTCCATGGCACCAGGAAAAATTAAAGAAGTAAATGTTAAGGAAGGAGATACAGTTGAAGAGGGACAAGTTCTAGTTACAATAGACAGTGATGCAATCAATGCACAAAAAGCTCAGGTAGAAGCACAAATAGAAACTGTAAAATCTCAATTAAATGCAACTAAAGCGGCTAAAACAGCAGCAGAATCACAACTTGAAAAGGCTCAAAATGGAGCTCAGCCAGAAGAGATTGCTCAAGCTAAGGCATCTTATGATTTATTACAACAAACCTATGACAGAGTGAAGGTTCTAGTTGATGAAGGAGCTTCAACTCAAGCAGATTTAGATAATGCTAAAATGCAGCTTGAAGTTGCAAAAAACAAATATGAATTAGCTCAAAAAGGGGCTAGAGACGAAGATATAAAAGCAGCACAGGCACAAGTTGACCAATCATCAGCATCAGTTGAAGCAGTAGAAGGACAGCTAAAACAAGCACAGGCTGGACTTGAAAGCATTAATGTCAGCTTAAACAATGCAACTATTACAGCACCAACTAGTGGAATCATTACTCAGTTAAATGTTGAAGCAGGAGAAATGGTTTCAGCAGGTATGCCAGTTCTTGTAATAACAAATACAGCAGCACCAGCAATAACCTGCAATATTAAAGAAACTGATATTTCAAAAATTAAATTAGATGAAGATGTAAAAGTAAGTATTCCAGCTTATAAAGATGAGACTTTTGATGGTAAAGTTACTAAAATTAATAAAAATGCTGATTTTGCAACTAAAAGAGCAACTAATGATAATGGTGAATTTGATATATTATCTTATGGCGTAAAAGTTGAACTTACTGATATGAATGAGGATCTTCATGGTGGTATGACAGCCTTTGTTGATTTTGGAAAGTGATGTGATCTTCATTATGAAAGAAAAAATATCTAAAATATTAATTGAACTTAAATCTACAAGTAAATATATTTGGGAGAAAATAATTGTATATAAACATGTAATAATACCTGTTGCTATGCTTATGATTATTCCAATCTGTATTAGCTTTATTTTAGGAAGCGAATTAAGTGGGCATCAAGTGGACCATGTGCCAACAATGATAGTAAATCATGATAATTCAGCAACTACAGAAGGTCTTGTTAATCAAATTAAGCAAAATGAAGCATTTAATATATTAGGATATAGTGAAAATGATGATGATATAAAAAGTTCTATAGACAGAGGAGAGATAATTTTAGGAATAATTATTCCAGCAAATTTTGGCGATGATCTAATGGATGGAAAGTCACCTAAGATTATGACTATTTATGATGGAACTCAGACAGCTTCTATTTCAGCAGCAAAAGGAAAGATTGCAGAAATTTTAGGAACTATAAAAAGTGGATATTTAATAGGAATTGCAGAAGGAAAGCTTGGAGTAATGCCAGAGGTAGTAGCAGACAGCATAATTCCAATAAAATATGAATCTAGGTTTATTGGAAATCCTACTAAGAATATGCCAAACTTTTTTCTTCAAGGAATTTTACTAACAATTATTCAAATAGGTGCAGCCATGGTTTCTATACTTTTAGTTAATAAGAAAAATAGTTACTTAAATATATGGCTTAAAGGGATATTTGTGGGATTAATTTCTTCAATAACATGTTTCTTTACTCTATATGTGCAGTATAAATATTTTGGAGTTCCTTTTAATGGTTCTATTAAAGGGGCAGTAATACTTACAGTTATATTCTTTACTGGAATGTCTAATTTTGGTATAATGCTGAATTTAACAAATAAATGCAATCATCTTGAAGCTTTATCATCTGTTGGAATTGTAGGTTCAACAATGATGCTTGCAGGGTACACATATCCAGTGTTAGCCATGCCTCCTGTTTTTGCTACAATAACAAAGTATGTTCCATTTACTTATTATGGAATACCTATGAGAGACTTAACCCTTCTTAATAGGACTTTTGAACAGGTTTTACCTGATATAGCATGGCTTTTTAAATTCATGCTATTAATGTGGTTAGCTACATTTTTACTATATTTAAAAAACAAGAAAGACAGTAAAAAAGAGGCTATGAAAGAGATAAAGCCTAAAGAATATGAAGATAGTGAAAAAGATAAAGTAGAGGTGATGGCATAGTGAAGTTTATAAAAATGTTATTGACAGCTTTAAAACAAGAAAAAGGAAACATTATTAAACTTTTTATATCTCCTTTAATTGGAACCTTATTTGTTGGATATGTTTTTAGTCATCCTTTTGTAGAAAATGTTCCTTTTGCAGTAGTTGATAATGATAACTCAAGCTTATCAAGGAATATAGTATATCAGCTTAAAAATAATCCAACCTTAAGTATAGATTTATATGCTGATTCAGAATTGGAATTAGAAGAGGCTATAGATAATAAGACAGTAGCTGGTGGAATAGTAATACCTAAAGATTTTGGGAAAGATGTAGGATTATCAAAGTCACCTAAAGCTTTAATACTTGTTGATGGAACTAATATGTTAATAGGAGGTAATGCCTTAGGGGCATGCAGTACTGTACTTGGAACTATGAATGCAGGTGCTCAGTTAAATGTATTCCAAGGAAGAGGCTTGCTTCCAAATACAGCAAAACAAACTATTAGTAATTTCTCATATGTTGATCGTCTTTTATATGAGCCTCAATCAAGTTATTTAAGAAATTTAATATACACAATAATACCTTTTATGATTCAAATGTTCTTTTTAACTTCTTTTTTAGTGCCACTTTTAATTGAAAAGAAAAAGGAACTTTCATCTATAAAAGTTTGGTCAAAAGATGGAGCTAAATCAATAATAAACACAGCGCTTAGAATATTTATTAATTCAACTGTACTCATTGTAGCAAGCTTTGCATCCTTATGTATTGTTAAAAAGCTATATGATATACCTTTGCGGGGAAATATATTAATATATGGAGTATTAATGTATGTATTTTTAATTAATCTTACTGCAATAGGCTTAGTACTGGCGACAATATTTAATAAATCAGTTTATTTTATATTGTTTTATCAATTAATATATTTAGCTATAATGCTGACTTGTGGAGTAACTTATCCTCTATACATGATGCCAGATGGATTTGCAAATGCAGTTGGATCAATATGGCCATTTATTCACAGTGCATTACCTTTAAAGTACTTAAATTTAAAAGGTTTAGGATGGGATTTAATGCTTCCATATATAAAGGAAGGATTAAGATATACTTTAGTATGGATGCCTATAGGAATAACTTTATACTTTTCAAAAATTGCATTCAAAAAGTATAGAAATCAAAAAGTTCGTCTTATAAAAGATGGACAAGAAGTAGTAATGGAATAAAAATGAAAGTAAATAGTAATAGAATAAAGATATGATTGGGAAAATATTAATAGCAGGTGATTAATTATGAAGAAAAATATAAAAGTATTAGCAGCAGTAATAGCTTGAATTAGTATAGCTACTACAATGTATACACCAGCATTTGCAGCAGAAAATAGTGAGGTTATTGCAAATAATATTGCATTAGCTTCAAACAGTTTACAAGGAAATAAGTCAATTATTACTTTAGACAAAATTATAGATGCAACTATTTCTAATAGCAGCAAGTTGGCTTTAAAATCAAAGGAAATTTCATTATACAGAAGAAAGATGAAGGTTCAAGAAAAGGTTAATGACTTCTATGATGAAGTTGGACAAACTGTATATGATTTTCCATATGATAAGCTAGAAATACAAAGAGATCAAACAGAACAGTCAGAAGAGTTTTTAAGAGATCAAATTGCAAATGATATAACAGGAAAATATAATGATATTATTTTAAAAAGTATAGATTTAGAAAATGCTAAGAAAAGTCTAGAAATTAAGAATAAAGAGCTAAATATGTTAAAGACAAAAGCTACTATAGGAATGGCAACAGGAAATCAATTAGATGATAAAGAAATTGAAATAAATTCTTTAAAAGATGATATTACAGCTAAAGAAAATTCTTTAAAAAACAGTGTAGATTATCTTAGTATATTAAGTAATTTAAATTTAGAAAATTATATTTTTGATAGAAATGTCAAGTATGATGTATTTAGAATAGATGGGTCTGTAGATGATTATATAGATGATAAAATAGAAGAATATTTTAAGTATAATCAAGATACTATTGATATTAGCAAGGATTACTTTGATGAATTAGAAGATGATGATATAAGCGATATAATGAGTGAAGATATTCCCTCTATGCCAAGCAAGGGTTCCTTTATTTCAACTGATGAAAATGGTGTAGTAAGCTTCAATTCAGGAAATTATGCTTTAGCACTTATAGATTATCAAGCAAAACAACAAAAATATATACAAACATTAAATGGATATGGTTCTTATATAGAGGGTAGGTATACTATTGAAGAAGCTCAAGTTAAATTAGATGATGGTAAAAAGAATCTTAAAAATGGTATGAAAGAAATGTATTCAACATTACTTGATTTAGAGAATAAAATAAAAAATCTAAATGACCAAATGCAGTCAACAAAAACAAAACTTAAATATGCAAAATCACAAGTTGATATAGGAATGATGACTCAAAATAATTACGATGCTCAAGTACTTAAAACCAAAGATATGGACAAGGCTCTTGTTAACTTAATTAATTCTTATAATGGTTTAAAGAATTCAATAGAAAAACCATGGATTATTAATGCTCAATAAATTTGCTATTTAAAGCTGAAAATGGGATAAATACTTGTTTCATAAAACCAGAAAAATAGAAGTAAGGCTTTCATTCATTTAAAGTTGCATCAAAAAAGTTTGTTCCTAAAATAATTATTGAAAGTGATTGAATCTTTTTAAGGGTAAGTATATGTCTTATTACTTAGTTTTAGGACAAACATATTTGAACAACTTCAAATAAAGAAAGACTAACTTCTATTTTTCAATGTTTATTGCACAAGTATTTATCCCGTTTTTGCTTTGAATATTTAAGTCTATTACTTTTATAATATGTTATTTATAGTATAATAAATATAATTTTTTAATAGATATTGTAAAAAAATTATATTCATACAAATTAGATAACAGTTACTTAATTTATTGAAGAATTAAATTTGCAACGCATTATACGAGGAAAATATAAATGAAAATAACTATAATAAGGCATGCTAAGGTTAATTATAAATGGAAGTTTTGGTATAATTCTGAGGGTTTTAATAAGGCATGTTATGAATATGATACTAGCCCAATAGATGATTTGAAAAAGTATAATATAAATACATCAAATCCAATATATATAAGTGATTTATCTAGAACCTTTCATACTGCAAAATTGATTTTTGGAGAGGCTGAATTTAACAATATGAGCTTATTTAATGAAGTTCAATTAAATGCTTTCATTGACACAAAAATTATGTTACCAGCTATAGTTTGGAGAGCTTTTGGCAGACTTCAATGGTATGGAAATTCTAGTAAACAAATGGAAACTAGAAATGAAACTTTAAAAAGAGCAAAAAAGGCAATTTATTTTCTAGAGGGGAAAAATGAAGACTGCTATGTTGTTTGCCATGCTTGCTATATGAGAGTTTTATTAAAAGAATTAAAACGTAGAGGATATAAAGGTAATTATTCAAATAAACATATAGAAAATCTACAAAAATTTGTATTAGTTTCTCCATAAGTTTAAATAATAATTTTTGTGTTATAAGATAAATAATAAGAAATGGACAATGATAAAACCTTTAGCCAGTAAAAAAGTGATAAAACAAAAAATAGTATAAATACTTGGTTTATTGCATAAGTATTTATACTATTTTGAATTTAAATTTCTTTTGGATTTGGACCGTAAATATTTTCACCTGTTTGGCTATCTTTACACATTAATACAAGAATCCATATTGAACCTATTATAGGTATAAAACCTATAAAATACCAATAACCACTTTTACCAATATCATGCAGTCTTCTTACTGATACTGCTATAGATGGTAGTAGGATAGCTAAAGCATAAATTATAGATATTATTTGAGTGTCTAAAAAACTTTCAATAAATGCGATTATAAGTGTAATAATAAAATTAAATAGAGCAAACATCCAAAATTCTTTTCTTCTTGCCCTACCATCGAAAACAGTATATTTTTTCAATGTATTTAAGTACCAGCTCATTTTTAATCCTCCCTATATATTAATAATATAACGCGTTGTGCTAGTTAATAATAGTCAAAAACAAAAATAGAATAAATAATTG
>ERZ1036424.122-NODE-122-length-54107-cov-4.371605_pt1 | contig 54107 bp, 49 predicted proteins | sample MGYA00514221_ERZ1036424 | MGnify/ENA primary metagenome ERZ1036424 (study PRJEB33795, sample SAMN09464939) | human gut metagenome | host: Homo sapiens | place: USA: Stanford, California | collected 2016-11 | study: EMG produced TPA metagenomics assembly of the... | reverse complement strand
AAACTCTTGCTTATTTTTTTCAGCAATTGGAGTAAATGCATGACTCTATTTATCTTAGAACATCTTTACCTAAAATTTTTTGTCATATATTTAAAATGTTATTATTTCATTAATTTTACAAGTACAGCTTTTTGCGCATGAAGTCTATTTTCTGTTTCGTCAAATATTACATCAGCATGTTCTTCTAATATTTCAGCACTTATTTCTTCACCTCTATGTGCAGGGAGGCAATGAAGTAATATTGCATTAGGATCGGCTTGACTCATTAGATCTTTATTGACTTGGAAGCCTTCAAAAGATTTTAGTCTAGCTGCGCTTTCTTCCTCATGTCCCATACTAGTCCATACATCTGTAATAACTACATCTGCATCTTTAACAGCTTCTGCAGGAGATGTGGTTACAATAAATTGAACCCCTTCATTTTCAGCTATTTCTTTTGCTCTATTTAAATATTTTTCTTTAGCTGTATAATCTTTTGGAGAGGCAATAGAAAAGTTCATACCAACTTTTAGGCAACCAATCATTAAGGAATTTGCCATATTATTACCGTCACCTATAAATGCAACTTTTAATCCTTCAAGAATATTTTTATTTTCTCTAATAGTCATCAAATCAGCTAAAACTTGGCAAGGATGTTCTTCATCTGTTAAACCATTAATGATTGGAATTGAAGAATATTTAGCAAGTTTTTCAGCTTCTTCTTGGGAGAAGGTTCTAATCATAATTCCTTGTATGAATCTTGAAAGAACCCTAGCAGTATCCTCCATAGGTTCACCTCTGCCACTTTGTAAATCTCTATCAGTTAAAAAGAGAGCATTTCCACCTAATTGATACATGCCAGTTTCAAAAGATACTCTAGTTCTAGTAGATGATTTTTCAAAAATCATTCCTAAGCTTTTTCCTTTTAAAAGAAGATGTTCTATGTCATGCTTTTGCTCATATTTCAATTGGTCTGCTAAATTTAATATATCTAAAATTTCTTCTTTAGAAAGGTCATCCATTTTTAATAAATCTTTTTTCATATATATCCCCCAATTATTAATAATAATTTATTAAAGATAAAATGCTCAATAATAAATTACTGATAGTAAAAATCGAGCATTTTAGTATTCTTTATTCTTCTATAGTAGATAAAATGTTTAGTATTATTTCTACACCAGTTTTTAATTCGTCTTTAGTTATTGTAAGAGGTGGTAGTAATCTAACAACATCTGTTCCGGCAGTTAATACTAATAATCCTTTTTTTATAGCTTCTTTCTGAACTAGTGATGGAGCACATTTAGTTTTTATTCCAATCATTAGTCCCATCCCTCTTACATCAACAATTTGAGGATTATTAGAGCTTTCTAACAATCCTTTAACATATGCACCTTTTTCTGATATATCTTTAAAAGACTCTTCATTGCAAAGCTCATCTAAAACAACTAAAGCACCTGCACAAGCAACAGGATTTCCACCAAAAGTAGAACCATGATCACCAGGGTTAAACACATTCTCAACTTTAGTAGAGCAGAGAACACCACCAATAGGAAGACCTGATCCTAATCCTTTAGCTACAGAGACTATGTCTGCTTCTACATCAAAGTTATTAAAACCAAACATCTTACCGGTTCTAGCAATACCACATTGAACTTCATCAAATATCACAAGAACATCTTTTTCATTACAGATTTTAACTACCTCTTGAACATAATCTTTATTTATAGGAATAACTCCACCTTCTCCTTGAATAGCTTCTAACATAATAGCACATACATCATCAGTAAGCTTTGATTTAAAGTCTTCTAAATCATTAGCTTTTACATAATCAAATCCTTCAGGAAATGGTAAGAAGTATTTATGGAACTTATCTTGTCCAGTTGCTTTTAATGTAGTTATTGTTCTTCCATGGAAAGATTGAACTAATGTAAGAATCTTATTTCTTCCTTCACCATATTTATCAAAACTATATTTTCTTGCAAGTTTAATTGCACCTTCATTAGCTTCGGCGCCAGAGTTTGCTAAAAATACTTTACTCATTTTAGCAGTTTCAGTTAGTTTTTTAGCAAGTTTTACACTTGGTTCAGTATAAAAGATATTTGAAGCATGTTGAAGAGTTTTAATTTGGCTAGTAGTAGCACTAACCCATTTTTCATTACAATATCCTAAGCTGTTAACGCCAATTCCACTTGTAAAATCTAAGTACTCATTACCTTCTTTATCATAAAGATAAACGCCTTCACCACGAGTGATTACAGGTTCTAAATGTGAATAGCTATTTACCAAATGTTCTTTTGCTTCATCAAAATCAAATAACATAAAGTTTACCTCCTAATTTTTATTTTTAATAAATCATTGTTCCAATTCCTTCTGGAGAGAATAATTCTAAAAGAATTGAATGAGGAATACGTCCATCTATAATTATAGATTTTTCAACTCCCATTCTAACCGCTTCAACGCAACAATCAATTTTAGGAATCATACCACCTTTTATTACACCTTCAAGGCATAATTTTGGAATTTGATGAAGCCTTAGTACAGAAAGTAGGGAAGAAGGATCACTTGGATCTTTCATAACTCCAGGTACATCAGTAAGTAATAATAATCTCTCAGCTTTTAGTGCTGCTGCAATTTTTGAAGCACATATATCAGCATTAATATTATATGGTTTATTGTCATCTTCGCCTAAAGCAACGCTTCCAACAACAGGGATATATCCAGAATTCATAGCCATCTTTAATATATCAGTATTAACTTTAGTGATTTCACCAACATAACCTAAATCAACATCAGATTCTAATTTTTTAGCCTTTAAAAGGGAACCATCCATTCCACATAAGCCTATAGCTTTTCCACCAAATTTTTCGATTAAAGAAACTAAATTTTTATTAACTTTTCCACCAAGAACCATTTGAACTACATCAATTGTAGTTTCATCAGTATATCTTAAGCCATTAATAAATTTACTCTCTTCGCCTAATCTATTTAAAAAGTCAGAAATATCAGGACCACCACCATGTACAACAACTGGTTGTATACCAACACATTTCATTAAAATGATATCATTTATTACTCTTTCTCTAAGATCATCACTTATCATGGCATTTCCGCCATATTTAACAACTATTATTTTTCCATAGTATTGTTGTATATAAGGTAAAGCATGGACTAATATTTCCGCTCTTTCATTGTAATTCAATTAAATACGCCCCCTAAAATTTAACTTCTATAATCTCCATTGATTTTTACATATTCATAGCTTAAATCGCAGCCCCAAACGTAGGCGCTAGCATTTCCTAAAGATAAATCAACTTTAATAACAATTTCATCTTGTGTTAATATTTCTTTAGCTTTGTCTTCATCAAATCCAAGGGAACTACCAGCTTCACAAACCTTTATAGATCCAGCAGAACTTTCAAAGGAAACATCAACCTTTTCAGGATCAAAATCAATTTTTGCATATCCTAAAGCACAAAGGATTCTTCCCCAGTTAGCATCGCTACCAAACATAGCAGTTTTTACTAAACTAGAATTAATAACACTTTTTCCTAAAGTAACAGCATCTTCTTCAGTATTAGCACCAAGAATTTGACACTCTAATAATTTAGTAGCCCCTTCACCATCTTTAGCTATATTTTTCGCCATAATTGTATTTAGAGATGTAAGTGCCTTTAGAAAAGCATCATAGTTTTCATCTTTCTCAATTATGGTAGGATTTTTAGCCAATCCATTAGCTAAGATTAATACCATATCATTAGTACTTGTATCACCATCAACACTAACTCTGTTATAAGTCGCTTTAACACTAGTTTGAAGTGCTTCGTTTAGTAATTCAGGAGAAATAGAGATGTCTGTAGTTATAAATGAAAGCATTGTTCCCATATTTGGCTCAATCATACCAGATCCCTTAGCCATGGCACCAATAGTTATTTTCTTATCTCCTATATAGAATTCTAAAGCTAATTGCTTTTTATAAGTATCAGTAGTCATGATAGCAGAAGAAGCATCTTCAAAGCCATCTTTTGATAATTTCTCTGTAAGTAGAGGAATACCATTTTTTATTGCATCTATATTCAAAGGAACTCCAATTACTCCAGTAGATGCAACTAAAACGTCATCAGGTTTTAATTTTAATTCTTTAGCTTGTAACATAGCCATTTTTTTAGCTTTGTTTAAACCATCTTCACCATTGCAAGTATTTGCATTACCACTGTTTACTATTATTGCTTGAGCTTTTTTATTAGCCAAATGATCTTTAGTTATATAAATTGGAGCACCTTTAACCTTATTTTTTGTATACATTCCAGCAGCTGCTGAAGGTACCTCAGAATATATTAAAGCTAAATCTTTTTTTAAATTACTTTTCTTTAAACCACAATGTATTCCAGAAGCTAAGAAGCCCTCTGGAGATGTAATTCCACCATTTATATATTTTATATCCAAATTTATAACCCCCTAATATTGCTTATTGAAAATTTATTAAATTATATGAGTAGATTTTAAATTAGTAAGAGCTTAATTCTTTTAAAGTAATTGAACAATTTAATATAACCGAACAAAACCCTTGCTTATAACTAAAATGCTGGTGCAATAAAATTTAAACCTTCAGTTTCATCAAATCCTAAAATAATATTCATATTTTGAATAGCTTGACCAGCAGCCCCTTTAATCATATTATCAATAGTACTTACTACAATAATCTGATCTTTTCTATGATTTAAGTGTAGTGAAATATAACAATCATTAGATAATCGTACATTTTTTATTGAAGCAACTTCTCCAAGTGGTAACACATTAACGAAAGGTTTATCTTTATAAAAGTCAACATATAGCTTATGTATTTCTTCTAAATTAACCTTAGACTTTGGAGTACAATAAATAGTTGAAAGTATTCCTCTATTTATTGGAAGTAAGTGAGGAGTAAAAGTTATGCTTACTTTATCATCTGCCATAGTAGATAAAATTTCTTCAATTTCCGGTGTGTGTCTATGAGCTCCAACCTTATATGGAGCAAATGTTTCATTTTCTTCAGGAAAATGAGTATTTAAAGTTAATCCTCTTCCAGAACCTGTAGTTCCAGACTTAGAATCACAAATAATGCCATTTAAATTAATTAATGAATTTTTTAGTAATGGCATTAATCCTAATTCTATAGTTGTTGGATAGCAGCCAGGATTAGCGATTAATGAACATGCTTTGATTTTATCTTTATTTAGTTCTGGAAGTCCATAGACACATTTGCTATGTAAGTCTGGCTCAGAAAAGTTTTTACCATACCATTCTTTATAATCTTCTTCATTAGATAATCTAAAATCAGCACCCATATCAATACAAATTTTATTATTATCAATAGCTTTTTTGGCAATGCCTTCACTTAATCCATGAGGTAGAGCAGTAAAGATAACATCACATTTTTCAACTACATCATCCATTGATTCGCAAATTAAATTTGTTTTATTTAGAAAATTTTTATATACATTACTGATTTCTTGTCCTTCAAATGAAACTGAACTTAATGCTTTTACTTCTACATTTGGGTGAGATAGTAATAATCTTAAAAGTTCAGCCCCAACATAACCTGTAGCACCAATTATTCCAACTTTAACCATTTGTTTAGCCCCCTTAAATTGACATTTAGATCAATATAGAAAGAAAATCTATATTGATCTAAATTTAAAATTATTATTTATTTTCTTTAGATTCTTTTATAAAATCTTTTAATGCTGTAATTTGAATTTTAACTGATTCTTTAGAAGGACCACCAATAACTTTACGTTCTTCTACACAAGTTAAAAGATCAATTGCATGATATACATCTTCCTCAAAAATAGGGGAGAATCCTTTAAGTTCTTCAAGAGTTAATTCTTCAATCATTTTATTTTGTTTAATGCACTCAAGAACTATTTCTCCAACTACTTCATGAGCATTTCTAAATGCCATACCTTTTTTTACTAGATAATCAGCTACATCAGTAGCATTAGTAAAGCCAAGTCCTGCACCTTTTCTCATATTTTCTTTCTTTACTTTCATTGTCCTAATCATTCCACAGAATGTTTTAAGAGCAAGAGTAGCAGTATCAAGTCCATCAAAAACTGCTTCTTTATCTTCTTGCATATCCTTGTTATAAGCAAGAGGAATTCCTTTCATAACAGTAAGCAAAGTTATAAGATCTCCATAGACTCTACCAGTTTTACCTCTAACCAATTCAGCAACATCAGGATTTTTCTTTTGAGGCATAATACTGCTACCAGTACTATAACCATCATCAAGCTCAACGAAACTAAATTCGTTAGTACACCAAAGTATTATCTCTTCTGAAAATCTTGATAAGTGCATCATGATTATTGAAAGACAAGAAAGAGTTTCAATAGCATAATCTCTATCAGATACAGAGTCTAGACTATTTAGAGTAACCTTTGAAAAACCAAGATCACGTGCTACAGCTTCTCTATCAATTGGATAAGTAGAAGTTGCAAGAGCACCTGCGCCTAATGGCATTTCATCAACCCTTTTATAACAATCAGTCAACCTAGAATAATCTCTCTTAAGCATTTCTGCATAAGCCAAAATATGATGTGCAAAGGTAATTGGTTGAGCCTTTTGCATATGAGTGTATCCTGGCATTATAGTATCTATATTTTCTTCAGCTTTTTCCAATAGAACTTCTTCTAAAGCTATAATGTCATCTTTTAAAGCAACAATTGCTTTCTTTAAATATAATCTAAAGTCTAAAGTAACTTGGTCATTTCTGCTTCTTCCAGTATGAAGCATTTTTCCATACTCTCCAATATAGTATGTCAAAGTACCTTCAACAAAACTATGAATATCTTCTGAAGTCTCATCAATTTCAATAACTCCATTATCCATTCTTTTTAATATTTCAAGAAGACCAGAAGTAATTCTATCACTAGCTTCTTGAGATATTATATTTTGTTTTCCAAGCATTGAAGCATGAGCAAGGCTTCCTTCGATATCTTCTTTATACATTCTTGAATCTACATTAATAGATGAATTAAAATCATTAACTAATTTGTCAGTGCCTTTTTTAAATCTTCCGCCCCAAAGCTTCATTATTTAGCCTCTTTCTTTATTTTTTCTTGCATTTTAGCTCTTACTACAGATGGAAGTCCAAAAAGATTTATGAATCCAGCAGAATCTTTTTGATCATAAACTCCATCCTCTCCAAAAGTTGCATATTCTTCACTATATAATGAATATGGTGAAGTCATACCGGCATTGACAATATTTCCTTTGTATAATTTTAACTTTATTTCACCAGTAACAGTTTCTTGAGTTTTAGTTACGAATTCTGATAGTGCTTCTCTAAGAGGAGTAAACCATTGTCCGTTATAAACTATATCAGCAAATTTTAAAGCTATTTGTTCTTTATAATGTGCTGTTTCTTTATCTAAACAAATTTCTTCTAAATCCTTATGTGCTTTGTAAAGAATAGTTCCACCTGGAGTTTCATAAACACCTCTTGATTTCATACCAACAAGTCTGTTTTCTACCATGTCAGTAATACCAATAGCATTTTCTCCGCCAACTTTATTTAATTCTTCTAACAATTCAACACTGTTCATTTTCTTACCATTTAAAGCAACGGCAATTCCTTTTTCAAAAGTAAGATTTATATAAGTTGCTTCATTTGGAGCAGCTTCTAATGTTTTAGAAAGTTCTAAGATTTCAGCATATTTAGGTTCATTTTCAGGAAATTCTAAATCTAAACCTTCATGGCTTAAATGCCAAATATTTTTATCTTTACTATAGTTTGTTTCACGATTAATTTTTAAAGGAATATTCTTAGATTCAGCATATTCGATTTCTTCTTCTCTTGACTTAATATTCCAAACCCTCCAAGGTGCGATTATTGGCATTTCTGGAGCGAATGCTTTAACAGCCATTTCAAATCTTACTTGGTCATTTCCTTTTCCTGTACATCCATGACAAATTGCATCTGCACCTTCAGCTTTAGCGATTTTAACTAAGCTTTTTCCGATTAATGGTCTTGCAAATGAAGTACCAAGTAGGTATTTACCTTCATATATTGCACCAGCTTGAATAGTTGGGAAAATATAATCATCAACAAATTCTTGTGTTAAATCTTCTATATATAATTTTGATGCCCCTGTCTTTATTGCTTTTTCTTCTAATCCTTCTAGCTCGTCCTTTTGTCCAACATTACCGCAAACTGCTATTACTTCACATCCATAAGTCTCTTTAAGCCATGGAATGATAATTGAAGTATCTAGTCCTCCTGAATAAGCTAAAACCACTTTATTATATTTTGTCATTGTAAAAGCCCCCCTTAAATTTATGGAAAATATAAAATAAATTAATATAATTTACTAATTAATATGTTGTTTATAATTATACAAGCAATTTATAGAATAATCAATAGGAAATACGAATAATATTCATAAAAAATTATATTTTATACATTAATATATGGGGAATATGCAAAAAAAGTGATAAAATATGCATAAATAAAATTTTGAGATAGTTAAAAATATTCACTACTTATTTTAAAAAATTTAAAGTTGAAACAATTTATTTATTAGTAAAGAGAATAAAACCAAAACAGAGAAAATATTTTTGCTATAAAAATATTTTCTCTGTTTTAATTATTAACTGTATTTTTAAAGTATGTTTTCAAAACTTGGTATTTGCAATTCTTTTATATGCTTAGCATTATATTTTAATAGATGGAGTGCTGAATTTGCATCAGGTGCCTCTTCATACATTGTATAAAGCGAAACTCTTATAGCTTCATCAAGCAAATTATCAAAACTTTGATGACTAACATATAGTGAAGTTATAAAATTATTATTATTAATAGCTTCTAATAGTTCTAAAGACTGGGCATATGCTGCATCGAAATTTTCATTGGTTATATTATATTCTATTTCTTGTGATTTATATTGAATATCATCACACAATCTAATTAGTGAAGTATTTAAAAAATATACACAAATCATAACACTAACAAAAAGAACTACAGAAATTATAGCATTCTTCATTTCTTAAACTCCTTTTCATATTCATCAAATAGTTGAAATTTAAATTTACCTTCAGTATCATACATTGCAATTAAAACTTTTTTAATAGAAGGAATATTATGATTTTTAAGGATATTATTAATCCAAGCTTCATCTTTATTAATACTTGTTAAAGAACTCTTATTTATTTTTCCATCAGAAATTAATACTTTTGGCAATTGAACTTCTGGTTTTGGAGAAGTATTATCTTTAGATCCACCACCGGAACTGCCTCCTGAACCTTGAGAAGAATTATAATTTGCAGGAAGAACAGAAAGCTGCCCATCATTTTCTAATATTGCATATTGTACTTCATCAAGATTAAAATAATTAGCGAGTCTTAACTCCTCTAATAATTCATCAATATTTAATTGTTGCTTTTTTAATCCGGAATAATTTATCTTTCCTTTATAAATAAGAAGACATGGCTCACCATCGACAAATTTTCTAGTAGATTGAAATTTTAAACCAAATTGAGTTAAAATTGTCTTTAAAAATAGCAATGTAACTATTGGAATAATACCTAATAGCAATGGTAATCTTGAATCTTGCATAGGAAGAGCTGCTAAATCTGAAATCATAATAGTTATTACGAATTCATAAGGTTGCAGTTCACCTATTTGCCTTTTACCCATTAATCTCATTACAAAAACTACTAATATATATAATATTGTTGTTCTAAGTGATACTATAAACATAAAAACACCTCGCAAAAATAATATTTGCAAAAATAATATTTATATTCAAAATAATATTATTTTTATGATTTTTATAAAATAATGTATATAATAAATGTAGAATTGAATTTAATTAATTTAAAAATTAGTTGTAAATTTTCAAGAAAGAAGGTCTTAAAGTATATGCTTAATGAAGGATTGAACCTAACAAACAACAGAATTGAGGCTAAAAAGGGAATAACATTTTATGAGTTAATACAAAATAAATCTCCTAATAAAATAAAAGATATTGCAATATGCAAATTAAATGGGAAGTATCATGAATTAACAGAGGAGATAAAAGAAGATGGGATTATTGAAATGGTTCCATTTAATACAGATTTAGGTATTCAAATATATATTAGAACATTACAATTTATCTTTATTAAATCAGCTTTAGATTTATTTAAAGATTCAAAAATAACAATAGAGCATTCAGTAAGTAAAGCGCTTTATGGAGAAATAAAAAAAGAAGTACCATTAAGTAAAGAAGATATTAAAAATATTAAAAATAGAATGATAGAGATAATTAATAGAGATATTCCAATAAAGAGTATTAGAACTACAAAGGATCATGCAATAGAAATATTTAAAAGCTATAATATGGAGGATAAAATTAAGCTTTTAAAATATTGTGAGTTAAAAGAAGTGCATTTATATGAACTTGATGGAAGATATGATTATTTTTATGGATCTATGGCGTATTCTACTGGAGTAATAAGAGCGTTTGATTTACAGAGTTATGAATCAGGTTTCATTTTGAGAAGACCCCAAAGTAAAGACTTAGATATACTAACTGATTTTAGGGAACAAAAAAGCTTAACTAATGTATTTAGAGAAACAGAAAAATGGCTTAATATATTAGATATAGGAGAAGTGGGAAGCTTAAATGAAAAGGTAATCAAAAATGAATTACAAGATGTAGTTATGGTTTCAGAAGCGCTTCATGAAAAGAAAATAGCCAATATTGCTGATAAAATATTCAGTGAAAAAGATGTAAAAATAATATTAATTGCAGGACCATCATCTTCTGGAAAAACAACTTTTGCCAATAGATTAAGTATTCAATTAAGGGTTAATGGATTGACTCCTATTCCTTTATCTTTAGATGATTATTTTGTAAATAGAGTAGAAACACCAAAAGATGAAAATGGAGAATATGACTATGAATCTATTAATGCATTAGATTTAGAGCTATTAAATAAGGATTTATCGGAATTATTAGATGGAAAAAGAGTTGAAATTCCAACATATAACTTCAAAAAAGGAGAAAAGGAGTGGAATGGGAGATTTGTTAAAATACCAGAAAATGGAGTGATAATATTAGAAGGGATTCATGGACTAAATCCAGAGTTAATATCTAAAGCTAATAAAGAAAATATTTTTAAAGTATATATATCAGCATTAACTCAATTAAATATAGATAATCATAATAGAATTTCGACAACAGATGTGAGAAAGGTTAGAAGAATAGTTAGAGATTCATTATCAAGAGGCTATGATGCAGAGGAAACATTAAAAATGTGGCCATCAATTAAAAAAGGAGAAAAAAATAATATTTTTGTATACCAAGAACAAGCTGATGCGATATTTAATTCTACTCTAGTATATGAATTATGTGTATTAAAGCCATATGCTTTAAAAGAGTTAGAAAAAATCACAGATGAAAGTCCAGTTTATGCAGAGGCAATAAAGCTAATATCATTTTTAAGCTTTTTTAAAGAGATTAATATTGATGAGGTACCAAAGAACTCTATATTAAGAGAATTTATAGGTGGTTCATGTTTCTATGAATATTAAAAGTTTGATTTAGTATTAGATAGCTGAGTATTTATATATAGTTTTGAATTAAATAATATGTATATAATAATTAGAAGTTCTGATAAATCAATATATTATTATGAATAAAAATTAAGAAATAGGAAGTATTTAATATAATTTCCTATTTCTTAATTTTTTTTATATAAAATATTAAAAAGTTTATGTATAAAAATTATACAGATTGTGGTTTAATAAATTTGAAATTAAACAAACTAAAGATAGAGTTTATAAAATGGAAGGAGGAGGGATTTAGTAAAACTATTTTACTAAATTATAAGAGACATGAAAGGCATAGGAGTTTTTGATATTTTAGGACCTATTATGATAGGACCTTCAAGTTCACATACGGCAGGAGCAGCTAGACTGGGAAAGATTGCTAGGAGCATAGCGGATGATGAAATATTGGAAGTTCAATTCTTACTACATGGATCTTTTGCAAAGACATATAAAGGCCATGGAACAGATAGAGCTTTAGTAGCAGGAATTTTAGGAATGGAACCCAGTGATGAAAGGCTAAGAGATTCATTAAATATTGCAGAAAAAAAGGGAATAAAAATTATATTTAAAGAAGCAGATCTAGGAGATGCCCATCCTAATACAGTAAAATTTATTATTAGAACAATTAAAAATGAATTTTGTGAAGTTGTTGGTTCATCTATTGGTGGTGGAAACATAAAAATTTTTGAAGTTAATGGCAATGAAGTGGATTTTACAGGTATGTATGAAACCTTAATTGTATCCCATAGAGATGCTCCAGGAGTTATTCATGATGTAACTCATATTCTATATAGTGAAAATTTAAATGTGGCATTTATGAGAGTGTTTAGAAATCATAAGGGAAAAGAGGCAACAATGATTTTTGAAATGGATAATAAGGTTAGTGATGAATTAATAAAAAAAATAGAAAATATAGATTTAGTTGAAAAAGTTATTTCAATAAGTCCAGCAAAGGATGGTGAATAGTATGCTTGCTAAAACGGGAGAAGAACTATTAAAAATATGTGAAGAACAGAAGATTTCATTAAGTGAATATGCAATTAGATGTGAAATTGATGAAAAGGGCTTAACGAGAGAAGAAGTAATAGAAAAAATGAGAAAAAATTTAAAAGTAATGATGTCTGCTGCTAATGAGGGGATGGATAAGAAGATATACTCTGTTAGTGGATTAATAGGTGGAGATGGATATAAACTAAATAAATATGCTAAAAGTGGAAAAACACTTACAGGTAGAGTTACCAATATGGCAATGGCTATGGCAATATCCTCATCAGAAGTAAATGCATCTATGGGAAAAATAGTAGCATGTCCAACAGCTGGATCTTGTGGAATATTGCCAGCTGTTATATTGTCAGCAGGAAAAGAACTTGAATTAGGTGAAGATGAACTTATAAATGGTTTATTAGCTGCAGCATCGGTTGGAATAATAATAGGATTAAATGCAACTTATCAGGAGCAGAGGGTGGATGCCAAGCAGAATGTGGTTCAGCATCAGCAATGGGAGCAGCAGCTGTAGTTGAAATGATGGGGGGAACTCCTAAAATGAGTTTAGATGCAGGTTCAATTATACTTCAAAATGTTTTAGGATTGGTATGTGATCCAGTTGCAGGACTTGTTGAAATACCTTGTGCTAAAAGAAATGCTCAAGGAGCGATAACTGCATTATGTACAGCAGATATGGTTATGGCAGGAGTTGTTGCAAAAATTCCTTTTGACGATGCTGTAAGCGCTATGTACAAAGTTGGAAAGAGTTTACCTTCAGAACTTAGAGAAACAGCAATGGGAGGAATAGCAACAACAAAAGAAGGACTAAGACTAAAGGAAAAGGTATTTGGAAAAGACAAATAGGTCAAACTATTTTAGTTCTTATGAAGAATTAATTGTATTGTATTTTTTAGAATATTATAAGTGGTAAAAATAACTTCTATTGACAATTAAAAAATATACATGTAAAATAATATTTGCAAATGCAAATCATATGCAAATAGGAGGGCTTAGATGAAGAAGAAAATTATAGCTAGTTGCTTAGCTATGTTAATTGGAGTTATGCTTATAGGGTGTGGTTCAAATTCTAAAAGTGAATCAAAGAATAATACGGAAGATAAATTAAACATAATGGTTTCAATATATCCACTAAAAGAATTTACAGAGAAAATTGCTGGAGATAAAGCTGAGGTAAAATGCTTAGTACCAGATAATATGGAACCTCATGACTATGAACCTAAAACTAAGGATTTTGGAGATTTAGCAAAAAGTGATGCCTTTATTTATAATGGTTTAGGAATGGAAACTTGGGTAGACCAAGTTAATGAAATTATTAAAGATAAAAATGTAGTTATTTTAGATTCAAGTGAAAATGTGGATGTTAGAAAAGAAGGGGAAGCTGTAGATCCTCATACTTGGCTAAGTTTAAAAAATGCAGAAGTGCAATCTGAAAATATAAAAAATACTCTTATTAAGCTAGATGAAAAGAATAAAGAATATTATGAAGAAAATTATGAAAAGTTTAAAGAAGAATTAGAAAATTTATATAGTGAATATAAACCTAAATTTGATAGTCTAGCTAAAAAAGATTTTATAACAGGTCATGCTGCTTTTGGATATTTATGTAGAGACTATGGTTTAACACAAAAGTCTGTAGAAAATTTATTTGGAGAAGGAGAACCAACTCCAAAGCAATTAGAGGATTTAGTGAATTTTTGTAAAGAAAACAATATAAAAACAGTATTCTCTGAATCATTAGCAAGTCCTAAAGTTTCTGAAACATTAGCAAAGGAAGTAGGAGCTAATGTAGTACCAATAATGACTTTAGAATCTAAAGAAGATGATAAAGGATATATAGAAGCTATGAAATATAATTTAGATGAGATATATAAATGCTTATCAGAAGAGTAATAGTAAAATTTTAATTGAATTTATATATAAAATGTGATGAATATTATAAAGTATATATTTATGAAAAATATTTACTTTATAATTATTTATCACTTTTCTATTTTTTAACAATAATATAATTTATAAACCATAATTTGTAAATAAATAATTGACACATTCTTGTAATCACGTAAAATAGAAGTAGGAAAGTAGTATTTATATATTTTTACAAGCATACTTTTGTGTATGCTTGTAATTATTAGAAATATTAATACTAATACATATGATATAGGAGGAATGTATGAGTTTTGCAAAAGAATTTTATGAATCCAGAGTTAAAGAAAATACTAATAAAGTTAATAAATTAAAGAGTAAGATAAATGTAGTAGGATGGAGTAGATTAGCAGTTGTTATTTTAGCAGGTTTAATTGATTACTTTTTATATAAACAAGATAATATTAAATTACTTATAGCATTAACTATATTTTTTGTGGCGATTTTTTTAGTACTAATATATTATCATAATAATATATTAGAAGAAAAAAGAAAGTTAAGTATTTTAATAGATATTAATACAATTGGACTAAAAAGATTATCAGGAGAATTTAAAGAATTTAAAGATAATGGAGAAGAATATTTAGATGATAATAATCCATTTACAAATGATTTAGATGTATTTGGAAATAACTCTATTTTTCAATATATCAATAGCACAACTACTAAAGGTGGAAGAGAAGAGTTAGTTAAAATTTTAAAGAGACAAAAATCATTTAAAAAGAGAGAAATTGAAGAAAGACAAGAAGCGATAAAAGAATTAGGAGAAAAAATTAAGTGGAGGCAGAATTTAATAGTTGAAGGAACTATTAAAAAATCAAAAGAGTTTAATTTAGAAAATTTAATTAAATGGAGTAAAGAAAAAGAGTCATCTAGTCCTTTAAGGGTTGCTATAGCATGTACATTTATACTTGTAACTATATTTTCTATATACTTAGTATTTAAAAAAATTATACCAGAATCATTTTTAATATTAGATTTAATGATTAATTTTATTGTAATTAAAGTATTATCTAATGGTATGAGAGAGGAATTACAACTTTTTGAATCCATAAAAAATAGTGTATATGGATATAGTAAAATACTTGAACTAATTGAGGAGGAAGAATTTAAATCTCCTTATTTAAATAGCATTAAAAATAAATTAAAAAGTGAAGATTCAAGCTGTAAAGTAGAAATGAAAAAGATGTCAAATATATTAGATTGGGCTGGAAATAGTAAGTATAATGCATATTATTTATTGTTAAATATATTTATATTCTCAGATGTGTTTTTAATGAGGAATTTAGATAATTGGAGGGAAAGAAATGGCGAAAAGCTTGAAAAATGGCTTGAAGTTATGAATGAAATAGAAGCATTATCTAGTATATCAAATCTTTCATTTGAAAATAATGATTGGGTATATCCACAAATTTTAAATGAGAACGAAATAAAGGGAATTAATATTGGGCATCCATTATTGGGAGAGAGAGCTGTCAGAAATACATTTTCACTAACAGGTCAGCAAAAAGTATCTTTAATTACAGGATCAAATATGTCTGGAAAAAGTACATTTTTGAGAACTGTTGGAGTGAATTTATTGCTTAGTTATATAGGGGCTCCAGTATGTTCAGAAAATTTTTCATGCGGAATTATGAATATATACACATGCATGAGAACAAAAGATAATTTAGAAGAAAGTATATCTTCTTTTTATGCAGAGATATTGAGAATAAAATTATTAATAGAGGCGTGTAAAAGAGGAGAAAAAATATTTTTTCTTTTAGATGAAATATTTAAAGGAACTAATTCTAAAGATAGACATACAGGAGCTACAGTGCTTATTAAGCAATTAATAGAGTATGGAGGTGTAGGTCTTGTATCTACACATGACTTAGAGCTTTGTGATTTAGAAAATAAAAATATTAGTATAATTAACTATAATTTTAGGGAATTTTATGAAAATGACAAAATTAAGTTTGATTATATATTAAGAAAAGGTAAAAGTGAAACTCAAAATGCAATACATTTAATGAGACTTGCAGGTATTGAAATTTCATAGTAAAAGATTTATAGAAATTTTGGAGAGGAATAAATTATGGGGTATATAATTATAGATTTAGAGTTTAACAACTTAAAAAATATTACTAAATATTATGAAGATTTTTTTGAAAAGCATGATGAATTAAAGGAATTAGATTTAGAAAACGAGATTATAGAAGTAGGGGCAGTTAAGGTAGATAAATATATGAAACCTATAAGTGAACTTAGAGAGTATGTTAAACCAACAGTTTTTCCTATAATTAATCCAATTGTAAATGAGATTACAAAAATAGATATGGATATTCTTAAGAGGAAAGGAATATCATTTCATGATGCTATGAATAAGCTTAAAGATATGTTTGAAGAGGGAGATGTTCTTTGCTCATGGGCAAAAGATGATATTGCAGAACTTATTATTAATGCTCATCATTATGGATATACTGATATTAATTGGCTTGACAAGTATTTAGATATTCAAGAATACGCCACTAAAATTTTGGCTCATAAGAAGGCATTAGGGCTTAAAACAGCCTTAGAACAATTAAAGATTAGAGTTGATAATAGTAAATTACACGATGCTTTAAATGATGCTAATTATACAGTTCAGGTATTTAAGTGTATATATAATTCTAAAATAGTAAAAAGCTATATAGTTGAAGATATATATAATATGCCAGCGATTCATGTTGATTTACAAGATATAGAAATTGATGATAAACGATTAAAATTAAAGTGCCCTAAATGTGGTACTAAGGTTAATTTAGAAACTCCAATAAAATTATTAAACTGGAGATTTGCAGCATTAGGTGATTGTCCTAAATGTAGGGGAAAGGTGCTGTGTGAAATAATAGCGAAGAAAACACTTCAGGGAGAAGTAGGATATGATGAAGTTAATAGTTTATTAAAAGAAGAATCATATCTTAACTATATTTATAAATTTGAAAATCTTTGTATTGAAAAGTAAAAATTAAGAGAATATCATAAAAAATTTACGAATAAGTAAGAATTTCGTTAAGGTATTTTTGTGTTAAATATGGTAAAATAGACATGTACAAAAATAATTAATACTTTTAAGGAAAGGATTTTAATTATGAATATAGCCTTTTTTCTTACTCCTAAAAATGAAGTCGTTTGTGAAAATATAGAAGTTACAATGAGACAAGTCATGGAGAAAATGGAACACCATGGATACACAGCAATACCACTTATTAATAAGGAAGGTAAATATGTAGGAACTTTAACTGAAGGTGATTTGTTATGGAAGTTAAAGAATACTCCAGATTTAAATTTTAAGAATACAGAATCGGTAAAAGTTAAAGATATAAAAAGAAGAGTAGTTCATAAGTCAGTATCTATAACTTCAAATATAGAAAGTCTGATATCATTAGCTATTAATCAAAATTTTGTACCAGTAGTTGATGATAACGGTATATTTATTGGAATAATAAAAAGAAGTGATATAATAAATTATTGCTTTAATGAACTTGGAAAAATAAATGAAGCTAAAATGTTATGCAATTAATAATAGTCAAAAACAAAAATAGAATAAATAATTGTTTCATAAAACTAGAAAAATAGTGATAGGGGGTCATATAATTAACCTAAAATAAATTGTTGGGTTTAATTATATGACCATCTATCACTTTTGCTTTAATAAAATAATCTAAATTAGTTAAATAAAGCTACACAGAATTTAGTATTTACTTTTAATAAATTGTTTCTGAAGATTGGACTATGTAATTGCTTGATTGTTAATATAAATAAAAAATAGTATAAATAATTGTAAAAATAATTCACTTACTTAAATAAAGTATTTTGATTAATTTTACAATATTTATACTATTTATAAGTCTAATATTTAATTGGTATATTTAAATATTAGGAATTTTGATAGGTTTCTATTACAAGATCAAATTCTTCAACATTAGTTATTTCACCAAAAGTATCTTCTTTAATTCCAGGATAGTAGTATAAAACTAATTTATCATCAGAATTAGAAATATTCTCTAGTAAAATATATTGCTTATCAGAAGTAGAATCTTCAACTAGTCCAAGAACCTTATATTTAGATGCTCTTCCAGTATCATTGTTAGTAAGGTCTAAATTAAAATTATCAAATTTTCGCACATTAAATTTTTCTCTGTCACAAGTTACTATTAGAGAACCATTCCTACAACTGGAACATGATTTAAAGTTACAATCAAATGTGCAGTTTAAACATTCACATTTTGAACATTTTTCTAATTGTTTAAAATCCTCTCTATTTTTAGCTTTAAAATCTTGAACTAAGTTTATTCCAGAATTTGATTTAAACATATTAAAAAGAGATTTCTTTTTAGAATCCATTTCAGCAGAATCTAAAAGTTTTATATATTCTTGAAGTATTGATGATTTAGAAAAATATTTTCTTTTTTTTGAGGTTTCTTCAGATACAAAAGGTGACACCTCATTTATAGCATAAGCTACATCTGTGTAGACTTTTCCCCAATATCTTTTTTCTTCATTAATAAAATCAATATCATTAGCCATAAAATATCACCTAATTATTGTTTTTATATTTTTCTAATTCAAGATCTAAATCAACTTCATTTAATTTTTCAAATTCACTATCGAAGCTATCAATATCTCTTAATTCTCCAAGACCTTGTGCTAAAGCTTCTTTTCTTTGAATATTTCTTTCTATACTATCAATTTGTATTGAGTTACTCTTAGTTTTAACATTAGCAAGTACTTCATTAACCTTTTGAGATGCTTCAGCGTTTGAATATCTTGCAGCTGCTTCATCTCTATAATTTCTAGTCTTTGTAATTTCCTCTTCTAAAGCACGAAGATTTGCTTTTAATGTTTCAGCTTGAGTTTTAGCATTATCATAGCTAGCTTGTAAAGAAGTACATTTTTTATCCACTTCAACTTTCCTAGCTAATGCCTTTTTAGCTAGTTCTTCATTACCTTTGCTCATAGCTAATCTTACTTTTTGATCATAGTCTTCTGATTCTTTTTTTGCAAGAGTTAATTTCTTTTCAATTTCGTGAACATTACCTAAAATTTGAGCTGAACTCAACTTTGCTTTACTAAATTGATCATCCATATCTCTTAATTTTTGATCTAATAATTCAACTGGATTCTCCATATCATCTAGAGTTGTATTAACCTTTGCTTTTATCATATTTGACATTCTTGAAAAAATTCCCATAATTAAATCCTCCTAAAAAAATTATTTTCTATCTTCTTTTCTTATTTTGATATATTTTTATTAATGCAATTACCAGTATAAATATTCCAGCTAATATTAATGCATTAATTATTAAACTAGAAATGGATCCAAAGTAGAATGGTCTGTAGAATGATCTATATCCACCACCAAATGACCAGAATGAAGGGCTAAAGGTGGTTCCGCCTCCAGAGCTCTGACTGCTGTTTTTATTTTTATCATTTGCATCCGATGTAGACTTTGAATCGCTAGTTGCATCTTTATCCGTTGTAGAATATGATCCGGATTTAAACCCTTTTGAACTTCCATCACTAGTAGAAGATGAATTGCTAGAATCTGTTTTACTGGATGTACTATTATTAGAATTACTGCTACTACTATTTGAAAAATTACCAGATTTAAAGCCTTCACTACTTTTTGAACTAGTACTGGATTTATTAGTTGAGTTTGAAGTACTAGTAGAGCTCTTAGATGAACTGGATGAAGAACCGCTACTAGAAGATTTACTGGTGGAACTCTTAACTGATCCAGACTTAAATCCACTGCTTGATTTTGAGCTACTAGATCGTGATGATGAACGACTACTAGAGCTTGATTTTGATTTACTCGCAGCTTGCACAGTTGTATTTTCATTTAAACCTATTCCTGTAATAGAAAGGATGTCTAAAGGCAAACTTGAAAAAGTAAATATAAAAGTTAAAAGTAAAGTTATAATATGCTTTTTATTAATCTTGTGAATAGTGAGCACCCCCTAAAAGATTATGTATTCATTATATAAAAAAGGTTTATTATACACAATATTGGAAAATGGTCAAAAAGGATTAAATAAGTCAACTAGAATTGTAGAACTCTTAATAGAATATTAAACCTCTTATTTAAGAGTGTTTTCTAGCTTTTTAAAAGGTATTTAATATCACTTTGACTTTTATTGGTTTTAATTATATAAGATTTCTTTAATGTTTAATAAATTTATTATATCATATGTATATTACGATTACATTAAATACACTTGTATAAAAGTTTTTCATGGATTAATATTATATATAAATGAAAACTTTTAAGGAGTGATATTTTAATGTCTAATGAAGAAATGACTATGAGTGAACTTTTAAATGAATACGATGTAAAAAGGTTAAGTAGAGGAGAAATATTAAAAGGTATAGTTATAGATGTAAATGATAAAGAGGCATCAGTTAATATAAACTATGCATTTGATGGACTAATTTCTAAAGAAGAACTATCAATAGATGGAAAAGATCCTAGGGAAGTAGTTAGTGCAGGAGATGAAATAGAGGTATATGTTTTATCACCTAATGATGGAGATGGATATGTTGAACTATCTTTAACTAGAGTTTTAGGAATAAAAGAAAAGGAAGAGATAAAAAAAGCTTTTAAAGAAGATAAAACTATTATTGTAAATGTAAAAGAAGAAACTAAAGGCGGAGTTATTGCATATTATGGAAATACAAGAGTTTTTATTCCTGGATCTCTTGCTAGCAGACAAAGAATCGAACTAAGCACATTAGTTGGAAAGGAATTAGAAATAAAGATAACAGAATTAGACTTTAAGAATAACAAGGTAGTAGGATCAAGAAGAGAGATTGAAGAGGCCGAGTATAATAAAAATAGAAAAGAAATATGGAATAGCTTAAAAGAAGGCGAAAAGAGAAGTGGAGTAGTTAAAAAAATAGTTAAATTTGGAGCCTTTGTAGATATTGGTGGAATTGAAGGTTTGATTCATCTTTCAGACTTATCATGGGAAAGAGTAAATAAAGCTGAGGATGTAGTTAAAGAAGGAGATAAGGTAGAGGTATTTATAGGCTCTATAGACAGAGAAAAAGAAAGATTATCTTTAATATTAAAAGATGTTACTCAAGAACCATGGACAGTTCATAGTGGAGATATTAAAGATGGAGATATAATTGAAGGAAAGGTCGTAAGACTTACTTCATTTGGTGCATTTGTTGAATTATTTGAAGGTATAGAAGGATTAGTACATATTTCTGAAATAACTGATGAAAATATAGCAAAACCTTCTGATGTATTAGAAGTAAATCAAAAAATAAAAGTAAAAGTGCTAAGTATTAATAAGGAAGAGAAGAGAATATCCTTAAGCATAAAAGAAGCTATTGAAAGCAATAAAGAATATCTTAATTATGTTGATAAGGAAGAAGAAGGAACATCTTTAGCTGATTTACTTAAAGATTTTAAGTTTGAAGAATAGTAAATTCATTAATAGAAATCAGTTTACTTAAACAATTATTTGAAAAAAGCATGAAATTGAGGCTATCCCTAGATATTTTAATGTAATCTAGAGATAGCCCTTTTAATTAAAGTTTTTCTATTTTTAGCATATTAGTTCCGCCAGTTTGAGTTGTTGGCATACCAGCAGCAACTATTATATCGTCTCCAGGTTGAGTGAATCCTAAATTAAATACTATATTTTTAGCTTCTGTTAATATTTCATCAGTTGTATTAAACATTTGACATTGCATTGGGAAAATACCAAAGTTTAAACTTAAACCTCTTCTTACTTGTTCGTAAGGTGTTATTGCTATAATTGGAGCTTTTGCTCTATATCTAGAAAGCAATTTAGCAGTAGCTCCACTTTTTGTTGCTGCAACAATAGCTTTAGCATCTAATACATTTGCAGTTCTACAAGCTGAATAACTTATTGCAGCTGCATAATCAGTAAGAGATGGTTCTCTTAATCTTGAAGTTAATGCATTATAATCTAAGAATTCTTCAGCTTCTTGAGCAATTTTTGCCATAGTTTTTGCAGCTTCTATTGGGAACAATCCAGATGCACTTTCTCCGCTTAACATAATTGCATCAGTACCATCAAATATTGCATTACATACATCACTTGCTTCTGCTCTAGTTGGAAGTGAATTTCTTATCATTGAATCAAGCATTTGTGTTGCTGTAATAACAACTTTACCTGCTACATTACATTTTTTAATTATCATTTTTTGAATTATAGGAACTTTTTGGATTGGAATTTCAACTCCCATATCACCTCTAGCTACCATAACTGCATCAGTAACTTCAATTATTGAATCTATATTATCTACACCTTCTTGGTTTTCAATTTTAGCAATTACTTTAATATGTTCACCATGGTTTTCTTTTAGAACTTTTTTTACATCTAATATATCACTGGCTTTTCTTATAAATGAAGCTGCTATAAAGTCAACTCCCATTTTACATCCAAATTTAATATCTTCTATATCTTTAGGTGTAATTGAAGGTAATTTTATTACAACATTAGGAACATTAACTCCTTTATGATTTTTGATTTCTCCACCTACAATAACAGTAGTATGTATTACTTTACCTTCAACACCAGTAACTTTAAACTTTAATAGACCATCATCAACAAGGATCTTTCCACCAACTTTTATGTCTTTGTATAATTCCTCGTATGTGATAGAACATCTTTTTTCATCACCAAGTATTTCTTCTCCACAAATGAAAGAAAAATCATCTCCTTCATTAAGTGTAACACCATCATTTATAAAGTTATGTGTTCTTATTTTAGGACCTTTTATATCTAATACTATAGCAGTAGAAGAATTCATTTCTTTTCTTAAATTCTGAATTAACTCAATTTTTTCTTTATGTGTTTCGTGTGTACCATGAGAAAAATTTAATCTCGCTGCACTCATACCGATTTCAATGAATTTTCTTAAAGTCTCTTCATTGTCACTTGCAGGACCAATAGTAAAAATCATTTTTGTTTTTTGCATATAAACACCTCTTATCAAAATTTTAATAGTATAATATAGTATGTGAATAATAAATCATAAAATAATAAAAATAATTACATAATTAAATAATATTTTATGATAAACTAAGAAAAGATATATAATATTTTATCATATATTTAGAGAAAGGAAGAATAAATATGAAAAATTTAGAGAATATTACAGCCGAAAGAGTATTTAAACACTTTGAAGAAATAAATAAGATTCCAAGAGGATCAGGAAATGAGAAGGAAATCAGTGATTATTTATTGGCATTTGGAAAAAAATTAGGCTTAGAATCTATACAAGATAAGGCTTTAAATATAATTATAAAAAAACCAGCATCAAAAGGATATGAAAATGCACCTACAGTAATAATTCAAGGTCATATGGATATGGTTTGTGAAAAAAATAAAGAAACTAGCCATGATTTCACAAAAGATCCTATAAAATTAATAGTTAAAGATGATTTTATATATGCTGATGGAACTACATTAGGTGGCGATGATGGTATAGCTGTTGCTTATGCTATGGCTATTTTGGAAGATTCTACAATTGACCATCCAGCACTAGAAGTGCTTATAACTACTGATGAAGAAGCCGGAATGACTGGTGCAATAGCATTAGAACCAGAAAATATTACTGGAAAAATAGTTTTAAACATAGATTCAGAAGAAGAGGGAAAACTTCTAGTTAGTTGTGCTGGGGGAATAAGAACAAAATCAACTCTTCCTATAGAATGGATAAAAGAGAAGAAAGATACTATAAACTATGAAGTTATGGTAAAAGGATTAAAGGGTGGACATTCAGGAGCAGAAATTCATTTAGGAAGAGGAAATTCTAATAAAATAATAGGAAGAGTTCTTAGAGAGTTATCAAAAGAAGTTAATTTTAATTTAGTTTCATTAAATGGCGGTTCAAAAAATAATGCTATTCCAAGAGAAGCAGAAGCTCTAATTTCTGTTAAATCAGAAGATGAGAACAAATTAATAGATATTATTAAAAAATTAGAATCTGACATTAAAAAAGAATTTAGTGTAAAAGATCCAGGTCTAGCAATAGAAGCAAGAAAAGTAGAAGAAAAATTTGAAAAAGTATTTTCAGATGAAAGCACAGTTAAAACAATAAATCTATTATATATATATCCTAATGGTATAAATACAGTAAGTTCTGAAATTGATGGACTTACAGAAAGTTCAACAAATGTTGGAGTTGTTATAACAAACGAAAATGATATTGAATTTGATAGTGCTGTAAGAAGTTCTGTATTTTCGTTAAGAGAAGAAATTGTTGAAAGAATTAAGTGTGTAACTGAACTTTTTGGAGGAACAGTTACAGCCAATGCTGGATATCCAGAATGGGAATATAAAGAGGATTCAAAGGTTAGAGAAATATGTAAAGATGTTTATAAAAAGATGTATGGAAAAGATGCAGAAATAGTTGCTATTCATGCTGGAGTTGAATGTGGATTATTTAAAGAAAAGCTAGGAGATTTAGATATGATTAGCTTTGGTCCAGATATATTTGATGCACATACACCTAATGAACATATGAGCATACCTTCAGTAAAAAGAGTGTGGGAATATTTGTTAGAAGTTCTTAAAGTCATAAAATAGTAACTAAAAATAGAATTACTTATTAATCTTAAAAGGCTATTTTGAAGGCATTACTTATGCAATTAAAATAGCCTTTTTTATTTAATAAGTATATATTTGTATAAATATTTTAAAATGTGGCAAGAATTAAATTGTAAATCATATATGTTGAAAGTAGAATTTATTAAATTCACGGTAATAATTAACATTAAGGAGTATTTTTGAGTATTATAAAGGTATTTTAATGATAAGGCTAATGTAATTGTATTCATTACTTGACTAAAGTATAACTTATTAATATACTAATAATTGTGTTAAAATATAACAAAGTTTACTAATAACCTTTGATGAAAATGTTTCCAAAGATTAAAAGCTTAAGACATGTACAAAGAGAGGTATAACTATGAAAAATAAAATAAATATTCTTGTTAAATTAATGATTGCTACTGTTGTTTTTATGGGTATTAGCTTAGTTAATGTTGAAAGTGCAAAAGCAGATACAACATTAAAAGTTAATAAGGGAGTTACTTTAAGAGCAACAGAACTTAAAACTAGTAAAGTAATTAAAGTCCCAGTAGCAGGTGAAGAAACAGTTTCTAATGATGGAAACAAAATTTCAAGAGGATCTGTAAGCAAAGGAAATGAAGTTGTTAATTATGCATATAAATTTTTAGGAAAGCCATATGTTTATGGAGCTAGTGGCCCAAATTCATTTGATTGTTCTGGATTGACTCAATATGTTTATAACAAATTTGGGGTAGGATTGTCTCGTACTACATATACTCAAGTAAATCAAGGTAAAAAGGTAGATAGAAGCAATTTACGACCAGGAGACTTAGTATTTTTTAATACTGAAGGATCAATAAGCCATGTAGGGATTTATGTTGGTGGCGGAGACTTTATTCATGCACCAAGAACAGGAAAACCTGTTATGATAAGTTCATTATCAGATGGATATTATTCAGGAAGATATGCAACAGCAAGAAGAATATTTAATTAGAAAAATTTATTTTATAGTATAGTGTAATATATAGCAAGTAAGAACATTTCAAATTATAGAAGATGTAATTTGAAATGTTCTTACTTTTTTCTTTTACATAATTCATATAATTGTAACTAATGGAATAGATATATAATATGAAAATAAAAATATATAAATAATAAAAATCAAAAGGCACTGTATAAAGCTTTAGTTTATAAAATATTGGAGGTGAAGTTATTTTTGCATTGAATCATAAAAATATATAATAAATAGTACAATGTACTAAGTTAATATTTTTATAGATTTTTAGCAATAAGTTATTTTATGAGATATACACGATATGAATATAAAAAGGCAAATAAATTCAAATTCCTATTTAGTGTAATAGTCATTGCAGCAATATCTATCACTTGTGGAATGTATGTAAGTAAGTTCATTTTTAATGGAAAAGAAATATCTGAAAATAAGTTAGAAAATTCACAAGAAAAAAGTAATTTAGTAAAAAGTGAAGGCGTTATAGCTATACAAAGTGGATACTATTCAAAACAAGAAAATGCACAAGCAGCATTAAATACAGTGCAAAATGATTTAAAGCCATTTATGGTAGAAGAAGATGGAAAATATAGAATCATATTAGGACTATATGAAAAAGAGGAGGGAATTAAAAAAATCGATGAGTTTACAGCAAAGGGAGTTTCTGTAGCTAAGATTGATTTAAGCATTGATAGCAATACAACTGAGAATAAGAAAGTGATAGAAGTTGTAGATGGATTCTTTAAGATTTTAAATAAACTGGGAGAAAGCGAAGTTCAAAGTATAAAAACATCGAGTTATAAAGAGTGGGCAAATGAAATAATAAATGATAATGATGAAAATAAATCAGAAAAGTTAAATGATTTACTAAAACTTATTCAAGATTTGCCAGAAGAAATAAATAAATCTAATAATGATGCCAGCATGAAAAATTTGTATGAATTTATAAAAAAGTATAAAACTATGTCTTAAATTATTACAAGAAAATTACATTTATATAAAAATAACTATAACTTAATGTAACATACTTGTTTAAGGACATCTTAAATGATAAACTATAGGGTATAGAAATGGTTGACAGCTGATGCCAATTATTTTTATGCCCTTAAAATTTATAGTTTTTAAATAAAAAAGAGTTAACATGTCTATAAATAGTATTATTTGGTGATAATATTTGTTAGATTCTTTATTAATAAATGAGGATGTGATTTTGTGAAAATAATATTAGCTTCTGCCTCAGAAAGAAGACAAGAACTTTTAAAGAGATTAATAAAAGATTTTACGGTAGTTGTTAGTGATTTTGATGAAAGTACAATTTTATTTGATGGATCTGTTGATAGATATGTTATGGATGTAGCTTTAGGAAAAGCCTTAGAAGTTAAAAAGAAAACTAATGAGGATACAATCATTATATCAGCAGATACTATAGTTACATTGGATAATAAATTGTTAGGCAAACCAAAGGATGAAGAAGAAGCTTTTAATATGATAAAATCACTTCAAGGAAGAACACATTTAGTATATTCAGGAGTTGTTTTAATAAATACAGCTGAGGATATAATTAAAAAAGAAAGTGTATCTACTGAAGTGACTTTTTCTGAAATAAGTGATGATGAGATTATAGAATACATAAAGACTGGAGAACCACTTGATAAAGCGGGAGCTTATGGAATCCAAGGAATAGGTGGAATATTTGTTAAGGAAATTAAAGGCTGTTACTATAATGTAGTTGGACTTCCTTTAAATAAATTGAAATCTATGTTAAAAGAAGTAAAGTAATTAAAAAGGATGGGATGGGTATCTTAAAACTTTGGAGGAAAGTAAATTTATGAATAGAAACCTTACAATTAAGGAGATACCTAAAAATGAAAGACCAAAAGAAAAACTATTAACATATGGTGCAGAGGTTTTAAGTAATTCTGAGCTTTTAGCAATCATACTTAAAACAGGAACCCAAGGAGAAAATGTACTTGAGCTTAGTAATAGACTTTTAGCACAATTAGAAGGGTTAGATGGAGTCTTAAATGCAAACATTAGTGATATAACATCTATAAGAGGAATTAAAGATGGAAAAGCATCACAGATCTTGGCATTAGCAGAACTTTTTAGAAGATTTAGGACATTTAAGTCGTTGGAAAAAGACTTTAAAGTTACAAGTCCTAAAGAATTGGCAAGTATACTTATGGGGGAAATGTGTAGCTTAACTCAAGAGGTTTTAAAAGTTGTGTTATTAAATACTAAAAATATTGTAATTGGAAGAAAAGATATTTTTAAAGGAAGCTTAAATAGCTCAATTGTTCATCCAAGAGAAATCTTTAAAGAAGCAATTAATAAAAATAGCGCATCTATAATTATATGTCATAATCATCCATCAGGTGATCCAACGCCTAGTCAAGAAGACATAAACATTACTTTAAGGATTAAAGAATGTGGAAACATAATGGGAATTCAATTATTAGACCATATTATAATAGGAAAAAATAAATTCATTAGTCTGAAAGAAAAAGGATTATTATAGAAATCGGAAGGGGAAAAATAAAATGGGATTTTTTGGATCAGGAAAAGATATGGGTATAGACTTAGGAACTGCTAATACCCTAGTATTTGTAAAGGGTAAGGGAATAGTATTAAGAGAGCCATCTGTTGTTGCTATGAATAATATAACTAAAAAACCATTAGCTGTTGGAGCGGAAGCAAAACTTATGATAGGTAGAACGCCTGGAAATATAGTTGCAATAAGACCATTAAAAGATGGAGTAATAGCAGATTTTGATATAGCACAAACAATGCTAAAAAAATTAATTGAAAAAGTATCTACTAAAAATGCATTTAAAAGTCCAAGAATAATAGTTTGTTACCCTTCAGGAGTTACTGAAGTTGAAAAGAGAGCTATTGAAGAAGCTACTAAACTTGCAGGTGCAAGAGATGTTATATTAATGGAAGAACCAATGGCAGCAGCTATTGGAGCGGGATTACCAGTAAGTGAACCAACAGGTAGTATGATAGTAGATATTGGAGGCGGTACTACAGAAGTTGCTATAATTTCTTTAGGTGGTATAGTAACTAGTAAGTCACTTAGAATAGCAGGAGACGAATTAGATCAATCAATAATATCTTATATTAAAAAAGAATTTAACTTAATGATTGGTGAAAGAAGTGCTGAACAAGTAAAAATGGAAATAGGTTCTGCTTATAGAATTGAAGATGAAGAAGAAAGAATTATGGAAGTAAAAGGAAGAGATATGATTACAGGACTTCCTAAAACTATTGAAATATCAGAATCACAAATTAGAGAAGCATTAAAAGAACCTGTATATGCAATTATTGAATCAATTAAAACAACATTAGAAAAAACTCCACCAGAATTAGCAGCAGATATTATGGAAAAAGGAATAATGTTAGCAGGTGGAGGAGCAGCACTTAGAGGACTTGATACATTAATAAATAAAGAAACAAATATGCCTGTACATATTGCGGAGGCACCCCTTGATTGTGTAGTATTAGGAGCAGGAAAAGCTCTGGAAGATTTTGATAAAATCAGCAGAGATCAAAGAGGCTAATAGATGAAACTTCTTAAGAATAAACTGGCAGTAACTATTATAGTACTGTCAGTTACCTTTTTAGGGTTAATAGTTTACACAGTCAAGAGGGAAAATAAAAATATAATTGAAAGTGGAGCAGGCAGTACACTAAATCCACTTCAAAGTATCATATATAAAGGAACAAATAAAGTTAAAGAAACTTTGGATTTTTTCTTGAATTTTTCAGATGTTAAGGCAGAAAATAAAGAACTTATTAAAAAGAATGAAGAACTTGAAGATAAATTACTAACTTACTCAGATTTAAAAGATGAAAATGAAAGATTAAGGCAAATATTAAATTTTACTGAAGAGAGAAACAATTATAACTATATAGCATGTGATATTATTGGATATAGTGGTGGAAACTTTCTAGATGGTTATATAGTAAATAAAGGTAAAAATGCAGATATTCAAAAAGGCATGATTGTTATTGCATCACAAGGTTTAGTGGGACAAGTAACTAATGTAGGTGAAAATTGGAGTATAATACAATCTTTAGTTAATGAAAATATATCAGTAAGTGTTATGGTTGAAAGTACAAGGGACGCAACAGGGTATCTAAAAGGTTTTAAAGATAGTCAAAATCGAAATTTAGCTAAAGTTTATGATCTTCCAATGGAATCTGAAATTAAAGAGGGAGATGTAATAATGACTTCTGGAGTAGGTATGATTTATCCAAAGGAAATTAAAATTGGAGAAGTAATATCTGTTGAAGAAGATAAGGTAAAGGTAATGAAAACAGCAGTTGTAAAGCCATATGTAGATTTTAATAAGTTAGAAGAACTATTTATTGTATCGCCAAAGGATACAAGAGAAATTAAATATAATTAGAGGTATAGTAATGAAGAAAGTTATTATTATTTTAATTTCTATATTATTAGCCATACTCGATAATTCTTTCATTCCATTTTTTTCTATAAAAGGAGCTTATCCTAGCTTGTTATTTACATTTGCAATTGCATATTCATTAATAAATGGGAGGAAAGAATCTATATTTATAGGTGTGACTAGTGGTATACTACAAGACATTTTCTTTTTTCAAGGTTTTGGAGTAAATTCTCTTTTGAATTTATTATTATGTGTTTTAGCAAGTATAGTTGGAGAAGGAATATTTAAAAATAAGAAACTGATACCAGTAGTATCAATGTTTTTTATTACTATGTTAAAATATGTTGGAATTATTATTATATTTTATCTTGCAAATATCCATATAGAGTTTGAAAGAAGTATAATAATGTCAATATATAATGCAGTGATTATGTTCTTTGGATATGGATTAATTATGAAATTTTCTGATAATGATTATTCAAAGAATAGATGGAGGTTTAAATGATAGTAAATAGACCTAAAAAGAAAAAAAAGCTTTCACGATTTACTGTTTTATCTACCATCATGTTTCTAATATTTGGAGCAATAACATTAAGGTTACTTTACATTCAAGTATTTAATTATTCAGAGTATAAAGAAAAGGCTAATGTAACATCTACAAGGTTTGTATCAGAAAAAGCTCCAAGAGGGAAAATATATGATCAAGAGGGAAACATATTAGCAACAAATGCTCAAACATATACCCTTACATATACTAAAACTGATGAAGCAGAAAAAAACTTTTATACAACAATGAGTGAGCTTTTTAAAATATTAAACGAAAATGACGAAAGTATTCAAGATACAATGTTATTAAAATTAGATGGAAATAATAATTTATATTTTGAATATACAAGTAGTGATAAAGCATCACAAAATTACGAAGAGTTAAGGTTTAAAAAAGACAGAGGATTAAATGATACATTAAAGAACGAGATGTTTAAAGATGTTGAAGAACTTTCAGATGAACAAAGCAATCAAATAGATGAGAAGTTATTAGAAATTTCACCTGAGGAGACTTTTTACTATTTAGTTAAGTATTATAACTTAATAGGTCTTGTAGATTCAGACTACAGTAGTAAAGAGAAGAGCAAAATATATTCTAATATGACAGGAAAAGAATTGACAGATAAGATAATGGAAAATGGATATTCCTTAAACGATATTAGAGAGTATATGTTAGTAAAAGATGCAATAAAAATGCAAAGTTTTAAAGGATATAGATCAGTAACTATTGCTGGCAATATTAAGAGAGATACATCATTAATAGTTCGTCAAAAACTTAATGATCTTCCAGGTATAGATGTTAGTCTTTCACCAATTAGAGAATATCCATATAATAATCTTGCATCAACAGTATTAGGATATGTATCATCAATAAATAGTTCACAGGAAGAAAAGTATGAACTTAGAGGATATGATGTTTCTTCGGATTTAATAGGTAAAGCTGGTATAGAATCAGCATTTGAAGAGCAGTTAAAAGGTGTTAAAGGTGGAACAACAGTTAAAGTTAACTCTCAAGGTAGAGTTACACAAAACTTATTTGAGCTTGAATCTCATCCAGGAAACGATGTCCATCTTACTATAGATAGAGATATACAATATGCAACTGAGCAATCTTTAGCAGATGGAATTGATAATATAAGAAATAATAGAATGGATTCAGATGGATATAGATTTAAAAATGCAACAAGAGGTGCTATTATTTCAGTTGATGTAAAGACTGGAAAAATATTGTCTTTAGCAAGTTATCCAGATTATAATCCAAATTTATTTACTGTGCCTGGGCAGTTAACTCAAGAAGAAAATAGACAATATTTTAATCCAGATCTTGAGTCATTTGGTGAAAACTTAATTAAAACAATGGGATTAAATAAAAGTCTTGATGAATTATTTCCTATGAAAGATGGCTATAGGACAGATCCATATGATTTATACCCAAGATCGTTCTATAACTATGCTACAATGTCATTGATTCCACCAGGTTCTACATTTAAGCCATTAACTGCAGTTGCTGGAATAGAATCAGGTGCTATAAATGCAGATACAATAATTGTAGATAGAGGTAAATTTGATGAGCATCCAGAGACATTTGGTAAGGGATTCGCTCCTGCAGGAATAGAGTATAATACTCAGGGATTTGCTTATGGACCTATAGGATTAACTAAGGCTATACAATCATCAATTAACTACTATTTTTATGAAACAGCTTATAGAATGTATAAGTTAAATGGTGGTGGGATTTCGGCGTTAGATTGTCTTGCTGAGTATGCTTGGCAGTTTGGTCTTGGGATTGATCCTAATAGTAAAGAAAAGCCTACAACAGGAATAGAAATAGAAGAAAACTTTGGTCAAACATATAATTTTCAATCCTTTAAAAATCAATCTATAGGTTATGCTAAATTTGAGATTGTGGATTATTTAGAAAAGGGAGACTACAAAGGTCAAGGGATAACATTTATTCCATTTGATATACAATTTTCAGATGATGATAACGAAGAAGTTAAAAATTCTAAGCAGGCAATAAAAGATAAAATTGTAGAAAGCTTAAATAAAGTTGGAACAGATGAAGCGACAATGAGCCATGATGAGTTTGCTCAATATGTTAGAAAAGATGTATTAAACATAATGAAAAATTCAGATAAATATAAAAACAATGTTGCTCAATATGAAGCATCTGGAAGAAAAGCTGATTTAGATAAGCAAGCAACAACAGTTTCAGAGGCTATAGCACAATTTACAATCAATGATAAGCCAGGAGAAATAAAATCTCCAGGACAGCTTGTTTATGCATCAATAGGTCAAGGTATGAATACATTCACACCACTTCAGTTAGCAGGTTATGTTTCAACGCTTGCAAATGGTGGAACAAGATATAAACTTCACTTAGTAGATAAAATAACAGATACTGAAGGAAATATAGTTCAAGAATTTAATCCTGAAGTTCTAAACAATGTAAGTATTAGCAAAAGAACATTACAAGCAATAAATGAAGGTATGACTGCCGTTAATACTGAAGAAGGCGGTACAGCAAATGCAGCCTTTCAAGGTTTTCCAATTAAGACAGCAGGTAAAACTGGTACAGCAGATTTTGCAGCGGATCAAAGAGAAAAGGGAAGATCACCTTATGCAACATATATAAGTTATGCTCCAGCAGATGATCCAGAAATAGCTGTAGTTGCAGTAGTATTTGATGGAGGTCATGGTGGATATATAGCCCCAGCTGTTAGAGCTGTATATGAAGCATATTTTAAGGATAGATTATTAGAACAGGATCCAGACTATGCAGCAAAATCTGAATCATTTAAAAAATATGTTATTGATAATCCTTATATTAAAACAGATGAAAGTTCAAAAACAAATGACACAACACAAGACAATAATAATTCAGATGTGAATGCAGATACACAAGATAATGTAAATCAAGGTGATAATAACATAAATACTGGACAATAAAATTATAAAATATAATTTATTATTTAATATCCCTGTTAACCCTATAGATATTTAAGAATCATAAAGGTTAATAGGGATAATTTTATTAGTACTATTTAAATTCATATTAATAAAATTATATATTTTATTAACCAGAATAGGTTAAAATAATTGAATATATATATTATATAATGTTTACACGTTGTGCTAGTTAAAAAATTAATGAAACAATTATTTATTCTATATTTGTTTTGACTATTATTAACTAGCACAACACGTAATGTTTATTAAAGTGTATAATAATATTGTATATAGATAATTAAGTGAGGTTTAAAAATGAAGTATGATAATATTGTAAAAGGAAAATTTATATCAAGACCAAATAGATTTATTGCGCATGTTGAAATAAATGGTAAAGAAGAAATTTGTCATGTTAAAAATACAGGGAGATGCAAGGAATTATTAATTCCTGGAGTTAATGTATTTTTACAAGAAAATGATAATCCAAATAGAAAGACTAAGTTTTCTCTTATAACTGTTGAAAAGGGAAACAGATTAATTAATATGGATTCTCAAATACCAAATAAAGTAGTAAATGAATGGTTGGAAAATGGAAATTTATTTAAAGATATTACTTTAATAAAACCAGAAACTAAATATGGAAATTCAAGATTTGATTTTTATGTAGAAACTAAAGAAAAGAAAATTTTTATAGAAGTAAAAGGAGTAACATTAGAAGAAAATGGAGTTGTAAGATTTCCAGATGCGCCAACAGAACGTGGAGTTAAACATGTTAATGAACTTTGTGAATGCAAAAAAGAAGGATATGAAGCTTACATAATATTTGTAATACAAATGAAGGGAGCAATGTATTTTGAGCCTAATATGAAAACTCATAAAGAATTCGGATATGCATTAAAGAAAGCTAAGAATTCTGGGGTTAATATATTAGCTTTAGATTGTGAAGTTACTAAGGAAACAATAGTAATGGGAGATTATGTGGATGTTAAGCTTGATTAAGTTAATGGATACAATATGAAAACCTCAAATGTGTCAATTTGTAGTTAAAAATTAACTCAAAATATATGAAACTATATACAAAAATAGCTGAATAATGATATAATTTTAAGGAGGTTGATTTTTGTAAAAGAATGGAACAGCTTACTAGGTTTATTTATTAGTTAAGTGTTTATTTTATATAAAATTAAGAATATTATATGATTAGCTTATCTTAGCAAAAAAATCACTTAATAACCTGCAAAGTCATTGGAGGTAGTTAATGTATAAGAACGATGGTATTTTAATAAAAGGTAATAAAGATGGAATTAATACGACAATTAATATCAATAGATTTGCTAGCTTTGAAGATATGCTTGAAGTTTTAGTAAAGAAGCTTTCTAAGGGAAAACACTTTTATAAAGGAACAACATTAATATTAAAAGTTGATTTGAAAGCTATAAATGAAAAAAATGTAGAGACTCTTAAAGAAAGACTAATTGATGAAATTGAGTTAAAAGATATTGTATTTGAAGATTTTGAGAAAGAAATAGAAGTAGAAAAACAAAAAGAAGTTAAAGTTTTTTCAGGAGTATATGAAGGAAAGACAAAATTTATAAGAAAAACAGTTAGAGGTGGACAATCTATAAATTGTTCAGGAAACATAGTAATAATTGGAGATATAAATAGTGGAGCCGAAGTATATGCAGCGGGAAATGTAATTGTTTTAGGGCGCATAAGAGGAAAGGTTCATGCAGGGAGTACTGGAAATACAAAGTCAGTAATAGCAGCTTTTTTGTTACAACCTGAGATTTTGAAGATAGCAAATGTCATAGCTATGTCTCCAGATGATGAGGAAAAACCACAATATCCAGAACTAGCAAGGATTAAGGATGGGTCAATAATAGTTGAGCCATATTTACCAAATAAATATATATATTAAGAGGTCGGGGGGATTTTTAAATGGGAGAATCTATTGTAATAACATCAGGTAAGGGTGGAGTTGGAAAAACAACAACTACAGCTAATATAGGAACAGCTTTAGCATCACTTGGTAAAAAAGTAGTAGTTGTAGATGGTGATACAGGACTTAGAAATTTAGATGTATTACTAGGCTTGGAGAATAGAATTGTATATACAATTGTTGATGTTATAGAAGGAAGATGTAGATTAAAACAATCACTAATAAAAGATAAAAGATTTCAAAACCTATGTCTTTTAGCTACAGCACAAACAAAAGATAAAAATGATATAAGCCCACAAGAAATGTTAAAAATAGTTAACGAATTAAAAGAAGAATTTGATTATGTATTAATTGATTCCCCAGCAGGAATAGAGCAAGGATTTGAAAATGCTGTTATAGGTGCTGACAAGGCAGTAATAGTTGTTAATCCTGAAATAACATCAGTTAGAGATGCAGATAGAGTTATTGGAAAGCTTGATGCTAAGGGATTAGAAGATCATTCAGTAATAATAAATAGATTAAATTATGAAATGACTAAAAATGGTGACATGCTTGACAAATCTGATATTATAGAAACTCTTTCAATAGAATTATTGGGAGTTGTGCCAGATGATAAGAATATAACTGTTTCAACAAATAGAGGAGAACCAATTGTTTTAGATGAACAATCAATGTCTGGACAAGCTTTTAGGAATATTGCAAGAAGGTTAACGGGAGAAGATGTTCCGATTATGGAATTGCATCCTGAGCAAGAAGGTTTTTTTAGTTCCTTAAAGAAACTATTTAAGCGTAAATAGAGGGGGAAAAGATAATGGGGTTTTTTAAGAATTTTAGCAATAAACCAACACCTAAAGAAGTTGCTAAAGATAGGTTGAAATTAATTCTTATTCATGACAGAGGGGAAATAGCACCAGATATATTAAATAAGATTAAGGAAGAAATATTAGAAGTTATATCTAAATATATAGACATACAAATAGATGATGTTGAAATATCTGTAAATAAAAGTGATGATGATGAAGGCGAAAATACTTCAGCATTAATTGCAAATATTCCAATTAAAAATATAAAAGGAAGATAAATAATAAACACCTTAGATTAATATCTTAGGTGTTTATTAAAATTATTACAAAATTATTATCTTTTATAAAGATGGGTCAAATATTATGGAGAATAAAGTAATAATAATGTATAATTAAGATAAACTATTTAATAGAATTTATGAATATGCTATTATAGTTATTTTTTTTCAATTATCTTACTTAAGAATAGCTTTTATAGTTTATTTTGTCGGAGGTGAAATATTGTTAAAACAATTAAAACTCGATATGAGAGTGCTAAAAGAAATAGATAAAACTATATTGATATCAACGATTCTTTTAACTCTATATGGTGCATTAAACATATATTTATGCACAAAAGGAGGAAGCTCTCCACTATTTTATGTTAAAAGACAATTAACTTGGTTTGTAATATCTTTATTAGCATTATATGTTTTTATATCAATAGATTATACAATAATATTTAATTATGTACCTTTGTTTTATTGGGGATCAGTAATCCTTCTTATAATAACAAAGTTTGCAGGTGTAGTAGTAAATGGAGCCAGAGGATGGCTAAAATTTGGACCTGTTTCTTTACAGCCAGCTGAACTTGCTAAAATCGGCATAATACTCATGCTGGCCAAAAAGCTAGATGAGATGGACGGAAAAATAAATGATGTGAAAAATTTCTTTATATTAGTATTCTATGCTGCCGTACCAGTTATATTTATTGTTACTCAGCCTGATATGGGAATGACTATGGTTTGCTTCTTTATAGTTTTAGGAATATTTTTCACATCAGGTTTAGATATGAAAATTATAGGTGGCGGATTGATGTCACTAGTTTTAGCAGTGGTGATCATATGGAATTCAGGGCTATTACCTTCTTATCAAAAGGCTAGGTTTACTGGATTTTTAAACCCAGCAGCAGATGATGCAAAAACTGGATATCACTTAACACAATCATTAGTTGGTATAGGCTCAGGCGGAATGCTTGGAAGCAGACCATCAATAAAAAATGATGGCGTAACAGGATATTCAGCTCAAAATGTACCTGAAGTACAAACAGATTTTATCTTTGCAGCAATAGCAGAGCAATATGGTTTTGTTGGAGCTATGATATTGTTAACTCTTTATGGAGCTATGATTTTTAAGATGATTGCAATAGCCAGGACCTCAAAAGATATATTTGGATCAGTAATATGTGTTGGAATCACATCATACTTCCTATTTGCAATACTACAAAATATAGGTATGACAATAGGATTATTACCAATAACCGGAATAACATTGCCTCTAATAAGCTATGGTGGAAGTTCATTACTTACAACAATAATGTCAATTGGATTAGTTTTAAATGTAGGAATGAGAAGGAAAAAAATACATTTTTAATAATAAAAGAACCTGTTATACAATTAAGTGTATAACAGGTTCTTTTCATAATTTAAAGATATTGCGAGCTTTTAAGCTTTGTGAATACTCCACGAAAATAAGGACATATGTTTATTTCGATTGCTTAAAAATTTTTAAATAATTTCTATAATTTAAAAACATAAATCTGTTAAACTCGCATACGCTCAGACAATAACAGATTTATATTTTAAAATTATGAAATTCTAATAAAAATTTTTTTGATGCACTCTGCATAAACATATGTCCTCATTTTCTATTGTAGTAATAACTTAAAGATTAATTAAATAGCTCTTATACAAATAATTGAAAGCCATTAAAGATATTTTAAAATCACTCTAAAATTTAAGTGTATATATCTATAGCCACAGATATATATTTATACTATTTAATACAGAAGATATTTGTTATAAATTGTTTCTCATAATTTAAGTAAGATACAAATATAATTTAATATTAGCAAATAGTAGGAGGAAAGATATGAGCGATTACAGATCTGCCTATGAGAGATACTATAAGAATATAAATAATTTATCAAAAGAAAAAAAGAAAAAAACACAATACTTATCTTTTTCAAATCAGAAAGATAATATTTATAAAGGAAATTATATGGATAAGGGACGAGGTGAAAATTATTTCATTAAAATATTAATTAGACAATTAATTGCGTCTACATTACTAATTTTAATTTTATTTGGACTTAAAGTTATACCATTAAAAGAAGTTAATGGGGCATATACATTTTCAAAGAATATGTTAAGCAAGAACTTTGATTATGACCAATCTATTGATGTATTCAATAGTCTTAAAATGGGAAATTTAAATGCTGATAATTTAAAATATGAAAACTTAAAAAAGAAAACATTAGAATTTATAGATTACTTAAAAGAAAATAGTAATTTAAAGATTAAGGCAAGAGAATAATTTATGTTTGAAAAGCTTAAAAAGAGAAAATTGTATAAAGTATTGCTAGTAGAACTTTTGATAATTATATCAATTATAGATTTTAAAAGAACAATTTTTATAAGTTTCTTTTGGATAATACTGCATGAATTTGCACATATAATTATTGCAAAGAATTTCGAGTGTAGGTTCAATAGCTTTAATGTTGGAATATTAGGAGTAAGAGCAGATTTGGCAGATATTGATGAATTATCAGAAAAGAAAAAATTATATATATACATGGCTGGACCAAGTTTTAATATTTTAATTGCTGTGGTTTTATACTTTTTGTATGACTATTTCAATTTGGAATTTATTAAAAGTAGTATATTTATTAATTTAAGTTTAGGGATTTTTAATTTACTCCCTGCATATCCACTAGATGGATCAAGAATATGTGAAATATTACTCTCAAGAAAATTTCTATATAAAGAGTCAAAAAGGATTACAGAAATTTTTAGTTTTATTATTTCAGGAGTGTTATTTATAACGTTTAATATAATGCTTTTATTACATAGAGTAAACATAAGCTTGTTCCTAGCAACAATATTAATGACATATACAACATTTATAGAAAAAGAAAGAACTATGTATATAATAATGGGTGACATGGTCAGGAAGGTAAGAAAACTAAAGAAACATGATTATATTGAAAATAAATCTATATCTGTATATTACAAAAAGGGACTTGTCAACTTATTGACATTAGTCGATAAAAATAAATTTAATACCTTTTATGTTATAGATGATGACATGATATTGCTTGGAATAATTCATGAAGATGAACTTATACAAGCGTTAAAAGATTATGGAAATATAACATTGGAAGAATATATGAAAATAAGATAAAAAATAATGATTTGTTAAATAACTATTGTTAATTAAATTAAAATGTTTAAAAAATATAATATTATACGATTAATATTATAAAAAGTTAAAAAAATTTCAATAAATTGTTAAAACAAATATTGACAATAATCAAGTTTAAGGATAATATGTTATTTAATAGCAATAAAGCTATTAAATTCCAAATAATATTGGGGTTTAATAGCTAGTTTTTTATCAAAATTATATTAGTTTTAAGATGCTAAAGCATTAAAAGTAGAATGGGGGAACCAAAATGAAATGTAGAAAATTATTAGCATCCTTATCTTTAGCCTTATCAGTATTGGTATTAGCTGGATGTGGACAAACAAATCAAGGGGCAGGAAGTAATACTGGAGGAGAAAGTCAAAAAACTGACTTAACATCTGGTGTAGTAAAAACATATGAGGCGACTGATATGAGTAAAAATCCTCAAGTGGCTCAAGATAGAAAAGATACTCTTGTAATTGGTACAGATGCACCAGATGGAGTTTTTAATCCGTTATATGCAGAAAGTGCTTATGATGCCTATATTTCTAGAGTTATGTATCCAGAACTTATGGTTGCTAAAAAAGATGGTGAGTTAGAAAATTATCTTCTTGAAAGTAATTCAGTATCTGAAGATGGATTAACATACACTTTTAAAATAAAGAAAGATGCAAATTGGTCTGATGGAACTCCAATTACAGCAAAGGATTTAGAGTTTTCATATAGAGTAATTGCAGATGGAACATATGATGGACCATCAGATATAACAACAGGAAGAGTAAAAGTAAAAGGTGCAAAAGAGTATAAGGAAGGAAAAGCAGATACAATTTCAGGAATAAAAGTTGTAGATGATAAAACTATAGATATAACTTTAGAAGAAAAGAGTTCATCAGGCTTATATGTATTAGCAGGACTGCAAGCAGTTCCAGAAAGTTACTATGGACAATATTATAAACATGGTGAAACTGATAAATTAAAAGAGACATTCACTAAGCCTGGTCCAGTATCAGGGGCATATAAGTTTGTGTCTTATAAAGAGGGACAAGAAGTTGTTCTTGAAGCAAATGATAAGTTTGTATTAGGTCAACCTAAGATTAAAAATCTTGTATATAAAGTAACTAATGATGATACAAAGGTTCAAATGCTTCAATCGGGAGATATTGATATAACAGATGTTACAGTAAGCAGTGATAATGTAGAAAGTGTAGAAGGACTTGGGTTTGCAGGGTATCAATTATTCCCAACTAATGGGTATGGATACATTGCATTTAATGAAGCGAAACCAATGTTTAAAGATAAAGCTGTAAGACAAGCGTTAGCAACAGGATTAAATAGAGCTAAGGTTGTAAGTTCAGTATATAACGATTATGCACAAGTTATTAATGTTCCTCAATCAAAGGCTTCATGGGTATATTCAGATGGAAAAAATAAGTATGATTATGACTTAGAAGCTGCTAAAAAATTATTAGACGATGCTGGCTGGAAGGCTGGAGATGATGGAATAAGAGAAAAAGATGGAGTGAAACTTGCAATTAACTTTACAGGAACTTCACAAAATCCAGTTGTAGATTCAATCTTGTCTGTAGCAACAGAGGATTGGAAAGAACTTGGTGTTAAATTCACTAGTGAGAAAATGGACTTTACTTCTATGAGAGAAAAGCAAAAAGGTGGAGACTGGGATATGTTATTTATGGCTTGGTCATTAGTAGCAGATCCTAATGATGCAGATATCTATAAGACAGGTGGTTCTCAAAATAAGACAAATTATTCAAATGCAAAAACAGATGAAATTTATAATAAGATTTCAAATGAATTAGATAAAGATAAGTTAAAAGATTTATATAAAGAATTATACACAGAATTAAATGAAGATTTACCCTATATCTTTATGTATCAAAGAAGTGATATGTGGTCATATAACGGAAGAGTTAAAGGATTTAATGCATCACCTTATGAAGAATACACTTATAGTATATGGAAGACAAGCTTAGAATAAAATTTATATATTTAAAATAATAGCAATAAGATAAATCTTAAGAGGTATCTATTTTAAATGGATACCTCTTAAAAATTTAATTAATAGAAAGAAGATGTATAGAAAGATGATACAGTATACAATAAAAAGAATATTAAAAATGATACCTACATTAATTGTTATATCTATTATATTCTTTAGTATTATTAGCTTTGCACCGGGAGACTTTATTGACTCGAAAGCTAATCCTACTATGAGTGCTGAAAAGATTGAACAATTAAAATCTATATATGATTTAGATAAGCCAGCGCCAATTAGATATTTAAATTGGGCTAAAAATGCAATAAAAGGTAACTTTGGTGATTCTTTGAGATATAAGCAACCGGTAACACAAGTTATAAATTCATATGTTTGGAATTCGTTTTATCTTGCTAGTATTTCATTTGTTCTCTGTTTAATAATATCAATTCCAATAGGAATTATTTCAGCCACAAAGCAATATTCAGGATTTGATAAAACTTTCACTCTGCTATCCTTTATTAGTATTTCACTTCCATCTTTTTTTGTAGCCTTAGTATCCATAAAGATTTTTTCTTTAAATCTTGGAATATTTCCTATTGGAGGAATGACAACAGCAGGTTCTAAAGCAACTGGAATGGAAAATTTTATAGACATTGCAAAGCACATGTTTTTGCCAGTAGTAAGTTTAACTATAATACAATTTGGTGCTTTAGTTAGATATGTGAGGACATCTATGCTTGAGGTTATTAGACAGGATTACATAAGAACAGCAAGAGCAAAAGGTTTAAAAGAAAAGATAGTTATTTATAAACATGCCTTGAGAAATGGGTTAATTCCAGTAATAACGTTCATTGGAATGAGTATACCAGGACTTTTTGCAGGTGCAATAATAACAGAAACAATATTTGTTTGGCCAGGAATAGGAAAGATAGGATATGATGCAATCCTTAATAGAGATTATACACTAGTAATGGGATTTAACATGTTCATGGCTGTATTAACTTTAGTAGGAAATCTATTATCTGATGTTTTATATGCAGTAGTAGATCCAAGAATTAAATTAAAATAGGAGGATAATATATGGAAAGTATTTTAAATAAAGACATTGAACCAGGAAATGCTAAGAATAAAAAAAGCACAATAGATTCACCTGGGAGAATTGTTTTAAAAAGACTAATTAAAAATAAACTAGCAATGATTGGACTTATATTATTAGTTATAATGATTTTATTTTCATTTATTGGTCCTTTATTTGTTTCATATGGATTTAATACGCATTCAGATAGTGTAAAAATGCCACCAATGGCTGGACATATACTTGGAACTGATTATCTAGGAAGAGATATGCTAACTAGATTAATGTACGGAGGAAGAATATCAATTCTAGTTGGTGTAATTTCAGTAATTATAGAAATTGTAATAGGAGCATTAATTGGAGCAATAGCTGGGTACTATGGAGGAAAGATTGATTCTGGATTAATGGCTATAACAGATATATTTTTATCATTACCATTTTTACCTATAGTATTAATACTCGGTAGCATAATGTCAGATCTTAAAGTTGATGGAAATATGAGGATATTTTTCTTGATGGTTGTACTTGGAGTTCTTTCATGGCCATCAGTTGCAAGACTTGTAAGGGGAGAAATTCTTTCTCTTAGAGAACAGGAATTTATGCAGGCAACAGAAGCTTTAGGGCTTAAAGATACTAGAAAAATTTTAAAACATTTAATTCCCAATGTAATTCCTACAATAATAGTTAATGCAACATTAGGAGTTGCCTCAGCTATATTAACAGAATCAGCATTAAGTTTCCTTGGAATGGGTGTTACTGAGCCAGTCCCATCATGGGGAAATATGATGACGGTTGCAAATAAATTAGCTGATTTTCAAAAAAGATTATGGCTTTGGGTACCACCTGGTCTTTGCATATTAATAACAGTAATGTCAGTTAATCTTTTTGGTGATGGACTTAGAGATGCTCTTGATCCTAAGATAAAGAGATAGGAGGAAGAAGCATGAGTGATAATTTATTAGAAGTAAGAAATCTAAAAACTTTTTTTAATACAGAAGATGGTGTATTAAAGGCAGTAAATGATGTTTCGTTTAAAGTAAAAAAAGGGGAAACTGTTTGTATAGTAGGAGAATCAGGCTGTGGTAAATCAATGACAGCTATGAGTATTATGGGATTAGTGCCTAAAGATAATGGATTTTATGATGGTGGAGAAATATTATTTGAAGGCAAGGATATATTAAATTCATCAGAAGATAACCTACGTAAAATTAGGGGAAAGGATATTGCCATGATATTCCAGGAGCCAATGAGTTCATTGAATCCAACATTTACAGTTGGATTTCAAATTATGGAGCCTCTAATATTACATGAGAAATTAAGCAAAAAAGAAGCTAAGAATAAAGCTATAGAATTATTAAAAGAAGTTGGAATACCAAGATCTGATAAAATAGTAGACTCTTATCCTCATGAATTATCAGGTGGAATGAGACAAAGAGTCATGATTGCTATGGCTTTGGCGTGTAATCCTAAAGTTTTAATAGCAGATGAACCTACAACTGCATTAGATGTAACAATTCAAGCACAGATATTAGATTTGATGAGGAATATAAAAAATGAATTTAATACATCCATACTTTTAATAACTCATGACCTTGGTGTTGTTGCAGAAATGGCAGAGTATGTAGTTGTAATGTATGCTGGAAAGGTGGTTGAAGAGGGACCAGTTAATCAAATTTTTAAATCACCCTCACATCCATATACTATAGGGTTATTAAAATCAAAACCTGTTATTTCAAAAAGACAAGAAGAACTTTATTCAATTCCAGGACAAGTTCCCAATCTAGTTAATATGAAAGATTTGTGCTATTTTAGCGATAGATGTGATAAGTGTATGAATAAGTGCAGAGAAAACATGCCACAATTAAAAATTATTGAAGAAGGTCATAAAGTGGCTTGTTGGCTTTTTGAAGAAATACCATCTGAGGAGGAATTAAAATGGAAGGTGAAGTAATATTAAAAGTTGAAAATCTGAAAAAATATTTTCCGATTAAGGGTGGCTTCTTTAAGAGAACAATTGGACATGTAAAAGCAGTTGATGATATTTCAATTGAAATTAGAAAAGGTGAAACATTAGGAATTGTTGGTGAGTCTGGATGTGGAAAATCTACTACAGGAAGAACTATATTACAATTACTAAATCCAACATCTGGTAATGTTTATTTTAAAGGACAAAAATTGAATACTATGAAGAAAAAAGATTTAAGGAATATAAGAACAAAAATGCAGCTAATATTTCAAGATCCATATTCTTCATTAAATCCAAGAATGACAGTTGGGCAGATTATAGGCGAAGCGCTTATAGATCATAAACTAGTTAAAAAGAGTAAACTAAGAGAAAAGGTTCTAGAAGTTATGGAAATGTGTGGATTAGCAGAATATCAAATAGATAGATTTCCACATGAATTCTCTGGAGGACAAAGGCAGAGAATAGGAATAGCTAGAGCATTAGCTTTAAATCCGGAATTTATAGTTGCAGATGAGCCAGTATCAGCGCTAGATGTTTCAATACAAGCTCAAATAATAAATTTGTTAGCAAAATTACAAAAGGAAAAAGGTTTCACTTATATGTTCATTTCACATGATCTTTCTGTAGTTGAGCATATTTGCAATAGAGTGGGAGTTATGTACCTTGGATCAATGATGGAACTTGGTGATAAAGAAGATCTATTTTCAAATCCACTACATCCATATACTAAAGCATTACTTTCAGCAATTCCAATTCCAGATCCTACTGTAAAAAGGGAAAGAATAATATTGGAAGGGGATATACCATCTCCAGCTAATCCTCCAAAAGGGTGTAAGTTTCATACAAGATGCCCATATTCAAGTGAAATATGTGAAAAAGAAATACCTAAATATGAAAAAATGGGAAATAATCATTATGTAGCTTGTCATAAAGCGAGAGAGTTACAAATAGTAAAAAAGTAAATTAATATTATTGACTTAAAATAAAAATAATGTTTTGAAGATAGGACTTATATTAAAGATATTTGTCCTATTTTTAGAATAGAAATATTCTAGGAGGTAGTTAATGAGTTTATTTAGAAGAGAATATATAAAGTTAGAAGATGAAAATAAAAAAATAAATGAACGCAAGGAGGACTTTAAAAAATTAAAAAACGAAAACTTAAAACAAAAAGATATTTTGGCTCTTATTATAGCTATGTTTCAATTAATAATTCCATTTGCATTAGGCATTATTGTTATTTACTTTATAGTTATAATATTTATCACTAAAATATGGATGAATTAAATTTAATTATACAGTTATTTAACACAAACATAATATTGTTTTAAAGTAAGTAAAGTAAAATTGAAATCAAGACAAAAATAAATATAGAAGTAATTTTTGAAATATTTAAACATTATACAAATGTAAAAAAACCGAACAATAAGAAAAAAATACGAAAAAATCATTTTGTAGAAAAAATAGTTTGCTTTTCTTATAAAAAATAAATAAATGATAATAAATATCATTTATTTATAAAATAATATTAAAATATTGGGTTTAATTAGTAAAAAATATATAAAATTATTAAAATTTAGAATAATATACAAAATAATGAAGAGATGTGATATACTTTTTATTGTGAGAAATAAAAAAATATCACTTTAAAAATCTGAACTATAAATTTTGTTTAACAAAAATTATTCGTGATTATTAAATGTATTTTTTAAATTAAACACTAATTATTAATTTTTTGATCGTTTTTTGTTTTATTTCTGATAATAGAAATTTATAAATTTTTAATGAGTATAATTCATAAAAATCTCTTATTAAAATGAAAACAAATTTATACGAATAAATAAACTTATATATTTTTGGAGGGAAAATTACATGAAAAAATTAATTGCACTATTAGCTACTTTTATAATGATGATAAGTCTCTTTGTGGGATGTGGAAGCGGTAACAATAATAAATTACCAGATGAATTAGTTGTTTATTTTGTTCCATCTAGAGAGCCAGATGAAATTGTAACTGCAACAGAACCGTTAAAAGACTTACTTAAAACTGAACTTAAGAATCAAGGGTATGAATTTAAAAATATAAAAATTGAAGTTGGGACAAGCTATGAAGCTGTAGGTGAAACTTTAGTTGCTGGAACAGCACATGTTGGTTTCATTCCAGGAGGTACATATGTACTTTATGAAGATGGAGCAGAACCAATATTAACTGCAACAAGGGATGGATTAAGCTGCGATTCTACAAATGCAGCAGACTGGAACAAGGCTCCAACAGAAGCTTCAGATAAGCAAGCAACATATTATAAAGCTTTGATAGTTGCAGGACCTTCAGCGAAGGGAAAAGAATTAGCAGCTAAAGTTAACTCTGGAGAAAAATTAACAGCAGATGATGTGAAATCTGCAAAATGGGGTGTAATGGGAGCGTCTTCATCAGCAGGTTATATATATCCAACTTTATGGTTAAAAGATAATTTCGGATTAACAATAACAGATTTACCCAATGTAGTTCAAAATGATTCATACGGTAGTGCAATGACAAGACTTGCATCTGAACAATTAGATGTAATTTGTATGTATGCAGATGCTAGAAGAGACTATGCAGATAAGTGGACAAAAGATTATTCACGAACTGATACAATTTGGAAAGAGACAAATGTTATTGGTGTAACTGATAATATTTATAATGACACAATTTCAGTATCAAAAAATGCTGGCTTTATAGATGATAACTTTAAGAAAGCACTTCAAACTTCATTCATAAATATTGCAAATACAGACGAAGGTAAAAAAGTTATATCAATATATAGTCATAAAGGATATGAACAAGCAGATCCTAAGAATTATGAAAGTGAAAAGAAAGCACAAGAAGTTATTAAATCAATTAAAAAATAGTTAATAATGAGAGACATATTAATAATTTTTTAATATGTCTCATTTATTTATGCAGTGGAGGTATTATTTTGATTAAATTTGAAAATGTAGATAAGGTCTATCCTAATGGAGTTAAGGGGCTTAAAAATGTTTCGTTAGAAATTAAACAAGGGGAATTTGTAGCAATAATTGGTTTATCAGGAGCAGGAAAATCAACACTTTTACGTACAATTAACAAGATGCATGATATATCAAGTGGTAATTTGAGTGTTAATGGACAAAACGTTAAAGAGCTTAAAGGAAAAGAATTAAGAGCATTTAGAAGAAAAATAGGAATGATATTTCAATCTTTTAATCTTATAACAAGATCTACTGTCATAAAAAATGTATTGACATCTAGAGTTCCAGAGCTTCCATTATGGAAATGTATTCTTGGAATATTTTCAAAGGAAGATAAAATAGTAGCCTTAGAAGCCCTTGATAAGGTTGGGATATTGGATAAAGCATATATAAGAGCTGATCAACTATCAGGAGGACAGCAGCAAAGAGTTGCACTTGCAAGAACACTAGCACAAAATCCCGAAATAATATTAGCGGATGAACCAGTTGCAGCATTAGATCCTGTTACAGCTAAAGAAGTTATGAATGACTTTAAAAGAATTAATAAAGATATGAATATAAGCATTATAATAAATATTCATCATGTGGATTTAGCATTAGAATATGCAGATAGGGTTGTGGGGATAAGAAATGGAGAAATAATTTATGATGGATCAGTTAATGAAGTTACAGAAGAAATTTTAGGACAAATCTATGAACGTAAATTAACATCAGATGAGGTGATGGTGAAATAGTATGAATAGTATAAAGAATTTAATTGTTCCAGAAAAGATAGTTTTAACAAATGGAAAAGAAGTAAAAGAACCAATTTCTAAAGTACCATTTATTATAATCGGTTTACTAATTGCTATTGTAATTTCGGCACAAATTACAGGATTTAAAATTTCAACAATTATTAAAAATGGCCATCAATTTACGTCTATTTTAGAACAGATGATACCACCAAATTGGGGCTACGCATCAGAAGTTATAGGACCTTTAAAAGAGACTATACAAATGTCATTTGTAGGATCTCTAGTGGGATCTATTTTAGCTATTCCTTTTGCAATATTATCAGCGGTTAATATAAATCATAATAAGCCTTTATTACTTTTTATTAGGGCTTTTTTAAGTGTTGTTAGAACATTGCCAACTTTAGTAATAGCGTTAGTTGCAACATATATATTTGACTTAGGCCCATTTCCAGGAACAGTTGCTACAGCTGTATTTACTTTAGGATTATTAGCTAAAATGATATATGAAAATATAGAAACTGTTGACATGGGACCTTTTGAAGCTGCAGAAGCTTTAGGAGCGACAAAATTAAAGGCGTTTACTGTTTCTATAGTTCCACAAATTTTACCATCATATTTATCAAATTGTTTATATTGCTTTGAGGGAAATGTACGTTATGCGGCAATATTAGGATATGTTGGTGCTGGTGGAATAGGCCTTATTCTTAATGAAAAGATAGGGTGGAGAGAGTACGATAAAGTTGGAATGATACTATTGTTGTTATTTATAACAGTAATAATAATAGAATATATCTCTAAATATATAAGGGGGAAATTGAGATAATGAAGACAGAAGTTAGTAATCAATTAGAAAAAGCACCTAAATTGTGGACAGTAAAATTATTAGTAGCTGCTTTAATAGTATTGGTAACAATTTGGTCAGGAAGTTCCCTTAAGTATAGTGGAGTTACAGATTCGGGACTAAAAATTGCAAAAAGCATTTTAGTTGGTATATTATCACCAGATAAAAGTCTTTTATTTAATTTTGGATCAAACGGAGTAATATATTTACTAGTTGAAACGATTGCTATAGCAATACTTGGAACAATAATAGGAGCAATAATTTCAGTACCATTTGCATTTATGTGTTCAGTTAATATAGTTCCTAAGTGGGTAAGTACAATAGGGACAATTATAGTAGCGGCGATTAGAACTTTTCCATCATTTGTTTATGGCTTAATGTTTGTAAAAGTTACTGGACCAGGGGCTTTTGCAGGAGTTCTTACTATTGGAGTAGTTTCAATTGGAATGATAACAAAATTATATATTGAGGCTATTGAAGATTTAGATAAAAATATAATAGAATCATTAGATGTAGCAGGATGTACATTAATACAAAAAGTAAGATATGGTATACTACCACAGCTTTCAACAAATTTTATATCAACATCAATATATAGATTTGAAATGAACTTAAAAGATGCTACTGTATTAGGATTAGTTGGTGCAGGTGGTATAGGAGCTCCTCTTATTTTTGCTATGAATTCATATAAATGGCAGCAAGTTGGAGCAATATTAATAGGACTAGTTTCATTAGTAATAATTGTTGAATATGTATCTACAAAAGTTAGAAGAAAATTAGCTAGAGGTTAATTAAGAATATTTTAATATAAAATATTTGTTATCCTTTATATTAAATTCGAATAAATTATTTTTAGAAAGGAAAAGTATAGTGAAAGTTTATCTCAAAATTAAGAGTTTTGAGAAAATAATAAGTATATTTCATTATACAGGTGGTTAAATGAAGGATTTAAAAATTTATTTTACTTCTGATATGCATGGATATGTATATCCAACTGATTATAGAGATAATAAGAAAAAGCCAATCGGAATGCTTAATGTAATAAATTGCTTTAACAAAGATGAAAATACAATAATAATTGATGGTGGTGACACTATTCAGGGCTCTCCATTTACTACTTATTTTTCTATGTGTGGGTTTGAAGAGCATATAATCTCTTATGTTATAAATGAAGGACAATATGATTTTGTAACTTTTGGAAATCATGATTTTAATTATGGATATTATTATTTGGAAAGATATATAAATGGGCTTAATGCAAAATGTATATCTTGTAATATTAAAGATAAAACAAATGGAATAAATATTATGCCATATGCAATAAAAGAACTTGGAAATAAACTTAAAGTTGGTATTATTGGATTTACTACAGACTTTATAAATGTCTGGGAACAGCCCTATAATATTGAAAATTTTATTATAGAAGATGTTTTATCTTGTGTTAGAAGAACTTATAACGAAATTAAAGATAAGGTTGATATATTAATAGGAGTTTATCATGGTGGATTTGAGAAGGATTTAGATAGTAATAAGATTCTTACAAATACTAAGGAAAATATAGGCTGTAAAATTTGCGAGGAATTCGATTTTGACATTTTGCTTACAGGGCATCAACACATGTCAATAGAAGGAAAGAAAATCAACAATACATTTATAGTACAAACACCTCCTAATGGTGAAGGGTATATAGAGATTAATTTAAAATATGAGAATAAAATTACAGAAATAAATTCTTCTTTAAAAGTACCACCAATTAATCCTAATAAAAGAAAAGCTGGTCAGTTGTATATTTTTGAAAAAGTTGTTCAAGAATGGCTTGATAGTGAAATAGGACATTTAGATATTGAACTTAATCCGTCATCACATTTAGAAATGGCTTTAAATGGATCTAATTTAGCTAATTTTATTAATTCAGTGCAACTAGAAAAAAGTGGTGCAGATATTTCATGTACATCATTTGCTAATTCTATAAAAGGATTTAATAAAGATGTTACTGTACGTGATGTTGTTTCAACTTATGTTTATCCTAATACACTAGTAGTATTGGAAGTTACAGGAGAGATATTAAAGAAGGCTCTATTAAGATCAGCAGAATATTTTAATTATGATGGGAAAAATGTTTCTATATCAGATAAGTTTTTAAAACCTAAAGTTGAACACTATAATTATGATTATTTTAGTGGAATAGAATACGGATTTAATTTAAATGAAAATGCACCAAATGAATTAGATTATGTTAAATTTAATGGGGCAGATGTAAAAGATGAAGATAAGTTAACATTAGTAATGAATAATTATAGAGCCACTGGAACTGGTGAGTATGAATTTTATAAGACATGTAAAGTGGTTAAAGAAATACAAATAGAGATGACTGACATAATAATAGAATATTTTGAAAATCATAAAAATATAGAAGTAGATAAAACAAAATATATAAGTATTAAAAGATCTAAATAGATATATAGAAAAATAAAAAGTGTGATAAATAATTATTTAAATGTGATTATATTATTATTTATCACATTTTTAATATTATTACGCGTTGTGATAGCTAATAATAGTCAAAAACAAAAATAGAATAAATAATTGTTTCACTATTTTGTTTAATTAAATTTCTAACTAACACAACATGTTATTATTATTTATATTAAGCACAATATATTATATAAATGTATTGTTATGGATAAAATGAAAAATATTAAATGGACACATTGATTTACTAATATACCTCTATTGTGTTAGAATAGTCATAGGAAATAAGAAGTATAAGCATATACTTCTTTTATTTATGTAATTAGCAATTACTAATTTCTTAGGAAGCATTAGTAGTGCTTATAGATGTTTTTTGTTTTACTATTTTTAATAGTAAATTTTTTAAAGGGATATTTTAAGGAGGAAGTTTATTAATGAATAAAGTTTCAGATGATATTTTATTTAAGGTTGAAAAGCCAAGTAGATATACTGGTGGAGAATTAAATGAGATTGTTAAAGATATAAGTAAGGTTGATATAAGATTTGCCTTCTGTTTTCCTGATGTTTATGAAGTTGGAATGTCACACTTAGGAAGTAGAATACTTTATCATACTATAAATGAAAGAGAAGATACTTATTGTGAGAGAACTTTTGCTCCATGGCCTGATATGGAAGAGCAAATGAGAAAAAATAATATCGAATTATTTACTTTAGAAACTAAAGATTCATTAAATAAATTTGATATCCTAGGATTTACTCTTCAATATGAGATGAGTTATACAAATGTTTTAAATATGCTTAATATGTCAAACATTCCTATAAGATGTTCAGAAAGAAGTGAAGAAGATCCAATTGTTATGGCAGGTGGACCTTGTGCATATAACCCAGAACCTTTATATGACATTGTTGATTTCTTTGAAATTGGTGAAGGCGAAGAAATGATGAATGATGTATTAGATGTTTATAAGAAATATAAAGGTAAAGGAAAGAAAAAGGAATTTTTAAGAGAGATATCAAAAATACAAGGAATATATGTACCTTCATTATATGATGTTACCTATAATGAAGATGGAACAATAAAGGAATTTAAGCCTAAATATGATGATGTACCAAAAACAATTAAAAAAAGGATCATAAATAATTATACAAATGTATCTTTCCCAGAAAATATAATAGTTCCTTATTCAGAAATAGTGCATGATAGAATAGTCTTAGAAACATTTAGAGGATGTACTAATGGCTGTAGATTCTGTCAGGCAGGTATGATTTATAGACCAGTTAGAGAAAAGACTAGAGAAGAGCTTAAAAAAGAAGCTAGAGCTTTAGTTAAGAATACAGGCTATGAAGAAATATCATTATCTTCACTAAGTACTTGTGATTATTCTGATATAAAAGGATTAATTAATGATTTAATGGAAGAACATGAAGATAATCGAGTGGGTATAGCACTTCCTTCAATAAGAGTTGATGCTTTTTCAGTTGATTTACTTAAAGATATACAAAAGGTAAGAAAAACTGGACTTACATTTGCACCAGAGGCTGGATCTCAAAGAATGAGAGATATAATTAATAAGGGTTTAACAGAAGATAGAATTCTAGAAGCTTCAAGAAGTGCTTTTGAAGCTGGATGGAAAACACTTAAACTATATTTTATGGTTGGTCTTCCTTATGAAGAATTAGAAGATTGCAGAGGAATTGGAGAGTTAGCTGAAAAAATTGTTGATGAATATAAGTCTGTTCCTAAAAAGAAGGGTGATTATAAGGGCTTAAGACTTACAGTAAGTACATCAATATTAGTACCAAAGCCATTTACACCATTTCAATGGGCTCCTATGGCAAGAATTGAAAAGGTAAATGAAAAAATAAATGCAGTT
>ERZ1036424.120-NODE-120-length-55288-cov-11.045697_pt1 | contig 55288 bp, 53 predicted proteins | sample MGYA00514221_ERZ1036424 | MGnify/ENA primary metagenome ERZ1036424 (study PRJEB33795, sample SAMN09464939) | human gut metagenome | host: Homo sapiens | place: USA: Stanford, California | collected 2016-11 | study: EMG produced TPA metagenomics assembly of the... | reverse complement strand
TGTCCTTTCTCGAGCTTAGCTTTTCTTCAACCCACTACAGTTGACAAAGAGCCTAAAATACAAGAAATACCTCGATTTTGAAGTCGAGGTATCTTTTTTTACATTTGGACAATCTTGCGATAACTTCTAGAAGTAATCATGAAAATCAGCACATAGGCGATGAGGAAGATAGCGCAGATAGACAAGGTCACAATCAACATCATAGTCGTATCTATTACACCAATCACTTTTAAAATCAGACTAAGCATATGGTAGGCAAAGGCGAGATGTATGAAGGCAAAGAGCAAAGGAAGGAAGAAAACAGTTAAAACCTGTTTGTTGATGGTTTGCTTGATTTGCTGTTGATCCAAACCGACTTTCTGCAAGATAATAAAGCGTTCACGGTCTTCATAGCCTTCAGAAATTTGTTTGTAGTAGATGACCAGAACAGTTCCGACCATAAAGATAATGGATAGGAAAATACCGATAAAGAAGACACCACCAAAGAGGGCACTCATCTGAGCACTAGCATCTGCTAGATTGCTACCATACACATAGCTACCTTCCGTGTTTAATTGAGCATTAAACTGATTGAGGTATTTATCATATTCTTCAGCGACCTTGAGTTGTTCTTCTTCGTTGGCATTTACATTCATACCACCGTAAAGCTGATTATAGATAGCCGAATCTGGAAATTGGTCTAAAAATGCTTGTAAATCAGGTACAACAAGGTAATTGTAATCAGTAGTAAAAATATTAAACTGATTTGGTACATGGTTGACAATAAAATCTGTATTAAATTCTTCTTTGACAGAAAATTGATGGTTATTTAGAGTTAGAGCTTTCTGTCCTTTCAGTCCGTCATTTTTGGCAAAAAGACCGACCTCATTTCCTGATAGAGAAAGTTTTTGACCAGTCATATTTTCATAATCTTTTTGGTCAAATACCATAAAAACTGTTTTTGGTTGGACACGGTTTTGTCCTTTTTCAAAAATAGTTAACTTGGTTCCTTCTTGATTTGCAATACCAAAGTTACTGTAACGAAGCACTTCTTTCTCTTTGACACTATAACCTTTGTCACTTGCAAACTGGCTCAAGAGTTTGTCCAAATCTTCTTTTTCAACATTTTGTCCAGTAATGCCAAAGTCATGCGGATTCATCACTTTTTTAAAGGATTCTGAGGCATTGAAAATGCTTGTCGCTGCTGACATGGTTACTAAAACCATTGTTGACAAGATAGCGATGGTTGCTAGTCCAACAGCATTTTTCTTCATACGGAAAATCAAGTTAGACACTGAGATAAGGTTATTTGGTTGGTAATAGTATTGCTTGTTTTTCTTTAAAATTTGTAGAAAAACGGTAATCCCTGCATTAAACAATAGATAAGTACCAAAGATAACCAGCAAAACAGCTAGGAAGAAAGTTGTTAGGGCTGTAAGAGGATCGGTTACCGTAAGGGCAAGATAATAGCCAATCCCTAAACTTATGGAACCAAGAATAGTTTGGAGAGGTAGGAAACGACCTCTTTTCTCTCCGCTTGCTTTTTCACGCGAGAGCTGGAGGGCATTCATACGGGCGATTCGAAGGGCATTCAGGAACATGAGGCCTAGGAAAATCAATCCAAAGACAACAAGTACTGCAATGACAACATTCATTTGGAAGGTAGCGACCAGCTCAACTTTCAATTTCATCAGTTTGAGCAAGAAAGCGAAAATTAACTTGTCAAACAAGGCTCCAATACCGATACCCGCTCCAACAGTTAGAATCCCAAATACCACTAACTCCTTAAAGGTCATACTGATAAGATGACGCTTCTCCAAGCCCAACATGCCATAAATTCCTAGTTCCTTGGAACGGTTCTTCATGACAAAACTATTGGCATAGAGGACGATAATGGCTGACGCAAGGGTGACGACAAACATACCAAATCCAAGTGTAGCCTGAATGGTTGTTCCTCCACGGATTTCAGCAATCTTGGGGTTGAAGGTTAGAGAGTAAAAGAGATAGGTGACAGTGACCGCCAAGAGAACAGCCAGCGCAAAAGGATAGTAGAGTTTGCGGTTTTTAATCAAGTTCGATACCGCTAACTTATTGGTTAATCGAAACATACTAATTCACCTCGCTTGCCATGACAGTCAAGGTATCAGAGATTTCTTGGAACATCTGACGTTCTGTCTTCTCTCCACGGTAGATTTGATTGTAAAGAATGCCGTCTTTGATAAAGAGAACACGTTTAGCCCTGCTAGCTGCTGCCGTTGAGTGGGTTACCATGAGAATGGTTTGGCCGCGCTCATTGATTTCATCAAAGACATCAAGTAAGGCTGCAGAGGACTTGGAGTCAAGAGCTCCTGTTGGCTCATCCGCAAGGAGAATTTCAGGTTCTGTGATGATGGCGCGGGCTACTGCTACACGCTGTTTCTGACCACCAGAAATCTCGTAAGGGTACTTCTCTTGCAATTGGTTGATGCCTAGATTCTCAGCTGTCACCACCAATTTCTTCATCATCTCCGTAATAGGTCTTCTTGACAAGACAAGCGGAAGCAAGATATTATCTTTTACAGATAGAGTATCTAGCAAGTTAAAGTCTTGGAAGACAAATCCTAGCTTTTCACGACGGAAGCTAGAAGCCTGTGAATTTTTAATGGTTGCTGTGTCAGTTCCATTCAAGTAAACCTGCCCACGACTTGGTTTATCCAGCATAGCTAGAATATTGAGAAGAGTTGATTTACCAGAACCAGACTCACCCATGATGGCAACGTAGTCACCCTTTTCGACGGTAAAGTGAATATCCTTGAGGGCTTCTACTTGGTTGCCCTGAAAACGAGTTTTATAAATTTTTTGAACGTGTTTTACATCTAAAAGTGTCATGAGAATCTCCTTTCTTAATATCCCATCAAATGAAATGTTGCTTGCATCATAGCGCATCCCAGTTGAACACGCTCGATATCTTTATGGCTTGGTTTTCTTGTTTTCTTATGTAAGATTTGTTTCATGATGTTACTCCTTTGTTCTTTATGAGTCTAGTTTACATCAAAAAAAGACCGCTTGCCATAACCTAACCTTACAAAAGAGACTTTAATCTTACATTTTTGTAAGATTGGGGGGAATGTAGATATTTTATTAAAAATATTTTACCATAAAAAGGAGGCAAGAAGAAAACCCTTGCAGATACAAGGGTTCAAAAATTTTAAAATAGATTAGTCGAATTTATAGAATAACAGTAAAATAACTGTCTCTACCTCACCAAAACCAGCCTTCATTATCGTCAATAGCTTGGGCTTCTTTGCGTTTGCGTGGGCCTGTTCCGTACATTTCTGCTTCGATTTCTTCCTTGGTTGGCATGACAGAAGCTAGGATGATATAGATAATTACGCCAAGGCCAAAATTTGCGACTGTAAAAATAGCAAATAGAAAACGAACAAGGGTAACATCAAAGTTCCACTTGTCTGATAGACCTGCCAGAACTCCTGAAATCATACGATTTCGTCTCATTTTATAAAATTTACTGTTCATGATATTTCCTCTTTCTGCTAGGTTAGTCATAGTATATCACGGGTAGGCTAGGCTTTCATCAGTCCTCAGGCTGATTTACTAGTAGCAATTTACCTCGACAAAGTCCACAGCGATAGCGTTTGGTATCAATCCTTCGCTTGCGATGATACCTTTGCTGGCAGGATTGGCAACGATAGAGCTTGATTGGCTTGTAGTTGCTATTGGGCAAGGAAGGCACAAAGCGTAATCCATCCACCGCTTTCAAAAGTTCCTTAAAATCCCGATCCTTGTGTTGATAGCCCTTCCCTTGAAAATAGAGGTGATAATGACAGAGCTCATGGCGGACAATTTTCCTGAAAACATCCAGACCCAGTTCCTGATAAACCTTGGGGTTGAAATCCAAATGCCCATCCTTAGGGAAAAATCGCCCACCTGTCGAACGTAGACGAGAATTCCACTGGGCTTGATGGATAAAAGGTCTTCCGAAGTCTTCTAGCGAAACCTGCTTGACATAATCAGTCAGTTTCATTTGGAGCCAGGAGCGACAGATTGACTTTTTCACGTTCAGTATCGATTTTCTTAACCCAAACGGTAACCAAATCTCCGACGGACACCACTTGGCTAGGGTGTTTGATAAATTTGCGACTCATATGGGATATGTGAATCAAACCGTCCTCATGAATTCCGATATCAACAAAGGCACCGAAGTCAACGACATTACGCACCACTCCTTCTAGCTTCTGCCCAACCACTAAGTCTTTAATATCTAGGACATCTTGACGAAGCACAGGTGCGTCAAAGGAATCACGGAAATCTCGACCTGGTTTGAGAAGATCTGCAATGATATCTTTAAGAGTTTCAGGACCAAGGTCTAGCTCTACCGCCATTTCCTTGACTGAAAGCGACTTGAGTTTGCTTTGGGCCTCTTCATTCAAGTCTTTGATATCCAAGCGTTTGAAAAGTTCCTTGACAGCAACATAATTTTCTGGGTGAACCCCTGTATTATCAAGGATATTGCTACTTTCAGGGATACGGAGGAAACCAGCTGCCTGTTCAAAAGCCTTGGCTCCCAGACGAGGAACCTTCTTTATTTGAGCGCGTGAAGTGATTTTTCCTTCTTCCTCGCGGTATTTGACAATATTTTCAGAGATAGTTTTGTTGAGTCCAGCAACGTGGGAAAGAAGAGCTGGACTGGCCGTATTGACATTGACACCGACTTGGTTAACTACCGTATCCACGACAAAATCCAGACTTTCAGACAGTTTCTTCTGACTGACATCATGCTGGTACTGACCGACACCGATTGACTTAGGATCGATTTTGACCAATTCTGCAAGGGGATCTTGCAAACGACGGGCGATAGAAATTGCCGAACGTTTTTCAACGGTTAAGTCTGGAAATTCCTGACGAGCAAGTTCACTAGCAGAATAGACAGAAGCGCCACTTTCGTTGACAATAACATAGCTGACCTCTGGAAAATCTTTCAGAACTTCCGCTACAAAGGCTTCACTTTCCCGACTGGCCGTCCCATTTCCGATAGCAATAATTTCTACGCCGTATTGACCAATCAAATCTGCCAACTCTTTCTTGGCTTCTTCGATTTGACGAGCTGATGCTGGTTTGACAGGATAAATAACCTGTGTCGTCAGCATTTTCCCAGTTGCATCAACAACGGCTAGCTTGGCACCTGTACGAAAGGCAGGGTCAAATCCAAGAACCACGCGCCCTTTCAGCGGAGCAACCAAGAGAAGATTGCGCAGATTATCAGAAAAGAGTTGGATAGCCCCTTCCTCTGCCTTTTCAGTTAATTCTGTCCGAATGCGTCGCTCGATAGCAGGCAAGACCTTTTTCTTAACTGACTGTTGGACAACTTCATCAATATAGGCATTTTTGACCTTGAAACGAGCAGCAAAGAAGGCTAGAATACGGTCCGTAGCATGTTCAAAACCGACTTTCAAAATCCCTAGCTTCTCCCCACGATTGAGGGCCAAAGTACGATAACCTTGCATAGTTCCAACTGTCTCAGAAAAATCATAGTAAATCTGAAAAACCTGCTTTTCATCAAGGCTTTCATCCTTAACTTGAGAAGTAAGTTTAGAGTGTCTCAACACCTCCTGATAAGTCATAGCGCGCAGTGTCACATCTTCCGATAAGGCTTCGACCAAGATATCAACTGCACCAGCCAAAGCTTCCTTCCCTGTCGCAAATCCTTCACAAACAAACTTCTCAGCTTCTTTCTCTAAGTCAGCTACATTCTGCAAAATTAAACGAGCAAGTGGGAATAGCCCAGCTTCACGGGCAATGGTTGCCTTGGTCCGACGCTTTTCCTTATAAGGAAGATAGAGTTCTTCTACGTCTGCTAATTTTTCAGCAGCTAAGATAGCCTCTTCCAATTCCTTGGTCAACTTGCCTTGTTCTTGAATCTTAGCCAAGACAGCTTCCTTACGGTCGTTGAGGTTAGTCAAGCTTTTATCCAAGTCGATAATGGCCTTAATCGCCACCTCATCCAGACTACCAGTCATGTCCTTGCGGTAACGCGCGATGAAGGGAATTGTCGCCCCTTCAGCTGTCAAACTTAGAACGGTATCGATTTGCTTTAACGTCACTCCCAAATCCTGGGAGATTTTTTCATATTTTTTATCCATGAATCTATTATACCACAAGCTAATCGTTTCAAATTAGCTCTTACAGTATTTAAAAACAATATGTGGAGAATAAATTTGCTTCATATCAATATTCTATGGTGCAAATAACGTATTATTTATATAGCATTGCCGCCTTTTTTTAACCAAGCCATGATATCAAAAGTATTTAATGGATCAGACACAATAGCCAGTTCTGGAAGATGTTCCTGTCCTGGAATAACGCACTGACTTTTTTAATTTTTATCGAAATAAAAAAACCGCAAGCCTGATCCTGCGGTGGGTGCAATCTATTTTGAAATTTTAAATAGAAAAGGGGCATTTAAGCCCCTCTTTTGAAATAACGGACATTTGGCTGGTCGGTGTACCCAGCATCTCAGATACCTTTTTCAAGGTGAGGCAGGAACCTTTCTGCCCTCAAATATCTTTCGTTAATGTTATTCTAGCACCATCTACTTTTTTTGTCAAACTTTCTCAATCTACCAGACTTAATCAGGCTTTATCAAGCTCTATTATTCGTTAGATACTCAATTTTAACTTTTCCCTTTTCCTCAAAATAATAGTATAATAGAGGTAGAATTTAGAATCGAGGTACACCTATGGCTGTAAAATTTACAAAACGAGACGACTTGGACAAGATGTTTGAAGAGTTTGCTAAACTCCCAGATTTGAAACAAGTCACTTTCCCTGATGACAAAGAGAAAAAAGCCAAAGCAGAAAAGAAAAACTAGATGACTGCTTTCCAACAACTCCCATCTAGTGTACTTCAGACTGGAGCTATTTTTCTCTCCATTATCATTGAAGCTCTCCCCTTCGTGCTGATAGGAAGTATTGTCTCAGGGCTGATTGAGGTCTATATCACACCTGAAAAAGTTTATCATTTTCTCCCTCGAAATCGTTGGGGGAGAATCTTTTTTGGGACCTTCGTTGGGATTCTTTTCCCCTCTTGTGAATGTGGGATTGTCCCCATCATCAATCGTTTTCTGGAAAAGAAGGTTCCCAGTTACACGGCCGTTCCTTTTCTTGTGACAGCACCTGTTATCAATCCCATTGTACTTTTTGCGACTTATTCTGCCTTTGGAAACTCCTTCCATGTCGCCCTGTTACGAGCTCTAGGATCCATTGTTGTGGCTGTTATACTTGGGATTTTTCTAGGATTTTTCTGGCAAGAACCCATTCAAAAAGAAAATAGTCTGGCTTGTCACGAGCATGATTTTTCTCACTTTAGCCCTGCAAAAAAAGTTTTTCAGGTCTTTGTGCAAGCCATTGATGAATTTTTTGATACGGGGCGTTATTTGGTATTCGGCTGTCTCTTTGCCTCTGTTATACAGGTCTACGTTCCTACACGCATTTTGACTTCTATCAGTGCGACCCCTCTTTTTGCCATCCTGCTCTTGATGCTTTTGGCCTTTCTTCTTTCACTCTGTAGTGAGGCGGATGCCTTTATCGGTGCGTCTCTTCTTTCTAGTTTCGGTTTGGCACCAGTTCTGGCCTTTCTTGTGATTGGCCCAATGCTGGATATTAAAAATATTCTCATGATGAAAAATTACTTGAAAGCACGATTTATCAGTCACTTCATAACGATTGTAACTCTGGTCGTTTTAGTCTATTCTCTCTTGATTGGAGTCATCCTATGATTCGATTTTTAGTTTTAGCTGGCTATTTTGAACTGACTATTTATCTCCATCTGTCGGGCAAATTAAACCAGTACATCAACATGCACTATTCCTATCTGGCCTATATTTCCATGGTGCTTTCTTTTATATTGGCTATTGTTCAATTGTATATCTGGATGAAGCAAGTCAAAATCCACAGTCATCTAAATAGCCGATTGGCGAAGGTAACAAGTATTGCTCTTCTGGCAATTCCAATTGTTGTTGGTTTAACTTTCCCAACTGTTAGCTTGGATTCTCAGACCGTATCTGCCAAAGGCTATCATTTCCCCTTATCAGAAGGAACGGATCAAGCCATTCAGACCAGTGAAGGGACGACAAGCCAATATTTGAAACCAGATACCAGTTCTTATTTCTCAAAAACAGCCTATGAAAAGGAAATGCGAACAGCGGCGGATAAATACTTGTCCCAAGATAGCATTCAGATTACGAATGAAAACTATATGGAAGTCATGGAGGCTATCTACGACTATCCAGATGAATTCGAGGGCAAGACAGTCCAGTTCACAGGCTTTGTCTATAATGACCCCAGTCATGCCAATAGCCAATTTCTGTTCCGTTTCGGCATTATTCACTGTATCGCAGATTCCGGTGTGTATGGATTGCTGACTAAGGGAAATACCCGTCAGTATGAAAATAACACCTGGATTACAGCCAAAGGAAAACTGATCAATCACTACCATAAAGAACTCAAACAAAATCTCCCAACCTTGGAAATCGACAGCTTTACCAAAGTCGATAAACCAGAAAATCCATACGTATATCGCGTGTTTTAAAAGAAAAAACGAACAAGTTCTCTTCTGAATGACAGAAAAAGAGCCTGTTCGTTTTTTGTTATATGAGACTTAGTGACTTGTAGATTTAAATCTTATACCATTTCAAGTAATATAAGTAACTCAATGAGAACAAGAGAACCACTCATTAATTAGACTAGCGATTTCTTTAGGTGTTTCAGTATAAAGCTCATGGCCAAAGTTTTCTAGAAGAATAGTATCAAAATAGTCTGGCAATTCTTTTAGGGCTTCCTCTCTCCATGTAGCTTCATTAGGATAGCGAGGACTAATAAACAAGGTAGCTCCCACTTCTCTCTTAAAAGCTTGTATTTTCCTCCGTAGGCGGAGGATCGCTTCTATATTTTCATAATTTATAGCCAACTCATATCTATTATACTCCGCATTCCAGTGATAGGACTGTCTTACAGCTTCCTCCATATTTTCTGACCAATACTTTGCTTCAGATTTCTCTTTAGAAATAAGAAGAGCTAAGTCTGAAACGACTTGAGATTCGATATAGTTTTTAACTTCCTCTAACTCTGTATCTAAAGGTAAAATCTTATCTAAATCTAGATAGCCACCATCCAAAAGAATCAGTTTCTTCACTTCTTGAAATTCCGATGCAAGATAACGTGTCAAATCTCCTCCAAGAGAATGACCTATCAGACAGATAGATTCTTCCTCTACAATCTCATTTTTAAACCATGATTTCAATTCTGTTTCATCTCGAAGATGCTTTTCATATGGATTTAGAAAGTAAACCTGCGAATCTAGTTCTTGAAGAAAATCCTTGCTATGATAGACATTGCTTCCCAAACCGCCAATAAAATATATTTTCATTCTCTACTTAATACTATGCTTGTTCATCTTTTGTTCAAAGATAGTTGTGATAATCTGACGCAATTCTTCGCGTTCTTTTTCTGGAATCTCACCACTTGTTTGAGCTACAGCGTAGAGTTCAGGGTGTTCAATTGAAATGCGTTTTATAGTACGTGTCGTAGCATGTTTTCTGACGAAAAATGGGATTCGCTTAATCAAGTCTTGTGGTACTAGCGCAAGAATCTTCTCAGCAGTTTCCTTGTCACTAATCTTAGACGTCGTAAGCCCCTTCTTAATCATTTCCTGTTCTTTTTCTGTAAAATCTTTTAATTCCATTCGATTAGTCCTCCTATTTTCTCTAAGTTAAATTATATATCATTTATAGCAAGACGACAAATAGTCTGTTTGTAAAAAGCTCTCTATACTACAATTTTCCTGTCGCTCATAATTGCTCTTTAATGAAAAATCACAAATCCTTTTGGAGAGATGACAAGCTGATTCTCTAATTCTTGGCAATTGCTTGCTAGTGCTACTGCTTCTTTCTCGACAATATAATCTTCTTTTGATTGGTTAAAGATAGCTTTAAGAATTTGTCCTTCATATTTCCACTCCAAGGCAACTACATCTTGTTTGATTTCTTGGAGGCTATACTTGCCATGCGAAATGATTTCTGACGCGTGTTTGCGAATCTTTATCAGCCTCTTCATAAAGTTCAGCATGTCATTATCACTTGATACGTGTTCCCAAGGCATACAACGACGACAATCTGGGTCTGGACCGCCAGTCAAGGAAAGCTCGGTTCCGTAGTAGATACATGGTGTTCCCTTTTGTAAAAAGAGAAAGGCTAGAGCTGATTTGACCAGTTGAACATCCTCATTAGCCGTCCACAAGATTCGTTCTGTATCATGCGAATCCAAGAGATTAAACATAACCTCTGAAATCTGCTGTTTGTAATACATAGATTGGCCATTGATTTCATCGATGAATTGGTCAGTCTTCTTAAGTCCTCGTAAGAAATACTCCTTGATACTATCAGATAAAAGATAATTCATGACCGCATGGAACTCATCTCCATTTAGCCAAGGCTGAGACGTATGCCAGACTTCTCCAAGGATATAAAGATCAGGCCTTTTAGCTAGAACTGCCTTGCGAAAATCCCTCCAAAACTGATGGTCAATCTCATTAGCCACATCCAAACGCCAAGCATCAATATCAAACTCTTCAATCCAATAAGTCGCAACCTTTAAAAGATAGTCCTTGACCTCTGGATTTGCTGTATTTAGCTTGGGCATATAGTCCTCAAAACCAAAAGCATGATAAGGCAACTCTCTCTTGTTGGCTAGCTTTTCAGTCGTCACTGGGAATTGTTGGATATGGAACCAATCTTTATAAGCAGACTGCTCACCATTTTTAACAACATCTTGCCATTGGGGCGATTGCGAACCAATATGGTTAAATACAGCATCCAGCATGACTTTCATGCCACGCTGATGCGCTTGCTCCACCAGTTCCCGAAAGGTCTCCTTGTCTCCAAAATGACGGTCAATTTCAAAGTAATCTGTCGTATTGTACTTGTGATTGCTTGTAGATTCAAAAATCGGACAAAGATAGAGACCAGTAATACCCAAGCCTTGAAAGTAATCCAGATGGTCAATAATCCCCTGTAAATCACCACCAAAGAAATCATCGCTCTTAGGTGTGACAGATGAATCCCAGTCTAAAGTCCCTTCTGGGTTTAATCGAGCATTTCCATTAGCAAATCTCTCAGGAAATATCTGATACCATACCGTATTTGAAACCCAATCAGGAACCTGGCATGCATCAATTTCATGAAGATAAGGCAACTTAAATCCGTTTCCAATGGCATGAAGATTTTCTAGAGAATTTTCCACACAACCTTTATCACCATACAAAATACTTTGACCTTCTGTATCTGTGACTTCAAAGAGATACTGGATACGCGCAAAGTCAACAGAAACTTCAACATGCCAATAGTCAAATAAGGCGTCGGAAGTCAGCTTGACCATTTCCTTTGTATCTTGATAAAACTCCTCCATAAAGATAAAAGGGTCCCCGTAATGCAAGTTGATGCTTTTAATGTCCCCTTTCTTAGTTCGAATCCGAATATGAAGTTTCTTATCCTTATAAAGATAGGCAAACTCAGACTCTGGCCTATGGTAAATAGCACTTAATTCCATTAACTTGTCTCCTAAAGTTTTGATTTAAATTTTACGCAAACGTTTTCAAAAAAACAATAAATCCAGTATACTATTTTTGTAAACTATTTGCAAGAATAGTCCATTTTTAAAAGAACTATCTTTTTAAGTATACAAAAAAGCCTCAAAAAGGCTTTATCTATATACTATTCCTCTTTCGGTTTTGAAAATACTTCAATATGTTGGCCCAGTACCTTAATCTCTACAGGTAGGTCATCTGACTTATCGCCGTCAACGTCTGACTCCAATTCACTATCAGAGGAGATTTTAATATTGCGCGCTTTGATATATTCGATATTATCATTTGCGACAACATCGCCTTTCAATAAATCAGGAATGACGGATAATTTAGAGAATAGAGACGCATCTTTCAGAATCAAAATATTGGCATAGCCGTCCTTGTTTTCTTCAAAGATTTTTTTGTCAGCGAAGTAATTTGTCAAGAGAACCAAAACATGGCTCGCTTCACCAATATAATTTCCATTTTCTGTCTCAACCTTAATGTTAAAGACCTGATCTGTCATGACAGACTTCATGGTGTTTACAGCATAGGCTAAAATACCGAATTTTGTCTTGTCCTCGATTTCAACATTGTGAATCGCCTCAGGCAGAGAACCGATACTAAAGATATAACCAAAATAATTGTCATTCGCTTTACCGATATCAATCTTATTGGTTAAGTTAAAATCGAGTTCATCAATCGCGCCATCGATGTCTTGATTGATTTCCAACAGTTTTGTAATGAGGTTACCCGTACCGCCTGGGATAATACCCAACTTAGGAATGTAGTCTCTCTCAGCAATACCCGAAATGACTTCGTTGACAGTCCCATCTCCACCAAACACAACCACTGCATCGTACTGCTCACTAGAAGCTTCCTCAGCAAAATGTGTTGCATCCAGCGCCTTTTCGGTAATTTTGGTTTCCACGTGCTCAAAGTATTCTTTTGCTTTATTTTCCAGCTTATCTTTGTAATTCAAAGCCTTCTCGCCACCAGAGGTAGGGTTGATAATTACCATTGCTTTTTCCATTAATTTTCTCCTTAATCTTCGTTAGAAATCTTTATATTTCATTATATGAAACTAAATGTATCCCTATTATACAATGAAAACTCAGAAAAGAGAAATCTGACGTACTGGAGATTGATACGCTTTTATTCTATTTTCCCATCGTATAACTACATCCTTTAAGGGTTCATCCAAGTAAGAGTAGGTCTTATCCTTGATCCAATCAGGAATACCATAACCTGCCTCTGCAATGCTACCAGTTATTGCAGCAAGTGTATCACTATCGCCACCAAGAGAAATGGCATTCCTTATCGCATCTTCGAAATCTGTACTCTCAAGAAAGGCGATAATGGCTTGAGGGACAGTTTCCTGACATGTTTCGTTAAAACGATAGTTAGGACGGATTTCATCTAAAGTTTGAGATAGATTATAGCCATATGTCTTCTCTATATAATCCTTAATCCGTCTTTTACACTCTGTATGATTGTCATTAATTGGTTGCTCATATTCTCTACAATAACCACCAAAGTAAAAACGGCACAGAAAGATAGAATCAGCTGTAGCCATAGCACCTTTGACACCTTCTGGATGATTATGAGTTACCTCTGCAGAAAGACTCGCAAGTCCTCTAGATGATGGCCACGTACCAGTTCTCTCATAGACATTACAGTCCATGACCCAAGCACATGGAGAAACACGCATAGCTGATCCATTCCCAAAGCTATTATAAGGCTCACGATTATCGCTGTTTAGCCATGCATTAAACCGATCACCGTAATCAGCATTCGGATACATTCTGCCATATTTCTTCATCGCGTCAATGAAGTCGACTTTTTGTCCCCCATTCATAATCGCTTCTGCAACAGCACAGGTCATAACCGTGTCATCTGTAAAAAAGCAGTCTTTCCGAAATAAAGGAAAGTCCTTCGTTTTGATATTGTTCCATTCGTAAACAGAACCTACAATATCTCCAACAATTGCTCCAAGCATAAGATTCCTCCATGTGAACTATTGGTTTAGACTGATTTTTCTACTTCCCATACTCTTTTATTTTATCAGCATATTCAGTCAAAAGATTTTTTGAATAAATTTTTTCATTACTTGAATTTCTAACTTCTTTCCAAAGAATAGATGCAACTTTTAACTTGTTTGAGTAGTTACGACTATTTTCGTCTGCACAGAAATCCTTTAAAAATTGATTCCATTGACAAACCGAATGATCATACTTGGCATAGTCTGAATTTCCATAATAAACTTTTAGCATATCTTGGATTGTAAAATTCAAATCATGTTCTTTTTTTACTTTTCTCCAAGCAGTCGCCATATCAGCAGTAAATTTAAATGGGGAAACCTCTGTTAAAGTTGCGAAATATTCTCTAAAGTGTGTATTAAAGGAGAATCCACATTCAAGTAAGGGCGTATCTAAGGCAACGACTTCTACTTGTTTCTTTTTCCTTTTTATTGATGATTTTTTAATCAAATTACCCTTAAAGTACTGCTCAATAATATGATTGAGTTCTTATTTTGTACCTATATATTCAAGCCCTAATGACTTGCATATCTGTGAAAGTTCATCCCGATCCCGATACCAATAGAATTTATTAAATTCATCAAAGGATGTGACTTTATCAAACTCAGGTCTGCTTTCTATCAATATAATACCTCCTTAAAACCAATTTAGGTTGTCATCTCAAAATAATGGAGTTTTAATTTCTTTATTTTGAGGATTAGCTACGTTTCACTAACAAGCTTACACATTTGATATGATGCATTTGTGAGACCTGCGTTTCTCTAACAAACTTACACACTCGACGTGTGGTAATATTCTGCTTTTATACTAATAAACAAAAGGTAATGAAAATCATTTTAAAATGATACTGTGGAACGGAAAGATTATCACTACTTCCAAAAGAAACGACATTCATAACTCCACTTAAAATTACAATTGAAAATTCTCTAACATTAATCACCTAATTAACAAATCGTTACTTTCAATAATGGATAAGCTGATCTAAAATTTAAAATCCTTTTCTTTACTAATTCTATTACTAGCCAATATAGTATAAATTAAATGACCAATAAAAATGATGATAAAAATAACATAGCTGCCAGTCTTACAACTTACTACTTTTCATATGATAATTTACAAATGTCTTTCCAGCCACTCGATCTTTTTAAAATCCTTATTGTTATTGTGATCATTTCGATAGGAGTCTTGAGAAGAAGCTTTGTAAATACTTAGATACTGCTCCAGACTTGGAAGACGAAAAGTGATGTCTTCAATGTGAATAAGCCCTATATCCGATTCCGAAACTCCTGCAAAATCAAGTAAGGAATCGATACTTCCAAATTCAACACTCACTCTATCCTTTTGGAATTCATGCTCATGAATATCTATTAAGACGTAGCCTAAGTCTTTCATCACTTTCATTATCTTGTCCCAGTCATAAATTCTGAGATGATCAGGTGCTTCCCAACCTCTAGGATCACCAGGCACATGAATGTCAATGTCAGACGGCCCCCAATTTTCTTTCGTTCTAAACTCCAATCCCAAAGAACCCATCAGTGTCGGTGTAATTCCGACTCGATTTAAATGGAAACCAATGGTTTTAAATTCTTCAAATAAGAGACTCATGTTTACTCTAAACCTTTCATCTAAATGTTCGTTATTTCTACTTTATTACCTTGAACAAAATCATTTTCATTTTCTAGAGTATATCCAGTTATTTTAGATACAAATTCTTTTCCTTCTTTTAAGGACCCAAATGCGACTAGATCTTTATTAAGAAGGATTTTAATATGATTCCAACATATACATCTCTAGTCCTTCTGATCTTTGAACGATTATCCACATTTAACAAACAAGCTTACACATTCAGCGGTTCGCTATTACAGTATCGTTTCGTCGTAATCTCCTCACTCTGCGACAGCTATACCCTAGGGCACCTTCTCGACCTTCGGTCTCACCGTGTCGCATGGGCGTAGCATCTACTTCTATCTCGCCGATTCCTTGGCTCGTACAAGCAGTGATACGGCCTCAACATGTGGTGCTAGCAAACTTATATATTATAGAACGAAAATGATAGAATCAACATTTAAATAACACTTTTTAACGAGTGTATATACTGTCTTATATCAAATGGCCGTTTAAAATAAATGTGTAAAAACTAAAAACACAAATTTACCAGTAGTACCTTTTCTCACTTAGATATTGTTCTTTTTGTTCTCTAGAATTTTCATGATTTCTGATTCCTAATAATTCGTCTGTTGAAGAAACTATTGGGTCGATCCAGTCAGCTTTGGATCTCATCCAATCAATTTCCTCTTTACTAAGTTTCCCTACTATCTCCAGTTTATCAGCCATCAGTCTTAAATCATTTGCTGTTTGAAAATCTTCTAGCATATTAAGAAGAGACATTGTCCGTTTCTTCTCTTCTTCGATTCTATTTTGTAATTTTCTTTTTCGCTCTTGTTCTTCTTCGTATAGTCTTTCTCTCTCTTCACGTTCAAGTCGTAAATTCTTAACTTTATAATACTCTTGGTAAATTAAAACAATTATTTCTGGTATTGATTGTTCAAGTGTGAATTCTTTAGTATCTTTAATGTATTTACCATCTATTATCTTAAATCGAAATTTTCCATTTGGAATATAGTCATACTTCTTTATTCTTGGTTTAAAAGCATATCTATTAAACTTAACGCTATCATTGTACTCTGCTAGTTCTTTAGCTTCTTCTTTTGTTAATTCATGACTTACTTTGTCTGTTGATTCTATAACTTCAAAACGAACAATATCCTTTTCAATTTGAATATCCCAATTTGAAGTTACATTATCACCGATTTTTTCAATTACAGTAACTAGTGTATCCAAAAAGCGATATAAACGAGGAAGAGAATTTAGTGAAATATTTTTACAAATTTAGGTTCTTTTAAATCATTATATCTGTGCCTAGAATCAAAGTAAGGATAGGAAGCAGCTTTTTCCCTCTTATTCCACTCTGCAATTTTATCCCTTAGATTAGCTACAGATTTATGTAATCTCTTATTTGGAGACTGGTTTAGATTTGAAACTGTTTCAATAATACGCTCTATTTTATCGTCCTCTAAGAATGATAGTGAACTTCTTATACTAGTTGTATCAAGTTTAACAGTATCTTCTTTTTTATCTTCCGTACTATCTTCTTTATGTTTAGCAGCTTTAATTCTACTGTTCTTTAAACTTTTTCTATCAATATGAATCTCATTTATGTCATTTTGTGGTAATGGAACGATAAGTTCACTTAAGTCTTGTCCAGTATTCTTACAATACCAATAACTACCCTTTGGAATTGGAATTTCAAATTCTTTACATTTCTTGAGTAAGTCAGAATAACTTAAATCATATTTTAATGAAACTTGTTTCGCACTTATCTCCCAGATTTCTTCATAGAGTTCTTCTCTAGAAAAGGTCTTTATCATCTTCATTTGAAACACCTTTACCCTTATATTTTACATCACCGTTTTTATATTTACCAAGCGAAAACGCAAATTCAAAAACTTCTAATTATTCACTTCTGCATTTTCGCTTAATATAAAAAGTAAATCTTGTTTTAAACCGTTAAATTCCTCTATAATTTTATCTAAACTAGTTTCAATATTTTCAACACGGATCTCTGATAGCTTACCGTGATTGTATGAAATCATTCTTTCGGCGATAATATGATATGACCAACTCTCAGTGAAACGTCTATCTCTTTCTTCGTTATGAATAGCAAAACCAATTGGAAGAAGATTGTTTCTAAGACCTATCGCAACTGCCTGTGAACTTATACCTAAATAATCACCAGCAATTTTTAATGTGATTTTATTTAATTTTCTAATATCTTCGTCGGTATATTTCGGCATGTTAGTACTCCTTTGTTATAATTCAAAATGCAATAGTTTTCGAGCTGTCTTAAAATGTAAATAACAATGCTCCTATGAACGATATCTATTATGTTCATCAGCTTTTAAATCGTTATAAAATTCAGTTGATGATTTAATAATCATATCGATGGTTTCCATACTTCCTGCTTTCCTAATCAATCTTCAAATATATAGCGCTTTCATTATTTTCTTAACCTATTATATCATTATTCAAAACAAAAAACTGCAACTTACTTGTTGCAGTCACGCACAGATTTACTTCTGTTCCTTTTTAGAAACTTATATTTTCATTTTTAGGCATAGTAAAAACATCATTTTTTTCAAAATAAGGTTTTACCATTTCTTTCCATCTAGCTTTATGAAAATTGATTGAGTTTAAAGGAGATAGGCCATAATTTCCCAATGCATAACCATCATTCACTTCAACAACAAGTGTTCTGCCATCACGAGTAACACCGATATCTAGCCCATAAGCGACTGGCGCATCTTTCCAACATGATATGGCTTCATCAATTACACTAGGATCAAATTGTGCATGATAATCACCTGTATAGGGTCGAACATCTAATACTTGACCATCTAACACAAAACACCGCCATTCTGCTATGAATTCTACAACTTCACTAATCCAGATAGGATAGTCGAAAGGTAGACCAATACCTATCAAATCTCGAGTACCATTAACAACTCTTCCAGTAAAGACTTTTGAACCAGCTTTAGGTTTAATAAATTTTCCCCAATTATCAGGTATATTTACAATCTCTCCTAAAACGCCTGCATAAATCTTTCGACCATAAAACTCTTTAAGCTCAATAGGATAGTCGTAAACCGGAACGTTTAACCCCATCATTTTTAATAATGCTCTGGTCTCCGTTATATAATCTACAACTGTATCATCGCTTGTTAACTGTTTTATTTCAGAAAAAGATTGATATAAAACAACTTCTTCTCCTTGTAAGTAAGCTCCTACTTGAGCATTGTATTTATTAATTGAAACCTCACTTGGCATTTTACTTTGTCTAATATAAACAGCCATTTTATCACTCCTATATCACTAGTGTTGCACCTTGTTGTAAAAAAATAATAGCAATTTTGCTGTTATTTTTTTGAGTAAATAGCTCCCATAATATCATCGAAATAATCAACGGTATTTAGGAGTAATTCTATAACTTGGGATTTTGTTAAACGCATTCCTCTTCTATCTCTAGCATCTTCTACTAAATTTTCAAGTTTCTCTAAATTTTTATCATCCAAGCTAATCATTATTCTATTTTTATCAGTTGCCATTTTCTTCACCTCTAGTTAATTCTATCACAGGTGTTACACTTGTGTCAACTACTTTTTATAATATATTAGTTTAAAAATGGAGAGGATTTTTAACACAGTAACTTTAAATCTTTGGCATTAAAAAATTTTCACAGTATTTATAGAAGTAAAATCTGTCTCAAATAAGTTATCAAATCTAATATAAATTATGAGCGGTTACTCTAATACTTTCCCTCTAAACAAGAAAAAGGCTTACACTCAAGGGTTTTCTTAACCCCGTTCGTTACAACGTTTTGACGCTTTTACTAGCAAAGGTCCATACTCACAAGGAACTTTGGTTGACTATTGAATCTCTTCAACCTCTTCTTTAACATATCCCTCTACATCTTCAATCTCTAAAAATATTGGGTCTAAGTAACACAAGAAATGCCAATCTTCGGCACCTTTTTTTCTGTAGAGAATCGCTTCGCCGTCTTCACTTCCGAAAAAGCTTCTGTCTACTTCATATCCACTGCATTCTAGAAAGTCTTTTGCCTGCCGATAGTTCTCTTCTCTTGCTTCCACATAGGTTTTAACTTCATCGTTGTTAACAACATAGGCATCGATTTTGGAATAGCCTTCAATTACTTTTTCGTTTGGTTCGGATAGATTCGAGATTTCTTTCCAAATAATGTCAACATTTTCCTCAGGATCGAACATAAATTTAGATAAAGGAACAATATTTCCGTTAAAAATAATTTCCATATAATCCGGTATGTTTTTAGGATTAAAATATTCCACTTCAAAACCATCTTCTGTTTCCAGAGTGTATCCCGGGATTTGAGCTACAAAGGCTTTCCCATCTTCTATGGAATCAAACGCAACTAAATCTTTAGAATAATCATTTTGGTACAATTTCAATATAACCATCGATAATCTCTCCATTTTCATTATTAGGCTAATGTAAATAAGCACGTCACTTGACCAGTTAAGACTTTCTGTATCATTTCGTCGGTACCTTTCCTCATTCTACGAGTCCTATCCCATGGGCGAACTCAAAAGGTTTGAGGAACCTTTTGAGGATTAACTACGTTTTTCCAACAAGCTTACACACTCAACATGTGGTAATATTTTTCTTTTATACTAATAAACAAAAGGCAATGAAAATCATTTTAAAATGATACTGTGGAACGGAAAGATTTTCGCCAGTTTCAAAAGAAACGACATTCATCATTCCACTTGAAATTACAACAGAAAATTCTTTAACATCGATTATCTAGATAGACCGATTGTTACATTCAATAATGGATATGCTGATCTAAATTTTAAAATGTTGTTTCCTTACTAATCCTATTACTCGCCAATATAGTATAAATAAAATAACCAATAAAAATGATAATAAAAATAACATTAATTTTTAACACAAAATAGAGATTTAACAAATTTGCGAACGCATGAAATAATATACAGTATCCCACAGATTTCGTTTGACGATAAAGAAGCCCTAAAACAAAACTTAAAAATAATGTATATATAAAAAATAAAATAAAAGGAAATCCTTGATGACTTTCTCCAACTATAAACCATAAAGGCAGATGCCAAATCCCCCAAATTGATCCTACAATCAAATTAGATTGCCAATAAGTATATTTTTTATCAAGTAACGGTTGTAATATACCTCTCCATCCTAATTCTTCATGTCCACCACCAAAAAAAATTAATTGTATAAAGAATAGCGGCATTAGATAAATTGATACTCCGTTTAATTCCAAGGAAGATACAGAAAATAGTATCAAAATTACTAACAAATGAATAATGAAATAAATACTACTATTTTTTCTTTTATTAAATACAAAATGTTTAAATTTTATATTATTACTTTTCAAATAAAAGCCAGTTGCAATAGCTGGACCAAGTGCACCTACTATATGTAACATTCTCCCTATAAATGTTTCTAATCCCAAAATATGAGATTGAGTAAATATGGCAAGAAGCCCCCAAGCTATATAAGTAATTCCAAATGTACAATAAAGATAATTTTTTAAATTCCTTTTATCAATTTCTGTCATTTTATCTTCCTAATCTTGATTATTCTACGTATAATATTTTTTTACTGCTTCTTAGTTGCTCTCGATTATAACTACCTATATTCTATCACAAAAACACACAAAAAAAAGCCTTACAATCAAGACTTTTCATTATTGATTCATACCAAGCTTTCTATGCTTTTACAAGTAAAGCTACACACTCAACATGCGTTGTTTTCTTTATTTGTACACTTTTTTTCGTCATCGGTTACGGTATTAAAACACAATTTATCATTTTCTATTTTAGCATTCTTCCTTTTAGATTTGTAAGATTTTGCATCTTTAGTCGAAGAATCTCCCGTTTTAAAAATTATAGTCAACATTGCTGGATCAATTTCTCCATCAGAATTTATTCCGCCTACTATGATTTTTTCAACGATACTATCAAAAATATCCTTGTCAAACTCCGTCAGAGTCTTTTGTGAAGTTAAAATTTCTTTAAAATTCTCTAATCTACTTTTTATATCAACTTCTGATTTTAAAGTTACTTCTAAGTTTACTTTTTCTTCTAAAAGTTTTTCTTTCTCAATTTGTATTTGATTGAATTTATCTTCATATACAGAATCACTTATTTTTCCATCTAGATTCATTGAAACTAATTTTTCTTCTTTTTTGTACAACGAATTTAATTTACTAACTATCTTATTCAACTCCACTTTTAAGGTATCATCAGTAAGCTCTTCTTTTATAATTTCAAGAAAGTCTTCAGTTAGGTTATTATTTTCATAAAACAACTGTTGGTAGCTCTGTAAAAAAGCATTTTCTATTGCTTTTTCCTCTATTCCTTTACTATGGATGCAATGCTTTTTACCTTTCTTTATAGATGTTGTACAGTGCCAGATAATCTTTTTGTACTCTGAACTAGAGTGCCAACTTCTTCGAGACAGAACAGTACCACAAAAACCACATTCCAATCTACTACTAAAAGGATACATTCTTGAATATCTTTCTCGTTTTCCTTTTGTATTTGCTATTGTTTTCTTGTTTCCTGATCTCCGTAATCGAATTTCTTGCGCCTGTGTAAAAATTTCTGGACTAATTATTGCATCATGATTATTTTTAATATAGTATTTATCTTCTTCACCGAAATTTATTAAACGTCTCTTGCTAATGGGGTCAACAGTGAAAGTTTTTCCCATTAAAATATCACCTTTATACTTCTCATTTTTAATAATTCCTAAAACTGTTGTATCTTGCCAGTGATCAAGACCTCTCGGAGTTTTATAACCTAGTTCATCTAGTTCTCTAGCTATTGCCTTACCCCCAATACCATCAATGTATCGTTCAAAAATATAACGTACTATCTTGGCTTCTTTTTCATTTATTGATATTGACTTTGTATCTTGATTATAGTCATAACCAAGACAACCTTGAAAACCAATAAGTTCTCCACGTTGCATCTTCATTTTTAAACCTTTTTTAACATGGGCAGATGTATTTTCAACTTCCTGTTGAGCCACCGAACTCAATATCGTTAATAGCAACTCACCATCCATAGTTAAAGTATCAATGTTTTCTTCTTCAAAAAATACTCCAATTTGTTTATCTTTAAGCAAACGAACATATTTGAGAGTATCTAATGTATTTCTAGCAAATCGAGCAATAGCTTTAGTAATGATATAGTCTATTTTTCCATCAAGGCAATCTGAAATCAATCTTTGAAAATCTTGTCTTTTTCCAACTTGAGTTCCTGAAATCCCTTCATCAGCATAAATGTCAACCAAATTCCAATCTTGGTGCTGTGATATATACTCTCTATAATGACGAACTTGAGAATCATAGCTATTTTTTTGATCATCACTATCGGAACTAACACGACAATATGCTGCTACTCTCCTCGATGAAGAACCACTATTATCATTTCTTCTAGTTACTAAAGGATTTGCTTTTATAATTTCAACATTATTTGACATGGCTTAACCTCCTATTTCTCTGCATTTATTTTACCGCAACCAATAAAAAAGGTCAGCTAATTTGTGTATATTTTACGCAGTTTCAGCTTTATTTTTTCATATTCTTTTTCGCTAATAAGTTTTTTTAGGAATAATAGATTTAGCATCTCTAGCTCAACTATATAATTTTCTAAATTTGATTTCAAAAAATCACTTCCTTTTTATCTTTTATTAATCTCCTCCATGGCATGACTGATGAAGTCATCATAAGAATTTCACTTGCTGCTCTTTTACGGTGGCAGCCTGAACGGTCAGAAGTATCATTGTATATCATTTGTCTCATGGCATATAAAGTATCGCTCTATTTTATTGATGGTTTTAAAATCGCTCTTATCATGGCGAGCCATTCAAATCTGCTCCACAAATGAGGAAAGTACCATTTTGGACTATTCAATTGTCAAAGAACAAATAAAAAATCTCCTCATTTTCACACTCTATGAAATTGAGGAGATTATTTTCTAAAGCGAATTTTATCAGGAAAATCTGTCAATCCCAATAGATAGTCTGTACTGACATCGTAAAAGTTTGAGAGAGTTACCAATACATCTGCCGTTAAGGCATGTTCACCCCGTTCAATTTTAGCATAAGCTGAGTTTGTAAACGAAAGTATTTTAGCTATTTGTTTTTGGGTCAAATCGTGATCTTCCCTCAAATCTCTCAAACGTCTGTACATCTCGCTTTCTCCTGAGAAAAGTATAATATATAAAACTAAGAAATCATTCAAAGTGTCCAAATTGGACATTTTGAACTAAAATTAATTTATTAAACACTTCTCATAAGCATATCTATTAACCGTCTGATATCAAAGATTTTATCAACTATTTAAAATTACTGACATTCAAAAATTAGTCTAATTGTAAAATAAAGTGAAAAACAAAAGCCATGTTTATCTGATATATTAGGATCTTAAAACAATATAAAATTATAGGAAAACATTCACAAGTCAATCATACAAGTATTTCTCTGAAGCTGAACAGTACTAAATTTTAGGTTTATTTAAACAAAGGAAAAAAATGCTTAGACTGCTCGTCATTAGGATAGAAATCGTTCTATTTTTACTTATAAAACTAATTGATATTCTGTAACACAGGTGAAACAAATCAATAGATAGAAGATCTATTAGTAACAGTATTATGCAAATCCAATCTAGAATTCTTATCGTCATTCTATAGATGCTAGCTATTACTTGTAACTAAATAAGACTTAGTCTTAATTTTTAACAGAGTTCATATAAGCGATGAAAGAAAATCCAAGGGAACATAGTATGAAAAATTTCGTTCACACTTATAAATTTCAATCTTTTGATTATGTGACTATTAGTCAGCATATTTCGGGAGTATTAAAATTTAAGCATTGAAAGTTGAATACTATATTTTACTACTGATTATTCCAGAACTTTCACCCCTGATAACAGGTTATTCTATGTTGCTATAAGTGGTAATGATTGGTAATATCACTCATGAAACTTCCACCCGCTATCTTTTTACGGTGGCATTCTGAACGGTCAAAAGTATCATTATCATTATTTGTATCATGGCAGATAGGTTACCATACTATTTTTTAATAAATTATTATCGCTCATTTCCTAGCGCATTACATTCTATTGCTCAACAAATAAATAAAGTCCCACCTAGAATTATTCAATTGTCAATGAACAAATCAGGAGGGACTATTTTTTATTTTGAAGTCAATAAGGATAATCTGTTTGCCCTAACAAATAATCAATACTAACGTTATAAAAATTTGAAAGTTTAATCAAGACGTCAGCTGACAAAACTCTCTCTCCTCTTTCGATTTTAGCGTAACTCGAATGGGTATAGGAGAGTGTGTCAGCTATATTCTTTGAGTAAAATTATTACCCTCTTTCAAATTCCTAATACGCGGGTACACCTAACATTCTCCTAATAGCAGTGTAAAGGAGTTTTGATTAAAAAATGATTAATTATCTTATTTGGACAAAACTATTAAATGTCTTTATGTCGTTCATAGAAATTTTCTAGTCATTTCTTAGTCAAATAAGTTAGATATTTATTACAACTTAGAAAAAATCATATTTATTATTAGCTGACAAAATAGACAGATTTAACTATTTGTTAAACTATCCTGATTCCAATTCTGAAATACTCGCATATGAAGTAACAGAATTGTGATAGAAATGATAACTATAATAACAAGTGGAGTAGCGTATATTTTTTGATGAGTAAATAAAATATCTGATATTCTTAAAAACCATGCCCATGGAATAAAAAACCAAACCTTATCACCAATACTTGTTTCACAAAATGCTGCAATAATCACACCTACTATTGAAGTACCTAATGCTATTCCTGTACTAAATACATAACTGATGATGTGATGCAGCATATATGCTATAAAAGCAAAAAAAATATAAAATAAGCTATTCAAAAAGAGTAACCAAATAGATACTTCTATTCCAATTATTCGCAACAAAGAACAAAATATAATAATTGAAACTGTTAATACAATGCAGTAACATAACCACAAAAATATCAGTTCAACAAAAAATGGCATATACTGCGACTGAGAGTACCCTAGCAGATACTTATATTTTCCTGATTCTTCTTCAATATTTTTTAATTGAAGACTGACAATACTGAAGGCAAAAGGAAGTAATACTCCCATTATTTGAAAGTAAGAAAATAATACTGTTCTGCTTTGTAAATTTCCTCGCTGATTCCAATATAGGAATAAAAGTACTGGAAATAGCAATGCTGCCAAAATATGTATAAGGAAGTACGAAGTATTTTTAACTCTTAGAAAACTAGAGTGTAGTAAATATAATCTCATAACTATTTCACCTGTTTTTTAAATGATATTGCCGATAATTTTGTTAATAAAGTAAACAAAGCTATCCCTAAGCACAGTGAGATAAGAACTATTGAATAATCCGAAACATAGCCATCTCCAAAAGGAATACCATTTATCCTCATTTTTGTCATCGGTTCAAGTAATTTCAACGACCAATCGTACGGAAACAAATACCATCTGTCTAAAAGAGAGGTACTTGTACCAATGATTAGTGGTAATATCGTATTAATAATAATAGTAACGTATAGATTAGTTTTTCTTGATAACCATAAAGTAAATGGAATTTGCCATAACGAAGTTAACCAAATTAAGAAAATAGTTACTAATATTCTACTCATACTAGTAAGACTTGGTGTTGGAATGATTATCCCCAGTACAATAAGCATCAAGCATAAAATTATACTAGTTAATAAACTTATAAAAGCCACCAATAAAACTCTTGTATATTCTACTTTTTTTAAGTCAACATCCCTAGATAAATAAATCGAATACTTATTAGAATCTAATTCCAATTTATTTAACAATCCTGAATTAACTGCAATAACAGTATTAACCCAAATCACTCCCCATTGATTTACTGTTGTTTCTGCTGTTAAACGTAAGATACTTTCGCCTCCCAATGATGAAAATAATAAAGATAGCATGACACTAATAATTGGCAAAAGAAAAATTAACTTACTAATGCTCGTATTTTTCAGCTTAAATAAATTTGATAGAAAAATTTGCTTCATAGTTCCCCTTTCCCTTTTTCCAATATGATTTGTCTATTAAATAATTCTTCAAGATTTTCTGAGCCATCATATTCTTTTTCTACGACAATCTTGCCTTTATAGATAAAACCAATAACATCAGCCAAATGTTCCACCTCTGAAAGAATATGGCTTGAAATCATAATTGTCATCCCTTCGGATTTAAACGACTCTATCATCTCTCTTAGTTCTTGAATTCCAATCGGATCTAACCCATTAGTAGGCTCATCCAATATAAGTAACTTAGGAGAATTTATTAAAGAGATAGCTATACCTAACCGTTGCTTCATTCCAAGCGAGAATTGTTTTACTGGTCTATTGTCAATACTTCCAAGGCCAACTTTATTTAAGAGAGGAGGTATAGTACTTTCTGAAATACCAAGCATTGTTGTAACTACTTTCATATTATCATAGGCACTTAAATTCTTGTATAGTGGTGGTTCTTCAATAATACTTCCGATTTTCCCCAAATCACGTCGTGACCACTCTCTACCTTCAAACATAATGGAACCACTCGTCTTATTAATTAAGCCTGTTAAAATTTTCATAATAGTTGACTTTCCAGCACCATTGGGGCCGATTAGAGCATAAACTTTTCCCTTAGGAATGTTCATGCTAACATTGTCTAATACAGTTCTCATATCATAAGTTTTTATCAAGTTTTTTATTTCTAACATATTAGTTACTCCTTTCTATATATTGTTGAGCATTTAATGTGTAATAGGCAAAACAATATACTTTCTCTTCAAACTCTCTATCAATCCCGTTTAATCGATTCATTGACAAATGTAAAAAGCTTCCTACTAAATTAAAACTAGTATTATAGATATCATCTACGCCGTCAAATTGTTTATACACTTCCACATAAGATTTGATGTGCTTGTCTATTTCCTCAAAAAAAGCGTATCTATCTAGTACCGAAGCCACTCCATTTAGACTCTTCATATACTCAATCGGTAAATCAATCGGTAAATTTTTAAATTCTTTCTTATATTTTCCAGTATAATTTTCCAATAAGAAAGAGTGTCTTGTTTCTTTATCTACAAAAAATTGATTTAGATAATATAGAACCAAGTAAGTGGCACAAATTAATCTCTCATCATCTGAAAAATCTATTGTATTATTAAGAAATAAGATAGATTCTTTACAAAAAATTTCCTCTGCATAGTTTATTAAATTAGGTCCTCCATATCTGTTTATTTCAGGCTTATAGCTACTTATTTCTACATCAGAGATAATGCCATTCTCTATCAGTTTAGGTAATAAATCCTGAACTATTGATAAATACAAAGAAAAATTATTTTCAATTGAATTACAATTTACTCGAATTCTTACATGATCATTAATATCATTGTACCTCATGTAAAACATTCTAGTTATGTTACAATCTTCTGATAGTTTATCACCCAGAAAATTTTTCCAGTAACTTAACAGTTCATTTTGACGCTCTTTTGGACCATACAATTTTAAAAATAACCAGTCACAAAATGGTAGATATGTTCTCTTAATCTCATTTTTAAATTTTACACTAGTTTTGTGGCTTGTTTTTTTATCTAAATTTTTTATAATTGGAACTACTATCTCTGCATTATAATTACCCAAACAATCTTTAAAAATCGATTCACCTTTCTCGACTTCTCTCAGTAAAATATGTGAATACTTTTTTACATTTTTAAACAAAATCTCTAAGTCATCATCTATAGATAAGTCTAACTTTAATTCATTATCTGCATATTTCAAAATGATATTTTTAGGAACTTTGTAGATCTTTATAAAATTATCAAGTATATTTTTTTTATCAGTAAATTTATTTTGAGATAATAGTTGTTCTTTCACCACTGATAAATTCCATTGTGCGGTAGCTATCGTAATTCCCTCAAATAAAACCTCAGGAATATAAACTCTTTCCTGAGATAAAATATCCCACGGAAATAAAGACCAACGTGATAAGCCATACTCAAACTCTGATATATCCACCAATAATCTCAGTAACTTACTTTGACTATCAGAATTAAGCATGTTATTCATAGTAAATTTCAATTCATTCTGGCCGTCACTGGACGTAAAATGGAACTTGCCATCACTGTATCTTATATAAATATCTTCTAATCTAATTTCATTCATCGAATCCCATGAAGTAGTAAAAAATGAGGTATTAAAAGTTTCATCACTATAGTTTTGCATTACATTTGCTATTCTTACCTGTTTCGGAACGAATGATAACTCTACATTCATGCAATTTTTCTGATTCAACTTTTTAATTGTTTCTCTTACCTGTTCACTTAATGTGTAAAATCTACCGAAACTTCTACCTGCCTGACCAGAACCTATGTTGGCACCTAAATATAACTTTATATCATTATTTATCTTTTTGATATTAAAATTTAATTCAAATGAGTCTAAACTATTATTTTCATCTATTTTTGAATAATCTAAATCTTTTGAATTAAATTCAATATTACCTCCATTTAGCAGAGCCTCCTCATATTTCTTTTCAAACATTTGCATTATGGGATCACTTAACTCTATTGATTCTCCTGAATCGCCTGTGTAATATTCAGGAAAACCTATACCAACATCTTTGTTTATTACTTCAACAAAAGGAATTGAACAATTTTCTCCATATTTCCCAATAAATTTCAATTGATATTCTTCAAGAGAATTTTGGCGACTCCCTCTTCTATTTATATTAGTATTTAATCTTACAAACATTTCTGCAAGGTGCTTTATATTTTCTAAAGACTTTTCTGATAAAATATCAAAGTCACTATCAAATTTTACTAAGGAATCAACTTTTAGATAATTCCCTCCATTACCGTATTCATAAATATTCTTCATAGTATTAAATATTTGAAGAAGTAAATTAATACCTTCGCCGATTTTCAGATCATTGTAATCTTCGATCATATTTTTCAAGCAATGCAAATCACTTGTTAATTTTTCTTCTTCTAATTTTGACAACAAGTAATCAAGCGGATCGACATTACAAATTGGTGGCCTTAAATCTGAAATTAAAAAATCTTTTTCAACTAAATTTCTAATAAATGTTGTTAATACTTCTAAATCAATTCCCGGATAATTATTTCCAAGTATATTTAACAATTCTTTATAACTTATATAATCTTTTTTACATTTTTCAATCAAAATTTGAACTGGTTTTGAAAGATTTATATTTCTGTCTTCTTCGAACTCATCCACAGTAAATGGTAATACATATCTATCTCCTTGAATAAACGCTGCGGTATTAATCTTGAAAGCCATTTTTTCAATATTTTTTATTTCATAAGATTTTACTAAAGAATATATCCAAAGATAATCTAGGGTTGCTTTTTTCGTAAAATTAATTTTTTGCAAATTAGAACTATGTTTATTTTTTAGATTAACTACATTCATTGCAGAAAAAATACCAAACGGCGTTGTTCTAAATGCTGCTCTTTTTGCATAACTCTTCAACGATACTCTTATATTTTTCTTTTTCTGATCATTGTATTGATTGATATTTATCACACTATCATAGAGACTAGGACTAGCAATTAGAAGTTGCTCCATAAAAACCCTATCATTTATCAGATCTTCATATCCTTTATTATAGAATTCTTGCTTTTGTAAAGGCATACGAATCATACCTTTTGGAAATACATTATACATCATACTCTCCTCTAATAAATTAAATGAACATTCTTTCCCACAATAAGTTCTCATCACTATAAGGATTTAATAAGAATAAAACTATGCCTGTCACCCCCTGCAATATACCAACTGACTCCAAATTAACTTCTACATCCACAATTTTCTCCTTATCAGTGTATCCAAATACTTTCTCCTCTGAAAATAACGTTATTATTTTTTTACGTAGGGAATCAGAAAAATCTGTTAGCTCCACATTTGAATTGTTTCTTCCAATAAAATCATATATAAAAGCAACACCTGCTAACCCATGGCACATGGATGGCGAATAAATATTCTTCTCTGTACTGTGTAAATGATTAACCAGGCTTTCAATAATCTCATCAATATAGTTTAAGTTCATTAACTGACAAATTTTAAATAAAGCAAATGCTACTCCAGGAGTACCGTAACACCATGCCATTCTAGTAGGAAGATTTTTAAAATCAAGATTAATAATATTATTAGAATATATTTTTCCAGGCCATAGCTTGTCATCCCTTCTACATAAAAATACTAGTTTAATAGCTTCATTCACTATCCCCATATCTTCTTTTAAAATATTTTCTGATTTTAACTTTGCTAATGCTAACATTGGACCAACAATTCCGTGAGCAATTCCAAGATCTAAACCATTTTTTAAGCCTACAGAACAATTTGTCACTTTGTTAAGTATTGTTTCAATATACTTCAAAAGATAAGTTCCTATTTGTTTTAATTCTTCTAAAAAATATTCTCTCTCCAGTATTAAGTAATTTACTATCCCACTGAAACCATTAACCATGTCATAATCAAATGGTTCGATAATTCCTTTATCAATATTTGATAAACTTATAATCAATTTTTCTTGAATTTGCTTTTTTAACAAACGATGCAACGAATTCAATAGCTTTGTATAATACTTTCCTGATAAACTAGCTTCTCTAATTGCTAATGCAATACCAGCAGTTCCCGCATACAGAGAGGGGGACTCTATACCATCCTTAGAGACTATTTCAACTAATTTCTCAATGTATACTTGAGACACTACCATATATTTTTCCTGTTTTGTTATCTTATATAGTGAACTATACATTAAGATTAACGATGGTATACCATGGCTTAAAGATTTTTCAAAAAAAGTATTTTGATATTTGGTTTCTATATTAGTTATCTCTTTATTCGTACTTTTTGATACTATTAGTTCATAATTTTCTAAACTATCAGCTACATAGTCCAATATTTGTTTAATTTGAGGTGTCATAAAAAATTCCAACCTCCTTATCCAGTAAATTTTTAAATTTCATCCCATTAGAATTTAAATCATTGAAGCTTCCTGTCTCAACAATATTTCCATTCTCTAAATACAAAATTTTATCTACAAATTGAGTCATACTTGGCTTATGTGTAATGAAAATACCAATTTTATTTCGTGATAATTCAAAAAAAGTTTTAAAAATTTTTGTCTCTGATTCTGGATCCAAAGCAGAACTAGGTTCATCTAAAAAGTAACAATCAGCTTCTTTTACATATACTCTTGATAGTGCAATTTTTTGCCACTGACCACCAGAGAGTTGCCGACCGTCCTCAAACCAATTTCCTAACTGCTGTTCTAAGTCCACGTGATTATCTATTCCCTGCTTAGTATAAAATATTGAATCAATACCTGTATAGTTTAATGCACTTATTAAAGCTTCATCACTATACAGTTTTGATAAATCCCCTAATCCAATATTTTCTCGCAGTGTCAATTCATATTTCAAGAAATCTTGGAATAGCGCTGATATCCTCTTGTAATATGAGTTTTTTTGTATTGAACGAATGTCTATACCATTGATGTAAATATTTCCTTCATAATTATCATAAAGTCCACAGATTAATTTAAAAATAGTACTTTTCCCAGAGCCGTTTTCACCAACAATGGCTAGTTTTTCTCCTAAATTAATTGAAAAACTGATATTATTTATCACATTTTCCTTACCGTTATATGAAAAAGAGACATGTTCAAACTCAATAGAATGAATATCTTGAACTATATTTTCTGTTAGGCTATTATACTCTTGCTCATCGTGAGTAAAATCATACAGTAACTCCATGTACAGCGAACCATTGTAGAAAGAATAAATATTATTTACTATATTTTGTGTACTTGTTTGCATTGTGGACAAGGATCTTATAAAAGTTGTTACATTTCCGATTAAAAGAACTCCTAAAAATGCTTCCCTAACTGCCAGGAACATTATAATTGATTCTATAACAACTTCCAAAACCCCCAATAATATACCATACTTCATTTTAGATTTATTAATACTATTCTCCTGATTAATAAATAGTCGATTATTTTTGTCATATTTTTTTAAAAAATAGTTTTCTAATATACCTAAACGCAACTCCTTAACAGCAAAATCATGTGTTAAAATATGACTGATATACCAGTTTGCCCTTTCATCACTACTCCTTTTATATAACATTTCAAATTCATTTTTACCTATTTTTAAGTAAATATAAATTGAAATTATAGGAAGAATAATCAAAAGTGGAAAAATTGATATTTTCCAATTCAATAGAATAACAAATGAAGAAATAAATGACACTAATGAAGATAGAATAGAAATAATAGATTTATATATCTGAAACGGTTTATAGGATATTTGATTCTGTATACGTGTAATGTCATCATATATTTCAGGTGTTTCAAATTCAGATAATGTTAACTTTACAGTTTTTTCCATGACTAAGTGATTCATCTTATAATGTAAAAGTATCTGTAACTTGGTATCAATGTACCCATTAACTTCTCCAACTATAATGGTTAATAACATTAAAAAAATATAAATAAAAAAAGAAATCGTCAATGTCTGGAATTGAACATTACTGCTAGCAATAATATTTAGAATGTTTTGCACTAAAAGCATACTAAGGATTGGTAAGATTCCCTGAATCAGACTAATACCAATTGAGGACATTAACAACGAAGATCCCACTTCTTTTACAAGATTGATTGTTTTTATTAAGTTCTTCAATTGAGTTTTCATCACATATAGCTTCCTTCTCTATTACCAATAAAGGAGTAAACTAATGTAGCCTACTCCTTAACTTTTATAAATATATCGGATTATCTAAAACTACAATAATAATTGAATTATTTAATAGTTGTTGTAAAGCAAACTAATTTCCAACATGAACCTGGTGTGCATAGGTAGCGACTACCAACATATGGTTCCGCAGTACGTTTTTCACTTGTTTTTAAATCTAAATCGAAATCTTTAATTGTATTTTTCATTTTTATTTCCTCTTTTTTTTTATATATGATCCAATATATTTACAAAGTTATTATTCCATCTTAAGTTCAGAATTTGTTCAGAAAAAAGTATTTTAGGAAAAAATCTAAAATATTTTTGCTGAAAAGTTCTAAAATGAGGTTAGCTAGTTAAAGGTACCAAAAAATATCTCAGAATCTTTCTAATTGTAAGCCAACAACAATTAGAAAGATTCTGAGATGCAAAACTATTATACATCAAAAAACCAATGATACTAACTAAACATAGAATGGTTGAACTTTGGACTCAAGAAGGACTCTCAAATCGTAAAATTACTAGAAGATTAACGAAAGCTCCTCAAACCATTCACAACGAAGTCAAATATAGACTGGTTAGACAACAAGTCGCATTTTTTAAAAACTGGATTAACAACCATCCAATGAAACTATTCAATTACAAATCTCCCAGAGAGTTTTTACAAAATGGTTAACTTGAAATTTTTTTGCAGAAAATACTCAAAATTATATCATTTATTGCAAAGATTCTTCTTAATCGACAAAATAACACTAGCTCCACCTCTAGATGGATTAACAAGTTCAAGTTTTCCACCATGCTTAATGGCAACACCATTTACAAAAGCTAATCCAATCCCATAATGCCCTCCTCCCCGACTATAATCTTCTGTGTAAAATAGCTTAACTCCATTTTTCAGTATATTCTCACTAAACTGTGGACCATTATTCCATACTTCAAAATAAATCAAGGTTTTAGATTCGGATATCGTAATTTCTATTTTCTTATTTGAATCTGGTGTAAATCTAACTGCATTAACTAACAAATTTGAGATAGCACGAATCAAATGTTCTTTGTCTCCACAAAAATAAGTACTTGCAAGTTTATTGTGAATAACATATTCAACATTGTTTAGGCTCAAAAGATCACTAAGTTCAAAATATAAGTCATTTAATATTTTTTTTATTTCAATTATTTTCACTGTTCTATCTTCTGAAAGCATTTTCGTATAGGATATCAGAGAATTAAAATATCCCTCAAAAACAGAGATACTATTGTTCATAGAATGGATATAACTATGTTGATTTATTGTCAAAGGAGTTAATTCTAACAACTCAAGATTCCCCCTTAAAACAGTTAAAGGTGTTTTTATATCATGAGACAGGGCCCCTATTTGGAAAGACAAATCTTGCTTTTCTAATTGTTCTCGCTCAATTAAATTCTTCAAATCATTCCCCTTGACATTCAAAGTTTTTAGGATATCATCAAATTCGATTATTTTAGAATAACTCTCTTGTTTAGGTAAACTTTCTATCCCCATTTTATTTACTATTACTTTAATATCCTTAAAATTTAAAGAAATTTCTTTTACAAATCTAGTTAAAGCAAATACAATACTACTAATTATTCCTAATCCTAGAAAATAAAAAGTTGCTATATTATACGATATATTTCTAAAATAATGGCTGGTAAACTCTGGTAGTTCATTATACCTGATAACAATACTATAATTAGTGTTTGTGTACAAATCATAATGCACGGTATTCACAGTGAGGTTATCTTTGTCTTCTATAACTTCTTTATATAATGAAAGATCTTTAGTTATATATTTACCTTTTACAATTTTATTTATTGTATTATCAAAAATAACATAATCTAATCCTAATGATTCCGTATAATTTATCAGCTGTTTTATCGTTTTTTTATCTTCAATATAATATTCTTCTCCAATATTATTGTGGGCTGTCACTATACTTAATTTTAAGAAAAAAAATGACATGATATAAATCATTAAAAATGTAATAAAAACACCTATAACAACTTCAAAAACTGCATGCCAAACTCTTTTTTTTATTGAATATCTTTTAAACATCCCACTTATAACCACTCCCACGTATAGTTTTTATTGGGTTAATCCCAAAGATTGCAAATTTTATTCTAATTTGATAAATATATTCTGAAATTGAATGAAATAAAGCTGATGCCTCCTCGTCATAGACTTGTTCATAGATTTCTTCTTTTGTAAATACTTTATGTGGATGACGTGAAAGCAACTCTAAAATATCATACTCTCTGCAAGTCAATGCTAAAGGTTCCTTTTTAATATATAGCATGCGTTCCTCTAAATAAATTTCTATAGGAGGAAAACTTCTCTTCTTTCTTCCACTCATTAGTTTTACTCTCTCTTCTCTCTTCAAATGAGATTGAACTCTAGCTATAAATTGTTTGATGTTAAATGGTTTCATAATAAAATCATCTCCTCCTATTGTTAAGGCCTGAATAACGTCATCATCTTCCGATAATGCACTAACAAAAATAATTGGTGCATCTACTTCTTCACGAATTCTATGACAAAATTCCGTACCACTAATATTAGGCATCATGATATCTAATAGAATTAAATCATATCTCTTGAAATCATCAAAAACTATTGGCAATTGTATCTCTTGACAAATTGTCACTTGATAATTTTCAATTTCCAAAGCATTCTTTATGAGTTTTAGAATTTCTCTATCATCATCTATAGCTAAAATATTATACATTCATTACTCCTTCTATAATACTACAAACAATTCACAAATAGCTAATCAACAGTATAACCTTAATTTCAAAGATAAAAATAAGTATATTTATTATTATACCATATTTACATCTGTAATATCTTATTTTTAGAATTTTCGAGAGATTTTACTCAAAATTCTTAGTCTTCTTTTCTATCAATAACTTTTGAAAAGATTGCTTTCTGTAACTATCATTCTTGATTCCCTGACTTTTCAGAATAAATTTTTGTATTTCAGACATTCATTGGAACTTTTTTCTTCATGAGTTTGTCGTGAGTTTCCGATTAATTTTTCTCTGTTGTCCAAAATCTCTACAAATTTTTCTAATTTCCCGACCTTATATTCATATTCATCTATCATTTGTACCATGAACTCTTGACTTTCTTCGATTTTCTTTTCTATCGAATATACATTGATTGTTGGAGCAAGATTCATTTTAGCGCAGTCATATCTTGCCAATCGACGATTTTTCATATCACTGTTGTTTAAATTAACAAGCACTTCCGCCATCTTATTTAAGGTGGCGATTTGTTCGTTGGTTTGAGTCAGTTTGATATCTAGCTCTGCTATTTCTTTAACTAATTCGTCTTTAATGTCTTGGTATTTCTTACCTGGTTCAGTTAATTCAATGAAGAGGTTAATCTCAGTAATCTTTTCCTGTAGACTCTTAACTGTAGATCTTCTGTATGGTATTACTCGACTATCGTTGGTTAGCTGTCTTATCAAGGTTCGTCCTTTGATATACTGATTTTTATCCGAATGTTCTTTGTTATAGACAAAGTATGAGGTTGTCTCACGTATAAAGATTTTATATTTTATCTGATTCTCTTCTTCCTGAATATCTAATTGATAATTGGGAATGAAAATGAGACCACTCTGCTTAATACCAAAAGACACTTTGATATAAATGCCCTCATCAACTAGCTTCTCTATTTGGTTCTCTGCAAGTTCCACTTCAAATTCATGAACGGTATCTCGTTTTTCCTTAAATGTCTCAAAGGCTTCCTCAATCTTTTCAGTGGATACTTTATCCTTATCTCGTTCTTCTCGGAAAGCATGGTACTGTTCCTGTAAATTCTCTAATCTTTCTGAATCACCGACTTCCTTATTTTTAAAATAATCTTGAAAAAATTTGACATCATATAATTTCTTATCACTTATTTTTTGATGACCCAAACTTATCTTTTGATTATCTTCTTCCAGGATAAAAGTTACATTTTTTTGTTTTAAGTCAATGGTTAGATGCAATTCTTTTGCTTTTGTTATTAACTCTTCTAAAGAATTGACACGGTTCAACAAAAATTCTAAACGACTTTCAATCTCTTGCTTAGCAAAATGCATTCTAAAAAATTCTTCATCATATAAATCTCGTTTACTAAGTTGGCGACCTCGAATTGGTTTTATCATCGTTCTATCTGTCATCAAAAAACGGCTATGCTTCTGACTAAAATCAATCTGAACATGCAACTGTTTTGCTTTCTCTAAAAAATCATCAAACGATTTAGATTGCTGCAGCAAAAAATTAAGACGTTGTTTCAATTCAAACTTATGACTAGATTCTCTATATTTTTTATAATCTCGATAGGAATAACGTTTCTCAATAATTTTTGCACCAGCCACTTTAGAAATACGGTCAGAAATCATACGGAGATTTCGTTCCAAGGCATAGTTCCATATCAACTTTTTATCTGAATTGCGGTCAATAGAGTTGATTAGGATGTGATTATGAACATGATCTTTGTCTGTGTGGGTTGCTACGATAAACTTAAAACGACCTCCTGTCAATTCCATCATGGTCTCATAACCAATGCGGTTAATTTCTTCAGGTGTCAGATTATCTTCAGGAGAAAATGATTGAATGAGGTGATGAGCATGAATAGTTTGTTGGTGTTTTTCTTGTCGGTCGTTTCTGGATTCGTACAACTTGTCATTATTGCTGAAGTTGACATTGTACATCTCTACCATTTCTGCATGACTAGGGAAGTCCAAGTAATTGCTCATGCCAAAATCAGATACCAATTTCAAATTGTCCGTTTTATCAGGATTGAGAATATACTTAATTAAACGCCTACGATATTTTTTTCCGTGCGTCGCAAAATGTTTAGTAACTACCATGAAACTCCTTCAGTCTTTTCACCTCCACTTGAAATTCTTTGTCCACTTCCTTAATTAACTCTCCGACTCCTTTACTCAATTCTTGTAATTGGTCTTGAGAAATCAGATGGCTTTGATTAATCGCACGCGCAATCTGATTGATGTTATTTCCAATCCGTCTCAATTCAAAAACTAACTGGTCATAAGTATCAGTATTAATCGTGACAAATGACATATTGGGATTAAGCAAAACTTTTCTGGCATAGACTGAGAAATTTTGACAATTGCTCTTAGCAATCCGTTCATTCAATTGGTGTAATTCTGGATCAGTTAGAAATACTTTTTTGAGATTGGTACGATAGCGATAAACCATTACATCCTCCTAACCCATATATTTTTCACGGAACTCACGACTGAGTGGCTGCACTTGATTCACTTCTGCAATCAATTCTTGAACGCAAGTCAATAAGATTGAGACGTGCTCTTGAGTCACTTGATGATTTTCTCTTGCGACAACCAGAACTTCATACACATCTCGACTAATCTGTTCAAACTTTTGAGACTGCCAAAGGGAGAACCAACTTTCAAAAATTCTATCTTGATAATTCTTTTTCAATAAATTTCGACGAAGAAATTCTGAGAAACTATCCACTTTTTGTTCCCTCATCATTTCTTTTATCTGTTTTTCTTCTTGTCTCGTAATTCTAAATTGCTTTCGGATTGACTTAATTTCTTGTCCCATTCTGATATCCCTTCAATATTCTACTTGTCTGACAGTGTAAGTCTACCTCACATTGTCAGTACGCTTCCTAAAGACCTCACTTGCTTCTTGTTCGGTCTTTGCGAGCTCAGATATTGTGTCCACAATATCCCAAAAATCATATCGTCAACCGACCAAAACCTTCTAGTTTTGATAGCCAACGATAAGTTAACTTGGTGGCTTCGCCCCCAAACCCCTAGTTAAAATTTTTTAGGAATGATATAAGGATAACAGAGAAGATTTGGAAAAGATATCACAGCGTTGAATAGAGAGTAAAAAAGAGAGCTGAATGCTCTCAATAAAACGGCTCTATACAAATTTGATTTTTTCTGGAGAACCAAGAGATGTAAATATTATACCCTCTGGAAAGACATAGTTATGTTTAAAAATATAATCGATTAACATTCTAGTCGATTCTGGATAGTTTTTAAAATATTCTTTATAAGCTTCATCTCTATATATGACACTTTTCTCCATGACAGAACTATATGAGTTGTTAGCATTACAGCTTGATTCTATACAATATTTCATAGCATATTGTGCCAAAATTTCTGGGTCTACTATATTTTTATCTCCCTTTTTATCTAAATATTCAATAATTGTATTAACTGGTTCAATGATATAATGCGTTCGTCGAGCTTGTAAAATAATATCAGACCAGTTTTTTATATAATCTGGCGCTTGATTGGCTAAAAAATTTTTTAGATGTCTAAAAACAGACTCTATTAAACTTAATGTGTAGAAACCATCAACCGGGAAATATGTTGCTAATACCGACTGACTTCCTAACCCGAGAAACATATTTCCAATGTTTAAATAATGAGCATCCAATACCTGAGTCTGACATGCTCCCAATATCGTGACAACAGGTACAACTTTTAAATTATTTTCTAACTCAATCATATCAATTTCATCATCGCCAATATGAAGTTTACCAATCTGATCTGGTTGATTTCTACTAATTTCAGGCATACTACCATGCCCATAGTAAATAAAAAAAGTTGAAGGGTTTTCATTCATTGTACGAATAAAATCCGTTTTATTTCTAACTTCATAGTAATTAACATAATGGTTAGGAAAATAATCTTTCAATAACTCCCCTAATTTTTTCCCATTATTATATAGTTCGTCAGATACATTAAGACTATTAATTACTAAAAATGATACATTAGCTTTTGGAATTTTTGTTTTTAAATTATTTTTTGCTGAGTTTACTAGCGTATTACCAGGAATAATTGGCAATCTACTGATGGATTTTATTAATCCCAAAGGAGTATCTTTATATTTAACCCATTCAATTGGTGCATCTGTAATGAATTTTATATGCTTTCCATGTTTAACAATAATATCAATAAAGTCATCATCTAATGATAACTTTAACTTCTCAGATATTTTATGGAAATTATTATTGAATTTTTCAATTTCTAATAAATTGGAATTCTTTATATTTTTAAACATATGCGAATAGCATAAAGCAATATCTTTAGAGGGTAAGTTAGGCAAACGCACATACGGAGATTTTGTATCTAGAGTAAAATTAAGGGATAAGGAATCTAAAATTGAGTTTTCTGATGCTCTGTCAGAAATTATTGGTAGCATCTTTTCAAAATCTTTACCAATTCCTATTCCATAATATCCTGAAAAATCATATATCTGCCGAAGAACTGATTTAGACAGTCGTAACTGAAACTCTCTATTTACCAAATCAACACTTGTTTTATTTACCATCGGCAAAACAAAAACCATATCTGTTCGATAAGATATTTCATCAAATCTCTTAAAAAAATAATCCGATAGATTCAAAAAATATTTTTCAAGAATATCTAAGTCTAAATCTGCAGTATCTATTGAATCATCCCATTTCCTTATAATTTCAATCAAAGAATCAATTCCTTTTTCATGTTTTGCAAGATATATGATATACTTTTCTGCAATTAGGAGCTTTAAATAATATTTCAAATCACTTATCGCTTGTTCCTCTGCCACTAGTTTTCCTTCTGTTGTTGGGTTATCAAATGGTTTTGGTTCCTGCCTATTTTCAAATATAGATAGGTACAAACCTCTATTACGATTGATTGCAATCTCTAAAGGTCGCAAAAAGTACTTATGAGGTATGCTAATTGGCTCAATTTTTGTTTTATCAGAGATTGTAACTTTATTATCTAATATCTGACTAGCATTAATGCTATTTTTTTCAACAATCAATTTTAGTTTGCTGAAAGGAATATCTACTCCATCTGTTAAAAAAATCACAGGTAGTGTTGTTTCTTGTATTTGTTCAATAATAGGATGATCTTTTAATTCTTCAGGAATGAAAACGCAGCCTAAAGGAGTTTGTTTAATTAAATCTATAATACCCTCTGTATTCTTAATTAACAGCTCTATGTTTATGTATTCCGTAATATAATTTGGTTCTTCAACAAATGAGGATAGAGGCCAAGGAAGAACTAACTCTTCAAAACTTTTAGGTATATGAGCAACTAAATACCTTGATTGAGTATGAGTCACAATGTTCCTATTAAAACGATAGGAGAATGTGTCTCTCTCAATAAAATTTGGATTATCATGATTATTTGTAGTTAAAAAATAACTTACAAATGGTATGTTTAAAAACTGTTCTGTCATAATATTTCCTTTACTTTATCTTCTTATAATCTATGATATCTTTTTGATTTACAAAATATAGGTTTCCCCTCGTACGTGTACACGCAACATAAAATTTACTTTTGGTTTGTGAAGAAAGTTCATTCAAGCGATCAGCTGCGAATAATTTGTATGATGTTGGATTTAATACTACACAAACATTGTCATATTCAGAGCCTTTACTATCCCCCCAATTCTGACTTTTACAATCATATTCATAAGATTTTTGATAAAAAAGTTTCATAACATTATCATTTGTCATTATTGATTCTATTTTATCCTTTGAATCTATGAGAATAATTTCGGCAGAAAGCTTTTCTTCTCGATGTGATAAAATTTCAATAGCTAACTTATCAACAATAAAGTCACAAACTATTTTTGGACAACGATAACTTTTTGACAAACTCGATAAATCAATTTCATATCCTGAATCATAAAGAACTTTTAACCAATTCTCAAAACTCGAATGGATCCCTTTTCCTTTATTAGCTCGCCTTGAAGTACTAAAGGTTTTTTGATAAAAATCTCCAAATAAAAATACTTCTGCATTAAGATTACTTAAACTTAAAAGCCAATCAAAATCATCTGATTCAAAATCCTGACACTCATCTACATAAATACAATCAAAAAATTTATCAATTCTATCCAAATATGAATTATCAAATCCAATCTCTTTCCTCTTATAAATTAATGAACCCCTTAATAGAGATTTAGAAAGTTGATTCTGAACAATTCTTCCAGTATTATCTATAGTAGTGTTATCAAATTTCCATTGAGGCTCATAATCAAAATTTATTCCTTTTGGTCGTTTCCCTAAATATGGCACTAAGCAAAAACTATATAGAAACTCAAAAACACCAAAAATAAAAGTAGACTCAGGGATGAATCCAAACTTGTCAATCAACTTTTCTCTGATTGTATTCTGGTTCGTCTCTGTATACGTAAGTATAAGATTTCTTTTTTGAGGATTAATACTTTCAATTATTTTAGTTGTTTTGCCACTTCCAGCAACGGCATGAATTAATCTTTTATTATCCATTCAATCGCCTCTTTAATGTAATCAGGTATAATAAATTCGTCACTTCTATGATCAGTTTCCATTTTTTCTAGTAATCGCAATGCAAATTCAGCCTTCTCCCTAAGCATATATTCTAATAAATCTTTAGATTTAGTTAAACCAAAAGAATCTAACAAATCCTTGTTATTATTATAAATACATAATTCAAATGTTCGATTAGCATTATCTAAATCAGAGGAAACTTTTATATTCTGGAATTGTTGATAAGAACTATATTTTGACTGTACTTTACTTTCATAATCACCATCGTTATCCGTTATAACTGCTACTTTTTTATCAGTAAAGTTGGTTGCAATTTCTAAATACCTCTCAAAACTTAATCCATCTACAGAAATAATTGATACATTAAATTCTTCAGGCTTTTTGGAGTGGAGTATTTCGAAAAACTTCTCTACTAAAATATACTCAGCATTCCCCTCAACAAGAATTATCTTCTTACCTAGAGAGAAGTTCAATAAATTTTGATTAGTAGATTTTTTGAAAAATCTTACAGTATCTTTTTTCAAACCTTTAAGTTTAGATATCTGACCATTATCTAAAAAAAGAAGATTGTCTACACCCAATCTTGAAGCAATCATATTTGAATGAGTCCCAATAAAAACTTGAACACCTGTTTTTGAACTTAGCATTCTAACTAATTTTTGGAGGTTTTGGAAGCTCAAATGATTCTCAGGTTCCTCAATAAGTAGTATTTTAACCGTTTCCTTGAGATGACTATATGCATTTTCAACACCTAATAATACTTTTTCTCCTTGCCCTAAATTTTTTATATCTACACCATTTTTTACAGCTGATACTGAATTTCTAAATGAATTTTCTGATTCGTCAAAATGAAGTTGGAATTCTGAAGCATTCTCCTTCAACAGTTCATCCTTCCTTAAAGTCTTTAAAAAATTAAATGAATTTATCCTGTATTGATGATTAACTTTTGCTCTATTTTCAACTGATATATTTTCTAAATACACCTCATGGATGCGTTTTTGAATTTCTTGTTGTGTATCAATAAGACTTGTATTTATTATCGAATGTAGAAACTTATACGGTTTATTATACGAGGAGTAGGGTTTCCCTGAAAATGTCAAAAATTCAACACTATAGAACTCAAATGGAAAGACTGTCCAGTTACTATCATTTAAGACAGAAGTAATTTCAGATATATAATCTTGATCGGGAATTATTTTTAATGAAAGTCCAAAAGCTTTGATTTTTTGAGAGTTATGCTTTCCTTCAATATTGAAGTTAGAGGAAATTTCAGTACATAATTCATCAAAATAAATTTCGACAAAGGCCTCAGGGAGATGATTGATATCCTTTGTTACCATAAAATCTAAAATCGCTTCTTGATTAATGATACTGGCCAAACTACTTCTCTCAATCTGACTATGACTTCCACTCAGCACTAATCCAACTGCATACAATAAGGTCGACTTTCCTGCACCATTCTCTCCAACGAAAATGTTCACTTCTGAGTTACAAGTAAAATCAACTCTTTTATAACGTTTAAAATTTTGTAAAATTATCCTAGAAATCATACATATCTCCTAACATTGATTAGCATAATATGCTCAATAAAATTATATCACACTAGTGATAAATTGTACTTAATCACTACCTTTAACAACCCATAACTCCTTAAATATATCTCTTCCTTACATCTTGAAAAATTTTTGACATAATTGTTGCATAATAAAGTAACTGGAGTTTTATCTTATGTTTTCTAGTATTCATCTTAAAGAACGTAGAATATCCAATCTGAACTCTCTAATCTATTGAAAATCAATAGAGCTTCATACAACAAGTGGGAAATGAGGAAATCCGTTATAGAACAGTTGACACGATCTAACATAAAAACGGATACATTAAGAAGAAAAATTGCTTGTATGAAGGTGTTTTATAACTATCTAAAATACCAGAACATAATTGAAGAGAATCCCTTCAATCAATTGCGCTTTCAATTTAGAACTGAAAAAGTATTGCCTAAAACGATTCCGTATGACATTCTGAAAAGCATTTTTATATATTTAGAACGGAAAGTAATTGTATCTAAAACTGACTATCAAAAACAACACGCTGAAAGAAATCTACTAATTATTTCGCTTTTACTTTCAACAGGCATCAGAATTTCTGAACTTTGCCACATTCATCTCAAAGACATTAATCTGTCCAATAAGACACTCCATATTATAGGAAAGGGTAAGAAAGAACGTATCCTATTTTTAGGAGATCAAAAAACATTCAATTTATTAGAAACATATATAAATAAAACAAGAAATGAATCCAATGATTTTTTGTTCTCAGGGAAACATTCACTTAAACCATTGTCAGAGCAAAGTGTACGTTTAGTAATAAAGAAAATCGTTGAACAAAATAACTTTTCTAGAACTATTACACCGCATATGTTTAGACATAGCTTTGCGACAATGCTTCTAGATAGTGATGTAGATATTCGATATATTCAACAAATTCTTGGACACAGTTCTATATCAGTCACACAAATCTATACTCACGTATCTCATTCAAAACAAAAAGAAATACTTAGTTCTTTTAATCCTGTATCAGCGATTCATTCTGAAATCGAATAAGAGAACTTTCCAAAGCCTATAGTTTAGTTCATCTAAAATTAATTTTTGTAGTTCGACTTTAGTTAATAGATTTTATGCTCAACAAAATCAAAAAAATATAAAACTTCACTTTGAATCAGCATTTATAATATATTCTGTATTAAGAACTCCATAATTATTTTTCTAAAATACATCTTTCAAATATCCTTAAATATAATAAAAAGAGATTACGAAAAAAACTTAATTACTGTAAAAATGAATCAAATCCTCCCACAATAAAATAAATTGAGAAATCTATTTCCTACTTAGGTAAATTTCTCAATTTATTTACTTATTTATATTTTGAAAATTTGGTAAAAAGATTATCTACATTGTTTCTCATAAATATCTAATGTGATCTATTTCCAGTAGGTTACTATACTCTTATGATCTTATACTTCATTTTTAGTATTTAAATGACTACTTATTATAAAAATTCCAGTAATAAATAAGGCGATTCCTAAACGAACAAAGTTAATCGATTGTTCCTCTCCTGTTTGGGGTAAATTTTTTACTTCCGATTCTATTTTTTTAAAATTAGTTGATGCTATAAAATCTGATTTATATTCATTAAATTTACTGTAAAGTAGTTCAGCATTCTCCTGATTTTTAACACCAACCACACTATCTTTAGAATTATCCTCTATATTTTCAATAGTCTTTCCAAAAGTATCTTGTGATTTAACTACAATCTTTTTCTGTAAATTTTCGTCAGATAGTGGAATATCTTTAGGGATTTGATTTGCAATTGTTTTAATTTTAACTGTATCCTCTTTAATATCCATAGTTTGCATTGAATTCTCTGGATTTATAATATTTTTATTATCATTTTCAAATTCTCTTTTCGGCTTCTCATCAGTTTTTCCAAAATAGAGATAATCGTAAAGTTGTTGTGCAGTTATTCCTCCACCAACCCAACCAGAAATAGTTTTACCATTTTTAAAATAAATAATTGTTGGCGTTCCAGGAATACCGATTGTTTTAAAAATGAACTCTTTAGCAGAATCATCAAAATCCTCACCATCTATATCGTAATATTCTAACTTTTTATCAATCAGCATATTAAACTCTTTCAATACTCCAGAAAATTCACGACAATGATAACATGTCCCTCTTCCAAAATATAAAGTATGTTCCGAATCTTCTGAAGTGAATATCTGACGAACTTCAGCAATACTAATTTTATTAAAATCAGACACATTTGAAGCGTATTCTTCAGATGTTACTGAGTTCACGTTATCAGTTTCTTTCTTAGTAATTTCCTTCGTCGATTGCTGAACGTTACTTTCATTTTCTCTATCGCTAGACTTTTGTTCAGTTAAAGATTCTCTAGTGTTTTCTGTAACAGCTGGTTCTAAATTTAAGGCTGATGGCACTGTATCAGAAAATTTTGTTTCAGCACTCTCAGCCAAAACAAGATTCGGACTAATGGTAACTAACGCTACGGTACTAACTAATAAAGATTGTAATAAATACTTCTTCATAATGTGGCTCCTTTTTTATTGATAATTTTATTTTACACATTTTAAAACTAAATTTTTAAGCAAATCCTAAAAGGTAGCTATATTATACTGAAATGGTATTTTTCGCTCCACTTCCATTATAGAATCATCCTGACTACTATAGGATTGACTGACTTCTCATGTTTCGTTGTTACTATGCTTTCAGCTATCATCAGAATCTCACCTCAATATATAAGTTGTACATCTTTCCTCAATACTCTCGTGATTTACATATACCTATTTGAACTTTAGAGTTCTGAAATCCCTCATCTACTATACATGACTTACTATCCCTCCCTCTTCCTACTACCTCATGATTATCCTGCTTACGAGTAACTATTTAACTCACCAGTAGCGGGTGCTCATGGAGAGCTTATACCTCAGATGAGATACTTGACCTGCTCGTCGTACCCAAATAATTAGGCTAGTCAAAAACTCATTTTTAGGAAAAATAATGTGAATCTCACTACAATAAAACGCATAATATCAAGATTGTTCAATGCCTGATAATATGCGTTTTTCTGATTTTAAAGACTTTTCCCAGCCTCTTTGATTATTATGTTGTACAAATTAGTTAAATTAAGATTATGAAATTTAACTAATTTGAAATGATTTTAATATCTTTTATATTCTCTAAAAACATCTCTGTAATACATCATAATACCTATTGTTTCACCATTGTATTCATCATGAATACCTCCTTACATCTATATGAATTGTTTCATCTTGTTAAAAGCTAGATGAGTTTATTATACTCATTTTTCCTTATATCGTTATCCCCAAAGAAATTAATCCTTGAGCTAGATTTTTATTCAATTGTCCATATGCTGCAATTTCTTTATAAAATGTTGCAGTCTTTGGACTCAATGATTTATGACTATGAATACTACTAACAGCTTGTTGGCGAAGAGCTTCTGCCAACTCCATGACAACTCTCTGCTCATTTTTTGTATTCTCTAATCGAGTTTTATAATGTAATAAAATATCTCGTTCGTTTTGACGAATCTCTGGATCTAAAATCAAATTATAAACCTTGTTGAGAATTTCTTCTGTTTTTTTATTCATGAATCATCCTCTATAGCCTCGAAGAAAATAACTGCCTCCTAATGATGATATCCAACCATTAACTATTACATCTTTCGTTGCCTCAAAATTACTCTTAGTGACAATATATCCCCATTCTCCATCTGGATATCGGCAAGAATAACCATTTGCTCCTTCCATAACGAATTTACAAATGCCTTTTCCTCCACCTTTAATAGTAGCAAGGGAATTAGAGTTAATTGTATTAAAATGTTCTGTTGCTTTTGTATCCATGGTAAACACCTCCTTTTGTGTACTAACCCTCAAAGTTAGATTTTTCTGTCTACCCTTGAGAAGCTAGTTCAAGGATAAATATTTTTTGTTTTGTCGAGTTGCAACCTTGACAGCTTCAGTATAGCATAACACAAAAAATTATTACCACAAGATCTTCAAATGTGCGATTTTCATCATGAAATGTTTTTTCTCATAATTTTTAAACCATTCAAGATTAAAAATAAGAATCTGAGAAAAGTTCAAAATATCAGATGTTGAAAAAAATCTATGCCATTCGTTTTATTGTTGGAAGATTTACTTAATTCCCTAAATATGGCTTACTATAACATTCCTGTTCTTTAAGCCACGATTTTACTATTTCTTCCTCCTTGCTACCTCGCTATAGTCAGAATTGGGAATCTTTATTGGGGTCACCGGTAGTGGGGACTCACGTATGACTTACACCTCAAATGAGAGCCACGACCTGTTCGTCGTACTCAAGTCATAAAACTGGATAAAAACTCAGTTTCAAAAGAAAATAAAGTGTAGGTCCCCACAATCATGAACCTCCTTCAAACGGGTGGTTTGTTTGTCTCCCCTCTAACGGAGCGAGACGGACTAATAGTCACATAGTAAAAAGGATTTAATCCTGTTATATACAGAATTAAATCCCTTGAATATAATATTGGGAAAATTTTTTGAATCAATTAATATTAGTCGAAAACATTTCAGTAAACCATTAGGTACTTTTTATTGTTGTACAATTTTATAAAGTTTAGTAAATCACAAATTTTAAGGATACGCAAAATAAATAATTACTATTGTAGAAATTAATATAATTTTGTAATTACCAAAATATTTTAATAGGGCTATGAATTGTTTTTAATAACTCAGTAGAATTTGCTAGGTCTGATATCCTACTAAAATCTTTACGAGCTTGTTCAGATAAAACAATTCCCCCTGGAAATAATTCTCAACTAAAGAGTTCATAAAAATATCTGAAAGATTGAGCAAATGCAACACCGTCTAATTTCTTTTCAGATACTATTTTACTAACTAGACTATAAGCTTGGAAATATTGTTGTTGAGATAAGTTCATTTCTTTAAAGCTAGTTTCAAAGTTTACAATTGCATCTAAACATTGACTTCTAAACTGTTGATTCATATCTATACCCTCTTATTATTATCTAGGTCTGTTCCCACCTGCTCCTGCTATTGCCATAGCCATTTGTGATACAACACCATTTACTACAGATTCAACATTAATTTAACAATTACCAAAGTTCCAATTCGATTGCGTATATCGATAACCATCCCTACAAATAATGTTATCTGAAATATATCTAAATGGTGCATACCATCCATATGGAATACCTCCTAGTACTTGATAATTTTATTGTGTCAAAAAAATACAAATATTATAAAATTTAAAAATCTGAAATGATTTGAATATTTTTTATACTCTCTAAAAATACCTCTGTAATACATAGTAATACCTAATATAGCAATAAACTTATGAATAATAGTATTTGATTCGAATAAAATTTTTAGGACTAAAACCGTCATTATAAAACTAATTACGCATATCAAATAACGATTCATTTGAACCTCAACTTTCTATACCGTAGAAAGAAGATCCAGTTCCTTCACAAAAGGCTATGATAGCTTCACCAAGTTCTATTATACAAATCCCAAAAAGTCTTGAAAACGTCCAGAATGATTATAATCTGATTCCCCAAAATATGATCTAGACACAATTACTTAATATCATTCTGCATTACTAGTTTAATTTGATACAGTGCAAATCGAAAAATTATTAGCAATAATAAAAAGCCATTTCCAAAAAATAAGAAATACATTGCTAAATCACTCTTTAAATAGTATAGAAACCAAATAAGCATCCAAAGTATGCTCATTTTTATAAAGATATTACTTACTATCCATTCAATCTTTAGCAAGAGATGATTAACTACATTCATTATAACATTCTCCATATTTCCACCCTCATCATATCTATAGCTCAATCACTTTACATCTACGTCTCAAAATAATTTATTATTATATACTGTAAGTAAAACGCTAACACTGTACTGGCCCCCAAAGTTAGACAGAAAAATCTAACTTTTGGGGGCCAGTACACACATTCAAATATTAAATTTGGTAGCATTTTATTTTGAAGACAAAATATCAATCAATTCTAATCAATGCAAAACAAATATTCTTCCCGCACAAGAATTCTATTTATGAACCGAATACATAACCCCAAAATCCACCATAGATTGCTCCACCAACAGCGCATGCTGCAATGACATACGGACCAGCAGGAGCACAAGACATCGCCGCTTCTACAGCACCTGCCGCCCCCGCAAGAACAGCCTCTCCCTCACGTTGTCCTCCACCTAAAACACAGGACAATTCTTCATTTTTTAACTCCATAAAGTGAATATTTAATTTATTCATACGTAACCTCATTTCTTTTTTGAAATATGTAATTCGATATTATTTGAGCTAATAATGTATACTACCGTGAATAATACTACAAATATATGAGTATAAAATAATACAGAAGACGAATTATAGCCATCTATAACAACAAAGATAATTGATAATAGTAACAGAAAAAAAGTAGGTACTGAAATCTTTTTAATAAATTGCTTGTATCGATTAAAGCATAGTTCAGAACTAATGTTTCCTCTCTTCTTATTATGCGTTAATAAGTGAATCAGCAACTCAAAAAACACACTACCTACAGAAAAAACTAAAACTTCGCTTATTGTAACATTTAGAACTATTCCAAGCGCACCTATTATAAAAAAGGACGTAAAAAGAGCTAAAATTAGTCTAAATTCCCCACTTTCCATAAACTAACCTCTTTTCTACAAAGATCTAGCGATACCCCATATAGCTGTGCAATATTGTGCTCCTAAAATACCTCCAGCCCAAGTTCCAGCTCCTGGTGCAACCAAACTACCAATCGCTGCTCCTGCTAATGTGCAAATTCCTGCCGCCTTAGCAACTTCACCTGCACTAACTGTTCCTCCCTCAATGCTAGCCAGCATTTCAGTATCCAAAACATCAAATTGAGTCGTTGTTTTTGTTTCCATGAGGAATACCTCCGTATTAATATTAATTATTTTTGTCGGATTGCAATCTTGACAAGTTTAGTATACCAGAGAAAACACGAGTTTTACCGTAAAGTCTTTAAATGTACGATTTTCATCACGAAACGTATTTTTTTCATAATTTGTAACCATTCATGATTAAAAATATGCCGTTAAAAAATGGTGTTAACTAATTTTCAAAACCAAAAACACCATTCAAGATATTATATGAGCCATTTAAGATTTGAACAATTTTTCTACCTATTTTTTGTCATAATAGTCTTGTAAATAAAAAGAAAGGATTTGACAAATGACATCTTACAAACGGACCTTTATCCCTCAAATAGACGCTAGGGACTGTGGAGTTGCCGCTTTAGCGTCTATTGCCAAGTTTTATGGTTCTGACTATTCCTTAGCTCATTTGCGAGAACTAGCTAAAACAAATAAAGAAGGAACGACCGCTCTTGGTATCGTCAAAGCAGCCAAAGAAATGAGTTTTGAAACAAGAGCCATTCAAGCGGATATGAGCCTCTTTGAAATGGAAGACATACCTTATCCTTTTATCGTTCATGTTAATAAAGAGGGTAAACTACAACACTACTACGTTGTCTATAAAAATATAAAAGACCATCTTATCATTGGTGATCCTGACCCTACTGTCAAAGTAACAAAAATGACCAAGGATAGATTTGCTTCTGAATGGACAGGTGTAGCTATCTTTCTGGCTCCAGCTCCCAGCTATAAACCTCATAAGGATAAAAAAAATGGATTGATGAGCTTTCTCCCCTTAATTTTCAGGCAACGCTCACTTATTTTTTATATCGTGTTAGCTAGTCTCTTGGTGACCCTTATCAATATCGGTGGCTCTTACTACCTTCAAGGAATTTTAGATGAATACATCCCTAATCAGATGAAATCAACCCTAGGTATTATCTCCATTGGCCTGATTATCACCTATATCCTGCAACAGATTATGAGTTTCTCACGAGATTACCTCTTAACCGTACTTAGTCAACGATTAAGTATTGATGTTATTCTTTCTTACATTCGCCACATTTTTGAACTCCCCATGTCTTTCTTTGCAACACGGCGAACTGGTGAGGTCATCTCTCGTTTTACAGATGCCAATTCAATCATTGATGCTCTAGCTTCGACGATTTTGTCACTCTTCCTTGATGTCTCTATCTTGATCATTGTTGGTAGTGTACTCTTGGTACAAAACACCAACCTCTTCCTTCTCTCACTGATTTCAGTTCCTATTTACATCATCATTATTTTTGCTTTTATGAAGCCCTTTGAAAAGATGAATAATGATGTCATGCAGAGCAATTCCATGGTAAGCTCTGCTATTATTGAAGATATCAATGGTATAGAAACCATCAAATCCCTAACTAGTGAAGAAACTCGATACCAGAAGATTGATAGCGAGTTTGTGGATTATTTGGACAAATCTTTCAAACTCAGTAAATATTCTATCCTACAGAGCAGCCTTAAACAAGGAGCTCAACTCATACTGAATATTGTTATTTTGTGGTTTGGTGCTCAGGTAGTTATGACAGGTAAAATTTCCATTGGACAATTGATTACGTTTAACACACTCTTATCTTACTTTACTAATCCCTTGGAAAATATCATTAACCTCCAAACAAAACTTCAGTCTGCAAAGGTAGCCAACAATCGTCTTAATGAAGTTTACTTAGTCGAATCTGAGTTCAAAAACACTCAGACCTTAACCGGTTCACAGTTTCTGGCTGGTGATATTTGTTTTGAAGACATTTCATATAAATATGGTTTTGGACGCGACACCCTAAATAACATAAATCTAACTATCAAACAAGGTGATAAGGTCAGTATAGTGGGAATTAGCGGATCAGGGAAAACGACCTTGGCTAAAATGATTGTCAACTTCTTTGAACCTTACAAGGGACGAATCACTATTAACAACAATGATCTCAAAATGATTGATAAAAAGGTTCTTCGACAACACATCAACTACCTACCTCAACAAGCTTATATTTTTAGTGGATCAATCTTAGAAAACCTGACCTTGGGAGCTAATCAAATGATTAGTCAAGAAGATATTATCAAAGCCTGTGAGATAGCAGAAATTCGCCAAGACATCGAACAAATGCCTATGGGATACCAAACAGAACTATCAGATGGAGCTGGATTATCAGGTGGACAAAAACAACGGATTGCTTTGGCTAGAGCATTACTGACAAAAGCTCCTGTTCTTATTCTTGATGAAGCAACCAGCGGACTTGATGTTTTAACTGAAAAAAAGGTTATTGAAAATTTGATGGACATGAGTGACAAGACCATCATCTTTGTTGCCCATCGTCTTAGTATATCTGAACGAACTAATCAAGTCATTGTCCTTAACCAAGGGAAAGTTATAGAGACTGGTTCTCATCAAGAATTGATGACCAAACAAGGTTTCTATCATTATCTATTTAGCAAATAAGGAGACTTATCATGAACCCAAAGCTATTTAAAAGTGCAGAATTTTATCAGCGCCGCTACCATAATTTTGCGACACTCTTAATTGTCCCATTAGTCCTATTACTAAGTTTCCTGCTTATCTTCTCTTTATTTGCCCAAAAAGAAGTCACCGTCACATCGAGAGGAGAGATTACACCAACTCAAGTCATCGCTTCAATTCAATCAACTAGCAATAACACCATAACAACTAATAATCTGTCTAATAACCAATCGGTCAAAAAAGATGACGTCGTTATCAAATATGCTGAAACAATGGAGAAATCCCAAAAACAAGCTCTTGAAACACAGCTAGCTACCCTAAATCGGCAAAAAACTGGAATCGAGACTCTCAAAGCAAGTCTGTCACAAGGAACTAACCTCTTTACAGGTGAAGATGAGTTCGGCTATATTAATACCTTTAACAACTTTATTAGCCAATCTCAAGATATTGAGTTAGGCATCTCTAAAACCAATGCAGAGGTTAATAATCAACTAGCTTTAGCAGGAAATACCGCCACTGCTATAGAGAAACAAATCAATAATATCTACCAACAAATAGCAGAGTATGAGGAACTTAGTCAAGCTATCACTAATAAAAGTTCGAGTTTGTCGGCTAGCAATCCACACAAAGCTACCTTAAATACTTACTTAGTCCAATCCCAGCAACAATCTCAGCAAGGATTAGATGATCAATATCTTTCTCAAATTAATCAGAGTATCTCAAGTTTAAAATCCTCTATCGCTAGTCTTAATATTCAACGAGCAGGTACAGGAAGTGTTGCGACTTACGATAGTAGTTTAGGAACCAAGGTAGAAGTCCTACGAACCCAATTTCTACAATCGGCATCTCAACAGTTGACAACTGTTGAAACACAAATCACTGAGCTGACAGCTCAACTTGGGCAAGCAAATGTTAACTTTGAACACAACACTATTAAAGCCCCAGGTACAGGAATCATTCATTTAAATAATGAATTTGATGGAAAAACTCTAATTCCAAACGGTAGTGAAATCGCCCAAATTTATCCCAATATTCAAGAAACTAAAGAGGTACTTATTACTTACTACGTCACTTCTGAGTATGTCCCTTTACTTAAAGAAGAACAGGTCGCACGTCTTAAATTAGAAAAAATCGGAAATCAAAATATCACAATAATTGGAAAAATCCATTCTATTGATAGAACAGCAACAAAAACTGAACAAGGAAATCTTTTTAAAGTGACTGCACTAGCCCAACTACCAGATAAAGACAGTAACATCATACAATATGGTTTACAAGGCCAAGTAACGAGTATCATTGATAAAAAAACTTACTTCGATTACTATAAAGATAAAATCCTCAATAACTTATAGATAACACTTTATGACTATATAGATACCTTTGGGGATATTTAAAAATTATTTTAAATATTTTATTTATAATTAGAGTATAAAACTAAGGAGGTCTAAATAATGGACAAAAAACAAATATCTCTAAAAAAATTTCCAACAATAACTTCTGAAGATCTGTTAAAGATTTATGGAGGAAACCTCTGGAAGGATTTTGATGATCTTATACTTAGGATAAACAGAAACTCCCGATTTTTTAACTAGTCAAACCTTTTATTATAGACAAAAAACATTATACACAATTGACTATTTTTCAACTCGTGAGAACTAGTTGGAATCTCTAAAGTGAAGCTGGACAAAACCACTTCTAACTATCAAAAAACGAGCATTTCCGTAGTTGGAAATACTCGTTTTCTTATATCATACTTGATCATTTAAATAACAAAAAATAATTAGAAAGCCATAACAAGTGGTCACTCATTTAAAGTTCTATTTCCAAGATTTGTGTAAAGACATAATTTTTACTTGTGGTTTTCAAACATACATTTGGATAAGACT